>ERZ1035032.781-NODE-781-length-23014-cov-15.766715_pt1 | contig 23014 bp, 18 predicted proteins | sample MGYA00520693_ERZ1035032 | MGnify/ENA primary metagenome ERZ1035032 (study PRJEB33766, sample SAMN09781740) | gut metagenome | biome: gut microbiome | host: Homo sapiens | place: Madagascar | study: EMG produced TPA metagenomics assembly of the PRJNA485056 data... | reverse complement strand
CGGGGGGGGGTAAATACCAAAAATTACCAAAACGATTTTTTCAAGGGGGGTAAACATGGAAAACGTAATACAGATACCATATACTCCGCGACCTGCATGGGCGAAGGTTCTGCATAAGGAATTAAGCAGACACCGCTTTGCAGTAATCGTAGCACACCGCCGCTTTGGTAAGACCATCGGAATGGTGAATCACCTTATAAGGGATGCTTTACAGAGCGACTTAATCAGCCCGCAGTATGCTTTGGTAGGTCCGTTCAGTGCACAGATGGAAATTATCGCATGGGGACCATTGAAGTATTACACAAGCGTCATAGAAGGCATTAAGGTGAATGAGACAAAGAAGTATGTTGAATTCCCTAGCAAGATACCTGGGGCGCAAGGTGCAAGGATATATATCGTTGGCGCAAATAATCCGGACGCGTTGCGTGGTACATATTGGGACGGCGTAATACTTGACGAATATTCAGATATGAAGCCGGAGATGTGGACGCAGATAATCCGACCTGCGATAGAGAACGGCGACAGAAAAGGCTATTGCTATTTTATCGGTACACCCAAGGGGCAGAACAACTTCTATGAGATGTACAAGAAGGCCAAGACGAATAAGCGTTATTTTGCGTATTTGTCGAACGTGTACGATAGCGGCATTATAGACGCAAAGAGCATAGAAGAACTGAAAGAGGATATGCCGGAGGTAGAGTTCAGACAAGAGTATTTGTGTGACTTTAGTGTATCGGCTATTAACGAGCTGTTCAGTTTAGAAGAGCTTGACAAAGCCTTTAACAGGGAGCTGACGGAAAAGGATATTCCGTATGATATGCCGCTGATACAAGGCGCAGATATAGCGCGTTTTGGCGACGACAGGACGTGCATATGGCAGCGTAAGGGACTAATGGTATACCCAAGACCGAGAGTTTATAAGAAGCTGAATACGATGCAGACGGCAGATTATATTGCTTTGGCAATGGATGAAAATAAGGCAGATATGACCTTTATAGACGTTGGCAACATGGGTGCTGGCGTAGTCGACAGATTGAGGCAGATGGGGTACACAGCGCTAAGAGAGATACCATTTCAAGGCGCAGCGATTGAGAATAAGCGATATGAGAATATCAGAGCGGAGATGTACTTCAAGCTGAAAGAGTGGATAGAGGCTGGCGGTGCTTTGCCGGAGGAACCGGGATTAAGAGAAGAACTGGCAGTTATTCACTATAAGTATTCTAAGAATGGGCGTTTAATGTTAACGCCTAAAGAAGAGATAAAAGAAAAGCTAGGACGTTCCCCTGACCTTGCAGACGGCCTAGTATTAACATTTGCAAGGAACGTTCCGTTAAGACAGTTAGGGCTTGATGATAGAAAGCCTAAAAAACTAATGTGCAATACGGAATATTCGATTATGGAGGCGGTTTAAAAATGGGTGGTATTGCAAAATTATTCGGCGGCGGTAATATGCCGACTATTGAAAAGGTGGACCCGGCACCGACTACCGTTGCGACAAGCAGCGAAGTTGCGGCCGGCAGCGACAGTAACAAGAAGAAGCGTAAGGGCTTTGCGTCTACGCAGACAAGCACTATTGCTAGTGGCGGCGAGGGCGGCCGTAATACTTTAGGCTAAGAGGTAACAGCTTATGAACTTTCAAACGATAGCGGCGAGCAAGCCACAGGGAACACTTCCTAGTGACGGGGTGCCGCTGAAAAAGAACTTGCCGGACCGCCAACGTTTGGTGCGTAAGCTCAAAAGCATGTACGAGGACAGGCGAGATTGGGAGGATAGATGGAAAGAGATAAGAGATTATCAGCTTCCGTTTGTCGGGGAGTTTGACAATACGGCAGACAAGACCAATCCCGCACGCAGACGTGACTTGAAGATTGTGCATGGCGTAGCGTGGAGAGCGGCGCAGGTATTCGCTGCTGGCGTTATGAGCGGACTTACACCGCCGAGCCGTCAGTGGTTCAGATTCGCATACAGACGGCCGGAACTGAATACGAATGTTGAGGCTATGAAGGTGCTTGACACAAGACAAGAGATTGTATCGAGCGTGCTTGCAAAGAGCAACTTCTATAACAGCATACATACTGTATATCTGGAGCTGCCTTTTGGACAGTGCCCGATGGCTATATTCTATGATCCAGAAAACGGCGTGCGATTTCAGACTATGACAATCGGCACATACGCACTTGAAGCGGACGGCTTTGGCAAGGTAACTACGTTCGCAAGGAAGTATGATATGACATTGCAGCAGTTAGCAGACTGCTTCGGGGCAGATGCTTTGCCCGACAATCTGAAAGGACTGCTAGACAATCAGACTAATCTTAGCAAGAAGTATAAAGTCTGCTGGTTGGTAGAACCTAACAACGATAAACTTCCAGGGCATATAGACAAACTGAATATGCCGTATAGAAGTGTGTACTGGTTGGAAAAATCAGAGAGCGACGAATACTTGTATGTTGGCGGCTTTGAAGAAGAAGCAGTACCGGTAGCACGTTACCTTGTCAGTGGCAATGAGGCATACGCAAGAGGTCCTGCGTGGTTCGCAGAGGGCGACAGCAAAATGCTGCAACTGCTGAAAAAAGATTATCTGACCGCGGTAGAGTTAGGCATAAAGCCGCCGATGCAAGGCAGTGCAAGCCTTATGAATAACGGCGGAATTAACTTGATGCCTGGCGGTTTAACGGCCGTGGACGACCAAACACAAGATATGGTAAAGCCGCTGTTTAACGTCAGCCTTGACCTAAAGGATGCGCAGGAAGAAATTATCCGTGTTGAGGATGCTATTAAGAGAGCATACAGTGCTGATTTATTCTTGATGTTAGATAACCTTGATAATAGCCGTATGACTGCCAGAGAGGTTATGGAGAGAACGCAGGAAAAACTGCAACAGCTAGGCCCGGTGGTTGAGCGATTGCAGGATGAATTCTTAACACTGATTCTTCAACGCGTATATAACATCATCGACAGAAGCGGTGGATTTCCTCCAGTGCCGGAAGAGCTGCAAGACCTTTTGAGTGAGGAGGATGTGGAAGTGGACTATATTTCCCCTTTGGCGCAGGCGCAGAAGATGAGCGGACTTGTGAATATCGAACAGGCGATAGCACAGACCGGACAGATGGCGCAAGTATGGCCAGAAGTTACGAAGAAGATTAACCCGCTGGGTGCTATTACAAAATACTTTGAAATGCTTGGCGTGCCTGCAATGGCATTGCGCAGTGATGAAGAAGTACAAGAGATGCTTAAACAAGAGCAGCAGGAAATGCAACGGCAGCAGGAAATGCAGGAAGGCTTGGCAATGGCACAGGCTGCGGCACCTGCGGCAGAGGCGGCCAAAAATCTTACTGCGGCGGCGAATGATTCCAACCCGGCTATTACAAGCTGGCTAGGCATGCCGGGAGGTTGGGAATAATGAGCGAGCAGTTTAAATATAAATCCAATACCGGCGAAGATAGAAGGCAGGCACTGCTGACAGAGTACATGGTAAAAGAGCAGGCAAGAAGGGATAAAGAAGCCCTACTTGACCTGCTGGGAAGCGAAAGCGGGCGCTGGTTCTTGATGCGTATGCTTGATGTAACCAAAGTAAACTCTATGTGCTTTACCGGCAACAGCAAGACTTTCTATAACGAAGGCCGCCGTGATGTAGGCTTAGGTATTATAAAAAGCATTTTGGCACTTGGGCTGCAAGGCATAGAGCTTAAACAGCAGGCTGAAATGGAGTATGCAGAATTCAAACTAAAGCTACAAGAGCTGGCAGTGGAATATGTAGATAATAACAAGGAGGAATAACTAATGGGCGAGAACGGCGAAAACACAGTTGTGAACGGCGAAGGCGCACAGCAGCAACCCGATACCGCAGCGCAACAGCAGCAAACAGAATCGACTACTAATGCAACTAATAATACAAGTGCTTCCGGCACTATTGCAGGGAACGGAAGTAATGGGCAAGGCACACAACAGCAGCCCGGCACAGTGAATTATGATTTTGCAGGAGTAGAGATGCCAGAAGGCTATGAGCTTAGTGCTGATGAGCAAGGGCGCTTTGTAGATGTCATTAAGGGTATGAACCTTAGCAATGACCAGGCAAGAGCACTTGCAAAGTACGGCACAGAGTATGCAAGCCGTGTAGTGCAAGGCGTAGAACAGCTCCGTGCGCAAGAAATTGCTAAATGGGGCGACGAGGCTAAAACAGCACTGGGCGCAGACTTGGGCAAAGCACAGGGCCTTTGCGATATTGCCCTCCGTAAATTGGAGGCAATGTATCCAGGCTTGAACGTGCGTGAAGCGTTAGAGGTTACTGGCGCAGGCAATCACATTGCTATCGTGAGAGCATTTGCGAAACTTGGCGAATTGCTTGGTGAGGACCCAGGAATGACCGCACAAAACGGCGCACAAGGCTTGAACGCTGCACAAGGTATGGCAGCAAACATGTACCCAAAAACCGACTGGAGCAGGTACAAATAATCTTTAATTTTTAATTAAAAAACAGGAAGGATGATGAAATTATGGCTACTATTGGTTACTCTCAAACTATGAGTGACTTACGTAAGTATTTAACTCCGCAAGGCGCTATTGACCGCGTTATGGAAGTGCTTAACGAATCTAATCCGATTATGGAAGATATTCGGTGGATGGAAGGCGATTTGCCGATTGGTACTAAAACTACTATTCGTGCAAGCCTGCCTTCTCCGTCTATCCGCCGTATTAACCGCGGTACTTCTCCGACTAAAGGCACTGTAAAGCAGCGCATTGATGTATGCATGCACTTGGAGGACCGTTCCTGCGTGGACGTTGAATTGCTTTCCGGTAAACCGAATCCGCAGGCTTTCCGTATGGCAGAGGACGATGCACATGTAGAAGGCATGGGCCAATACGTCGCACGTCAATTCTTGTACGGCAACTTGGACGAAGACCCGGACACTTTCAATGGTATTGCGGTACGCTACAATACTTTGACCGACGGCGGCAAAGGCACCCCAGGACACCAGGTAATTCCTGCTGGCACTACTGGTACTAACACTAATGCTTCTATCTACTTTGTAGACTGGGGCGATCGCCGCGTAATGGGTGTATATCCTAAAGGCACCCAGGCAGGCTTGAAAACAGAGGACTTGGGCGAAAGTGATGTATACGACGAGAACAACAAGCCGTTCCGTGCATTGCAGACCTTGTACTCTTGGAAGTGCGGCTTAGCAGTACAGAACGTTCGCTCTATTGTACGTGTATGCAACATCGACGTTACCAAACTGAACTCTTTGACTGACAGCGCACAGCGTGAACTGATGAATAAATTCATCTTTGCAAAGAACCGTTTGCAAGACCCGAAGGCACCCGTTGCGTATGTATCTGATAGCGTATACTCTTGGTTGGAGTGCTATCTGAACAACAAGAACAATGTTCATGTTACCCGTCAAGACTTTATGAACGCACCGCCTAAACTGTACCTTGCAGGTATTCAGATTAAGAAACTTGACTGCCAAAGCGAAACCGAAGCGGCAGTACAATAACCGGAAGGAGTGAATAACAATGATTTTTGACCAGCAAAATATGTACATGGACAATTCCTTGACCAGCAATGTTATTGCGAATGTTGGCGGCGGTGATGCTGCTGACCCGTTATTTCTTGTTATTGCCGCGCCTACCGCCTTAGCTACTAGCGGTACTATCACTGCGGCGCTGGAAACTTCCGACAGCGAAAGCTTCAGCACTAAAACCGTTGTTGCGACTTATACCCTTGCTGCCAGCAAGAAGGGTGTCTTGGTTGCGGCAAAACTGCCGTATGGCATGAAGGCTTTTTCCAGACTGACTGTTACCGGCGCAAGCGGCGGCAAACTGACTGCTGGCTTGACTGAAACTGTTCCGAACTGGCCGGGCTGATTTAGTACTTTAAGGGGAGGGCGAAAGCTCTTCCCTTTTTTAATAATCAAGGAGGAATAGTTAAAATGCTTAACATTACCGATGTATGTAATATGGCACTGGCTCATATCGCCAAAGGCCGTATAAGCAATATAGATGAGCAGTCGGAACAGGGAAGACAATGCAAGTTGTTTTACGATAGCACACGTAAAGAGCTATTGAGAAGCTACACTTGGGGATTTGCAAAGCGCGTGAGCAAGCTGGCAGAACTTAGCATTGAATCTCCGTACTGGTCCCACGTTTACGCCTACCCCGAAAAGTGCCTTGCTGTGCGCAAGATATTTGACGTTGACACCGGCGCAATGATAAGGGCAGGCGAACAGCAGCAGGAAGAGTGGGACTTATATATGGCAAGTGACAACATGCTTGGTATAGGCTGCAATATTCCTGCTGCGTGGCTTGAATATACCTATGATGTTGACGACGTGGAAATGTTTTCAAGTGATTTTTTGAGCGCGTTTACTCATATGTTGGCGTTTAATATCTGCGTACAACTGACCGGCAACAGCGGCTTGCAGCAGACGCAGTATCAGCTTGCAATGGCGGCATTACAGAAAGCGAAGTATACCACGGCAAGCGAAAAGAAAGAATTGCCGGACTACCCGAGTAAATACTTTGACGGGAGGGCGTAATTATGGCTAGTGGGTTAACACCTTATTATTTATTGCAGCCTGCGTTTACCGGCGGCGAAATCAGCGCCGAAGTTGCCAACCGCGTCGATTTGGATAAGTACCAGTTTGCGGTACTGCAAGCCTATAACTGCCTTATCAAGCCGCATGGCCCTATTTATCGCAGACCGGGCATGAAGTATATGGCACGAACGAAATATAACGATAAAGCGTGTATCCTAGTGCCGTTCAACGGCGCAGATAACACCGACTATCTTTTGGAGATTGGCGAGAAATATATAAGAGTGCATAAGAACGGACTTTATATAAACATAGAAGTTGTAACACCATACACGGCAGAGATGCTGCAAGATTTGAGATTTGTGCAAAGCGCAGACACTATGTTTATTGCAAGCGGCAAATATCCCGTAAAACAGCTTGCAAGATATTCAGACACTGACTGGCGCTTTGCTGATTTTGAAATTACGGATATGTATTTCGACGAATCAACCTCACTTGAAAATTATAGCGGTATAAGCTATACAGTGCCTGGCACTTATCACTTTCAGCCGACTGTTACCGGTGAATATCAGATTGATATAGCCGGTGCAGGCGGCGGTGGCGGTGGCGGCGTTAAATATTCAAAACCGAGTAATCACGGATACCATTACTATTGTGTTGGCGGCGGCGCAGGTGGCAATGGCGAACGTATAATAAAAACAGTCACGTTGTCTAAAGATACAAGTTATACGGTCACAGTCGGTAGCGGCGGCGCTGGCGGAAGCGGCAAAGGTAGTTACGGAACAGCCTCTAGTGGCGGCAATGGCGGCAATAGTACGGCATGCGGCTTGGTTGGCAGAGGCGGCACGGGCGGCGGTGGTGGTAGCCGTGAATCTATTGACGGCAGTTATCAAAGCACAAGGGGCACGCAAGGCGCGACATACGGCGCAGGTGGTGGCGGTATCGGCGGTATTGCAGGCACTAAATATAAAGACGATAGCGGCAAGGCAGGCGCTAATGGCTGGGTAAAGATTTTGTATACCGGCAACAAAGAACTGACACCTTCGGGAACACAAGGTGATATTACCTTGACGAGCAACAAGAATATTTTCGTTAGTAGCAAGCCTGGTGCGTGCATAAAACTTAAGCAAGAGATTGCAAGCAAGACTGTATCAACCAGCAACGGCACTACTGAAAGAGTGCGCGTAGGCGAAAATTGGAAGGTTATCAGTCACGGGACCTGGAGCGGCAGTTTTACTATAGAAAAAAGCGACGATGGCGAAAGCTGGAAAGAATACAGAAAATATACATCTAAAGATGATTACAACCCGTCCGAAAGCGGCAGCGTAACAGAACCGGTATTTTTAAGGGCGGTATGTACTATAACTAGCGGTACTTGCACTGTTGATTTAACAGCAATGGCCTACAATGCGGAAGGCGTTGTAAAGATTACTGAAATCACTAGCGACAGTACAGCTAAAGCCCATGTTGAAAAAGAACTTGGCTCAACAGATATGACAACTAATTTCTTATGGGGCGCATGGAGTGAAGAATTTGGCTATCCGCAAACACTTTGCTTTTTCCAGGACAGACTATGTTTTGGTGGCACAAAGAAACAGCCGTATATGGTTTGGATGAGCAGAACCGGTGACTACGGTAATTTCAGCGTAGAAAAAGCCAGCGGCACTGTTACTGACGATAGCGCAGTAGCGCTTGCCTTTGTAAGCCGCAAGCAGTTTAAAATTCTGCACCTTATAGCAAGCACTGATTTGATTGTTCTTACCGCAGGTAACGAATGGACAGTAAGCGGCAGCGATACTGTAACCCCATCTAAAGCCGTTCCCAAAATGCAGACTACACGCGGATGCAGCAATGTTGAACCGCTGATGATTGGCGGCAGAATCGTGTTTGTACAAGGCCGCGGAAGCACTGTAAGGGATATGGCATATAGCTATGAAACAGACAGCTACGGCGGTAATGACTTAACATTGTTGGCAAAGCATATCATAGAGAATGTGCAGATTGTTGACAGTGCGTACAAGCAGGAACCTGACAGCACTATATACTTCGTGAGAAGCGACGGCACTATGGCTTGCTTATCCTACATCATGGAGCAGAAAGTATATGCCTGGTCGACGATAGAAACACAAGGCAAGATTGAAGCCGTTGCGGCGGTGCAGGAAGGCGATGAAGATATTATTTATCTTGTAGTGCAACGAGAGATAAACGGCGTGACAGTACGCAATATTGAGTATTTGGCAAAGAATCCTGCAAAGAGCAATAACCCCGATGATTATATTATGCTTGATAATGCTATTGAGTATAGCACTGCTGAAAAGAGCAGTGGGGCTACGGAAATCGACGTGGCAGAGCTGGCAGGCGAAAAAGTTGCTGTTATCGGCGACGGAAGAGTGTATAGCGGACTGACTGTAAGCCAAGACGGCACTGTGACGCTCCCAGCGGCCGTACAACACGCTTTTATTGGCTTGCCCTATAGAAGTATCGTGGAACTGCCAAACGTCGAAATTAAGACGGGTGACGGCACTATGCAAGGACGTAAAAAGCAGATTAGTAACTGCATCCTGCGTTTAAGTAATTCTCTTGGCGGTATGGTTGGCCCAGATATAAATACTTTGGACTTGATGAATTTTGATGAGCAGAACGCAGTGAGCGATATTAAATTATTTACCGGCGACAAGCATATGACTTTGCCTATTGGCGGCTTTAACAACGAAGGCAGAGTGATTATCGTTACGGATGAGCCGTATCCTTTTAACTTGCTGGCGGTAGTGCGGGAGGTGTCTTTTGGTGGCTAAGAAGTGGAATGTTGAAATCCTTGATAATAAATCAAAAGAAAATGTCGTGCCGTTGATTGAAGAACTTATGCAAGATATACGGCCGCACGATAAGGAAGATTTGGAAGCAAGCAGTGACCCGGTATTTGTGCTTATCGGTAGTATCAAGCTTGACGAAGAAACAAGAGTGTACCGTGGTGAGGACGGCAAACTGCTTGCGATATTCGGCAAGGGGACTATGGAATGGGGCGCACCGGGGCGCGGTATTTGGATGGTAGGCACGAACGAACTTTACAATGGTTACACAAAGAGCCTGCTTTTCAAGGAAGCCAAAAGAGTATTAAATGAATGGGCGCGGCAGCATGGACTGTTGCACAATATTGTCTATGAGAAGAACCGCACAAGCATTAACTATTTAAGACACTTGGGGGCGGTATTCTTGGTAGAGCCTAAAGTAGGTTGGGACGGCAAGAAGTTTTATCAGTTTTATATTCCATACAGGGGGGAGTGAGCGCAATGGGCACACTTGGTATTTTAATGGGGCTGCAAACTGTTATGCAGTTAAGCGGCCAGCATCAGCAGGCCAAACAGCAGGAGCAGGCATATAAAGCGCAGGCGCAGGCTGCACAGCAGAACGCGGCTATTATGAGCCGCCAACGTGAGCAGCAGGCAGAAGCGTATGCGCAGAAGCAGAGCCAACTTAACGATAGAATGAGGCTTGCAAGAGGACAGGCGCTGGCGGCGGCCGGCAGTAGCGGCCTAACTAGCGACGGCAGTGTCAGCGATATTCTTTCAAGCAGTGAGGACGCTTACAGAAAAGACAGCATGAATCTCTTGCAGAATCAGCGTAATGATGCGTGGAGCACTTATGTAAACGAAGTCAATTACCGCAACCAGGCAAGCGCATATAATGCGGCGGCGAAGAACGCTAAAGCTAACGGCAAAATGCAGATGTTTAGTACGCTTGTAGGTGCGGCGGCGAACGCTTACTCTAAAGGCATGATTGGCGGCAGCAAGGGAACAACTACAGTAAGCGGTGATGAATGGTACGATGCTAACAGTGATTTCAATCTTCCTGCTAGCAATATGAACGGCTTTAACCTTTATAACCAGGCAAAGAAGAATAATCCGTTCATGGATAATACAGGCTTTACTAAATGGAGCTGGTAAGGGAGGTACAGTATGAAGATTGCAGGCTATCAAGGCAGTGTTAATTTGGGCGCTGGCGGCGGTGCGACTGTCAAGGTATCAAGTGACCTTAACGCTTATGGCAGCGGCGGCAAAGGACTTGCCGCTATTGCCGGCTCCGCCAACAAATGGGCGGTAGCAGTAGAAGCGCAGCAGGAAGATGAAGATAAGCAGTCTATCCTTAATGCTATGGACATATTCAATAAGAGCCGCTATAACATCATGTACAATGACGAAAGCGGCCTCATGAATACAAAATTAGAAGGCACTGCCGGTGCAAGCAGCAGTTATACGGAGCAGATAAACAAGGCAAGGCAGGATGTGTTGAGCAACACTAAATTGCATAGCAAAAAGAATCAGCTTGCACTTGACCATTTAATGTATCAGAGTGCGCAGCAAGGCTTCCAGACCGTCGACCAATACGAGCAGAAGCAGAAAGAGGCAGTCACTGATTTGCGCTATGACAATAATATTCAGAACTCATGCGAGTTTGTACAGAAGAACTGGAATAATCCGCAGGCGCTGCAAGATGAAATTATTCGTACACAGTTACTGACAAGCGCTATATATGGCAAGCGTGGCGCAGAGTTTATCGAATCTAAGAGCAGAGCCAACATCGGGCAGGTGGTAGCGAGTGCCGTCGGCGCAAGTATCACCAACGAAGATTATGGCACTATGCGTAATCTCATGGATAAGTATGGTAGTTATCTGACTGCCAATCAGCGAGCTGCTTTTGAGAAGGTGGCATACGATAAAGAGAGCAGCGCTTTTGAAAGAAATGCTGCTAAAGATTTGTATGCTAAATATGGCGACAATGAAGAAGCGGTACGCAAAGAACTTGAAGGCATGAAAGGATTTTCAGAGGGCGGCAATGAATTTGATAATCTTGTTGCTGCAATAGGCGGGCAGGAAAGCGGCGGCAATTATAACGCCAAGAATGGCCGTACAGGTGCAAGCGGCAAGTATCAGATTATGCCGGATAACTGGCCTAGTTGGAGCCAAGAAGCAGGCTTGCCAGCAGGCGCAGAAATGACACCGGAGAATCAAGAGAAAGTCGCACGCTTTAAGTTAAAGCAATACTATGATAAGTACGGTGCACGTGGCGCGGCTATTGCATGGTACGGCGGCGAAGGCGCGTTAAAATATAGTGCGGGTGCTATGAATCGCAAGCAAGGCAATGGGGACGAACCCAGCATCAACGAATATGCAGACAGTGTATTAGCGAGAATGGGCACAGGACATAGCACCCACAACATGAGCCAGGATGAGCAAGACCGTATTATGAAGCAGTACCGCACTATTAAGGCAGACCATGACAGAATAGAAACTTATAAGAAAAACAAACTTTTCGAAGGAATAAAGAGTAATCTATTTGCTATGTTTAATAACGGCACAAGCTACAGTGAAGCTATGGCGTGGGCTACTAACCAGGCAGGCAGTGACCCCGACAAGTACGTAACATACCGTAATGCGGTGGAGGCAATATACGGACCGCAAGGCAGAAGTGGAAGCAGTGGTAGCGGTAGTGGAAGCAGTAACGGAAAACTTGATGACGATGCAATAGGTGTATTGGAAGATATGCTGCAAGAAGGCAAGTTTGCAAGCATCGACCAATTTTTAGCATACGCTGCTAACAAAGGTGCATCGTCTGCACAGCGCGGGAAGTTAGAAGAAATATACAAAGATTGGTATAGCGGTACAGGCGAATTTGCTTTTGATATGGAAGGCCTTGTACAACAAGTCGCAGGCAAAAATGCCGATGCACTGTATAAGAAAAAAATCCAAAACTATGGACGGCAGTGGGTACGCGCGTATCGCGTAAAAAATCACGGCATGAATCCGGGTGAAACGGAACTGCTGGAGGCTTTGAGAAACTGCGTAACAACTAAGGTTTACGGCAGCTATGTTACTGAAAAACATTCATTCTGGTTTGACAGCACAGAAGATATAAAAGCAAGTGACGCAGATTTAATTGCACGTGGTATCGCAAGCGTAAATAAAACCGGGGATGATTGGTACGATGTTAAATGGTTGGATGGCACATCGGGCAAAATAAACGGTGCATATCTGGCAAAGTTACTGAAAGGAGATTACTAAATGGCTAATGAACCTTTAGACGAATTCGACCGCAGATTAAAGGCAAAAAAGGAATATGCTAATTATGGCTTTATTGCTGATATTGACAGCGGCTTGTCACCTGCCGAAACTTTAGGCTATTATGACCTGCAAAAAATGAGCGACGATGAATATAATAAGTTTTCGCAGGCAGTAAAGAGTAATAATTCACCGACGATTGATACTAACAGCATCATCACCGACGATAAGCCAGGTATAGGCACTGCCGTAATTAACGGCCTTAAAGGTTCTGTGCGTGGCTTATTCGGTGCTGCTAAAGCGGCGATTGATTCTAATATTGAAGCTCACAAGGGTGACAAGAATGTTGTCAAAGAGTATGATCAATCTGAGAATATCAGCAAGGCTTTAGGCTATGTTACCGACGAGATTTTGAAGCGTGAAGAAGTTAAGGCTGATACGGCGGCTGGGCAACTTGGTTATGATTTGGCTGAAAACGGCGTTCAGCTTTTAGTGCAACTTGCGCTGACTAAGGGTGTAGGCGCTGCCGGTGCAAGTGCAAAAATCGGACACGCTATCAGTATGCTTTATAACGGCGCAAACATCAGCGGCGAACAATACCTGCGACTGCGTAAAGAGGGCGTAAACGCAAGCAGAGCAGCAGAGGCAGGCTTGATGAACGCAATCCCGCAGGCGGTACTTGAAGAACTTCCGCTTGGCAGATTGCTAAAAAAGATGCCTGCCGGCAGCGGACTGAAAGCTAAGATATGGGAAGTTACCAAACGTGGCCTTGAAGAAGGCGTTACCGAAGCATTGCAGGAATTCCCAGAACAGGCTACAGACTTATGGGCAAAGAACCCAGGTGCAAGCACTGCCAAACTTGCGGAGAAGTGGGGCGAGAACTGGCAGCAGAATTTACAGGAAGCGGGGTATAGCGGCCTTATCGGTGCTATCCTTGGTGGTACTGCAAGTGGTGCAAAGGTTGCAGTCGACAGTACCATTGAGCACTTTGCCTTGAAAGCCAACGAAAAGCGCAAGGCGAAGCTAGTAGCGGATGCTGAACGAATCAAAGAAACAGGCATTAACCCGGAACGTGCGGCGGCTACAATCGAAGCGAATAATCCTAACTTTGAGGACGATACAGTAACAGTATCTGCACAGGATTTGGAAGGCTACAAGCAGACTAGCAACAATAATAAACTTTTTGAGGAATTGGGAATTACCGAAGAAGAAGTGGCAACTGCTGCGGAGCTGGGGCAGGATATAGATATTAGCCGTGGCAAGTTTACGGCGGCTATGGCTAAGGACAATGCACTGTTTGAGGCTACAAAAGACAATATGTATTTTGACAGCAACGGCGAATTGTCGGACGGCGGCGCAAAGACACGTAAGGAATTGCGAGAAGGTTATAACTTAACCAGGCAAGCAAGCACAGAGCTCGACGTAGAACTTGACGCTATTGTTGACAGCGCAAAAAAAGCAGGCATGAACAAATCTCATGCAGATAATTTGCGTCTGGTTTTGGAAGCGCGCGCGCTTGCAATAGAACCCGAAAATCCCGCTGCATGGCTACAGAAAAACAAACTGCGGTTTGAGGACGGTGGCAAAGGGGCGGCCGGCAGAACACAAAGAGGCTGGACGCAGAAGGTATGGGGACGCGCTAAAGGCTGGAAGCAGAATAGCCAAGCTGAAACAAAGGGACAGTTTAGACAAGCCGATGACGGCACGTATATTATTGACCTTTTTAAAGGTGCAGATGCAAGTACAGTTATCCACGAAACAGGACACTACTTTGTGGAAACCATGATTAACGAAGCATTGGCAGACCCCAGCAACACAAGACTAAACGCTGATGCGAAAAAGCTCATGGAGTACGCAGGCATTGACGCTGACACATGGGCAAGCGGTGACGTTGAAGCAAAGAGGGCCGGGCATGAAAAGCTGGCAGAAGCATTTGAAACCTACATCATGGAAGGCAAAGCGCCCTCTGTCGGCCTGCGTGGAGCGTTCCAGAGATTTGCTAATTGGTTATCGGCTATTTATAGCAAGATAGCAAGAAGTGAAAATGCGGCAGACTTAACGCCAGAAGTGCGGCAGGTATTCGACAGAATGTTGGCGTGCCGTGAAGAAATTGAAGTTATGGCACGCATGGAGGGCATATTCGGCGGCTTGCCAGAGAATATAACATCCAAGTTATCAGACCAAAACAAAAAGACCTTGCAGGATAAAATCTTAAAGGCTAAAGACAAGGCCGTGGATATTCTGACAAGACGGGCAATGGCCGATTTCAGCGCAAAGCGCAGAGCTGAAAAAGCAGCGTTCGTCGAAGAAATACGGCCGCAGATTGAGCAGGCAGTAGCGCAAGAACTTGTCAATCGCGCAAGAGTGCAAGTCGGGCAGGAATTCGGGCAAGAATCAAAACTTGCTAATCCCGCGATTATTGCGAGAAAATACAGGCACGTTTTAGGAAACGTACTGCCAAACTATAATGATATGCTGAACGATACCAACGCCAGCATTGACGATATACTTAATCCGATAGTTGAGTATCTTCAAGCAGAAGTCGACACATACGGCACACTTTCTAAAGAGCGTGTCGCAAACGCCGAAGATATACTGGTTGCTATGTTCAGCAAGTCAAGACAGAAAACTGTTACCAATCCTACATTCGTTGTTGATGAAAACGGTATGGCTCATGCTAACTTCAAGCAGAAAATCAACGAATGGGAAACAATCGAAGCTAATCCGCGTAGGCTTGCAAGAAAATATATTTATGGTAATGAACGCATAAACTATAACGAACTATTAAAAGATACAAACGGAGCTATTGATGATATTTTAAATCCTATTGCTGACAGAATAGAAAGTGAGCTTGCGGAATATCAAGATACAGTCAAGAGTGAACGTGCGTTTTTCATCAATGGCAAGTGGGGCTACTTTGCCGCAACCAATAGAACAGAAGGCAAGTATGCAAACGATTTTGCAGGCATACCGGACCAGAGCGCAGTCTTGGTTGATTTTGGTGAGATAGGCAAGGACGGCAAACGTCATTGGACTAAGCGAGCTTTAGAGCAAGCGGATATTGAAGGCCTTGTATTCCATGAAGCAGGCGACAGTATTCGTAATGTCAACTGGGTGTCAAGATACGTTCACGATTACGGCGGCAACGTAAGCGACTTGATCAGCAAAAAAGGACGCAGAAGAATTGCCGAAAAGATTGCAAGGGGCGAAGATATAGCAGACTACTACGATTTGCGTAGCACTGGTTTAGATTATGGCGACGCTGAAATTAAGGCAGACTTTAAGCATATTGTCGATGAGCTGGACAGACTGCAAGCCTTGAAGCATAGACTTGAAACAGACCCCGAAGGTGTCGACCTGGTAAAAGAAAGCAAGCGCAACCAATTATCGCAGGAGCAAAAAGAACTCTTTGACCAGATAGCAGAGGAAAACGGCTATGCCAGCGGCTATGAAATGGCAAGAGAGATTGTCGAAGGTTATACCGTCAATGAGAATGAGGGTAGCGACGTGCAGGATAACTGGGCGAGAAACTACATTCGCAACGGCGGTGACAGAGCAAAACTTAAAAGTGAAGAAGGCTTGAAGGAGATTGCCGAAACTTTGGTAGAGGGTGAGCAGCTTACAGAGCTTAACGAGCTTAAAGCCTTGAAGCATGAGCTTGAAACTAATCCGGATAAAGTCGACCTTGTGGAGATGAGCAAAAAACGTTCCTTGTCTAACGAGCAGAGAGAACTGTTTGACTGGGTGGCTGACAGTTTGGGCTATGACAGTGGCGACGCTATGGCGCAGGATATTTTGACTTCCCCAAGTGAAAGAGCTATGGTACGTCAAGAGATTGACAAGGCTGTGAACCGCAGATTCTCCGACTTCATGCAGGAGCGTGAGCAGGCAAGAGAAGCGGCAAGGGAAGCACTCTACAATGACGAAAGCGGCGAAGTAGTTGCACTTGAACAACAGCTTATCAATGAGGCACTTAATGAGATAAGCGACAAGGATATTAAACAAAAAGAACGTGCCGACATAGCTAAGGTACGCAAGCAGAACGCAGATAATTTTGCTAAACGCTATATTCAGACTTTGCCAGCAGGGGAAGTTATGAAGCCGAGAAGATTTGCTATGGCAGAACGCAGAGCGGCGGCTAATGCAAACAAGGCTGCGAAAACTGGCCTTTTGGAAGAAGCGGCTATGTATAAGCAACAGCAGATGATTAATCACGCTTTGTATCGTGAAGCAGTCAAGGCCAAACATCAGATTGAAAGCGCAAGAAAGTACGTCAAAAAGCAGATGCACAGTAAGAAAGAAGTATGGGGAACAGAGCAGCACTTCTTCCAAATGTGCGCATTGCTGGAACGCATGGGCTATCACCGCAAGGACTTTAACACCAACGGCAGAGAAGTGCAGCCGCTTAGCGATTACATTGCAGAGATGCAGGCAAAGTACGGTGACAAAATTATTTCTATGCCGGAGTTTGTTCTGAACCCGAATAATGATTGGACCAATGCGCCGCAACTTAGCCTTGCGAACTATATGGACGTTATTGACGCACTGAAAAACATTCGTGCCATTGCAAAGCAGGATACGCAGATGAACAAAATCGCCGCCGGCGAAGCCTTTGAACAGGTTAAGGCTGATACGATAGCGCACTTGCAAGAATTGCCGGTAGAGTATGAGGCGGAGATTGGCAGTGACAGCAAAAAGAGCCTGCGTAAGCGAATTGTTGAATGGCCTAAAAATATCATAGCTACACTGCGTAACGCTGATAACTTCTTCTTGATGATGGATAATTGGACGGAAGAAGGTTATTTTACTAGGGAGTTTTACAACAAAATCAACCATTGCGCAGATATGGAAAGCACGATGCTTGAAGGTTATCAGAACGAGCTTACAGATGCTTTGCAGAAGTGGGAGCCAGACAAGAAAACAGGTATTGCACATGAACAGAGAATTTACTACAAAGAGCTTGGCGGTAGCGCAGATAAGCATGCTTTGATTGCTATGCTTTGTAACCTGGGAAGTGACAGCAACGCCGCAAGGCTGTGTTCGCAAAAACCAGTAGGCGTAAAGAATTCTGATATATGGGTAGAAGAATCGGAGCTTATAGGCAGAGAAGAAGCAATGCTGCAAACCAAACAAAACCTTATAGAGTTTTTATGCAAGCATCTGACTAAAGAAGATATTGCCTATGCGCAGGCACGTATCAATGCAGCAAGTAAATTCTGGCCTATGCTGGCAGAAGTCAATCGCAGAACAAAAGGCTTTGAGCCGCCGAAGATTGAAGCGTCACCGCTGGTGCTGAAGCTTGCAAGCGGCGAAAGCGTAGTATTTGACGGTGGCTACTTCCCGTTGGAACGTGATACACGCACCGGCAGTATGCCCGGTAAATTCGACAGAATCGACAGCACCGAAGAAGGCAACAGACCGCCACAACGGACTTTGACTACTAATACCGGGTCCAGTATGTCACGTACTGGCGGCAAATATCCCGTAGACTTATCGCGTGGCAGTGAGGTTACGGCGGTAAAAAGCACTATTCACGATATTTGTTATCGTGAAACAATGCTTGATTTCAGAAAGATACTGAACGATGAGGATATTTACCGCAACATGGTTGAGCGTTTAGGCGATACAAACGTAAGACTTTTTAGAGAGTTTTTGCAGGCTTGCGCTAACCCATATGGCAATAAGACAGCATATATGGCTGAGAATCTGTTTACGAAAGCTGCCAACGCTTTACGTAATATTGCAACAAATACCGCTATTATGCTTAACTTCAAAACGGCAATGCAGAACTTTTCTAACATCCTGCTATACGGAAATAGCGTAGAAGGCTTTACTTATGCTGATGCTTTCAGAGCTTTGTATCGTGGCCTTACAGGTAAAGGCAGGGCAGAAGTAGACGCTATTTGTGCAAAAAGCGCTTTTATGCGTGAGCGTTCGCAAGCGCCAGACATTACGTTAAGAGATATTCAGAATCGTTCCGACCTTAACTCAATTGAGAAAAAGACGCTGAAATATGGTGCAATGCTGTTATGCTACACTGATATGATGACTGCAAAGCCGGTATTTGCAGAAGCATACATGAAGAAAATCAATGAAGGCAAGACGGAGCAGGAAGCACTAGACTTTGCGAACGCTGTTATTCGTCGCACGTTAGGCAGTAGCCGTATTCATGATGTGTCAAGCCTGCAACGTGGCAGTGGCCTATTCAGACTGTTTACGATGTTCCAGGGATTCTTCAATACGCAGTTTAACCAATGGGACAGAGAAGCTCATATTGCTAAAAGGTTATGGAATAGCGGTGAAAAAAAAGAAATGGCTGAACGGCTGATTGCTTTCGTTGCTGCTAAATGGTTAGGCGTATGCTTGTTGAACGTGGCTATCGGAGAGCTTTCTTTGACCGCTCCTTTTGAGAAAGATAAAAAAGACGATTGGAATAATCTTGCAAAAGAGCTTATCAACTACCCGTTGTCTATGGGCGGCCCCGTAGGGCAGGCAGCGAATGTTGGCGTACAGAACTTGCTAGGCATGAGAAACTACGGCTACAGACTGACTGCGGCGCAAGGCTTGATTGACAGAGGCTTTACTGTTGCAAGACGTATAAACGATGTTGTGGAAGGTAAGAAAGAGCCTAGCGAATTGGCAGAGCAGGTGGCATATGTCGGCGGCGCATGGCTTGGTATTCCTAGCGGCATCTTCAATATCATATTCAACGGTATAGATATTGCTGCTGGTGATATGGATTTTGAAATGCAAGATATTTACAAGCGCAGACCAAAAAGCGAACGTAAAAAAGATTGACAAAAATTTCACAAAGTAGCATAGATATGAATCTCCAAAAATAGGTATATAATTAGTTAAAGTGAATTTATTAAAAGTAGATATATTTTTATATATCTACTTTTTCTTTTGGCAAAATAATAAAAGGAGGGGAGCTATTATGATTGCTCATGTCGATAACAGAATCACATATAGCGGCAATGGAAATGCAACAGAGTTTGCGTATCAGTTTAAGATTTTAGACCGAACAGACATTAAAGTTTTGCTGACAGACGCAGACGGCAAAGAAAAACTACTGACTAAAGATTATTATGTTGACGTTGAAAAGAATGTTGTACGTTATCCGGGTTATGCAGTCGGCGCAGAAGTGCCGGAGAGTGAACGGCCGCCGGTGTTGCCGACAGGTTGGAAACTGACAATATATAGGGAAGTGCCGGTGACACAGGAAACAGACTTGCCCGTTCAATATCCTTTTAACCAGGTTGAAGATATTGGCGATAAGCTGACGATGATTGCGCAAGATATGAAAGATGTTGTTGCTAGGTCGCTCAAAGTGAGCGTTGCAACGTCAGCAGCCATTGATACCTCGCTCCCGTGGAAAGCTGGGATTTCATTTCGCATTAATGACGATGGCACTAAACTTGTTGCTATGGAAAACCCAGAATCAGTCCTTGCTGAAATCAAAGCAGCGCTTGAAGCAAGTAAAGCAGCAAGAGATGAAGCAAAAAGGGCAATGGCTACTGCTACAACTGCGGCAACTAACGCAAATGTTAGTGCAGCTAACGCAGCAGATAGCGCTGAGCTTTCTCAAAATAGTGCGACTGACGCTGCAAGAATGGCTGATAAGGCAGCTGGTTATGTATCAAATGTGACTGTTTGGGATAGCAATACAGAGTATAAGCCACCGGATGTAGTTATGACTAGCGACGGCAGCACATATCGTTGCATAAAAGCTAATGCAAATACCCCCCCTCAATCTTCTGCGGATTGTTGGGCAATCACAACAAGCGTAGAAGCAAAGACATTTGAGTATGACGAAAAAGGGGATTTAATGCCATTGATATTACCGAGAACATCTAATGTGTGGGAAGCAATAAACGGCGAAATTATCCCTATCGCATTATAAATAAAGGAGTGATGATATTATGACAACACCAAACATCGTACCACGTGGAAACGGCGAAGGTGGTATTGGAACGAATGAGAAATTTTGGAAAAATGGCTACTTTGAGAATTTGCAGACACGTGGCGGAGTTGTTGCTACAGAAAGTCATGTGCAGCTTAGTGTAAAAAATCATAATGATGATATTGATGCACACAGTGCAGCTATCGGCAAACATAACAGTGCTACCCCGGTACATACCGCTAACCTTGCTAGCAAGGATGAAGCGGAAGCTGGCATTAATACATCTAAATTCATGACACCTGCGAGGGTTAGCGACGCAATAAAAAACTTTGCTGGTGCTGATTTAACCGGTATGATATTTGCCTTTGCTGGCAATACTTTACCCGACGGCTATTTACTCTGTGACGGCTCACAGGTAAGTCGCACAACCTACAACAAACTATTTGATGTAATTGGTACAACATACGGTGAGGGGGATGGGAGCGCAACTTTTAACTTGCCTAACCTAACAGATAAATTTATTCAAGGTAGCAATACTGTGGGTGCTGTTAAAGCAGCTGGATTACCAAATATTACCGCATCCAAGACGGTGCGCACGGCAAGCGACAACGTGTTTAGTAATAATTGGGAAGGTGCTTTAGGGCATGACTTTGCTGCTAGTGATATAAAGTGGTACAACGCTATTGCGTATACAACTGATAGCACACAGAACAATAGTATATTAAGATTCGATGCATCCAAAAGCAATTCCATCTATGGCAACTCTACTACTGTACAACCACCTGCTGTGACCATGCGCTACATCATTAAATATTAAAAGAGAGGTAACACAAATGAAATATATTTATAAATATGATGAAAAAACAAAAGAATACTTAGGCAAGGCAGAGGCACTTCTTGACCCGTTGGAAACTCAACTGCAACAGAAGGAAATCTATTTATTACCTGCTGATGCAACATTTTCTGCGCCTACTCTGCAAGAAGGATATGTAAGTGTATTCAAAGAAGGTGCTTGGGAGAATATTGAAGATAACCGAGGTAAAGAATATTGGCTGCCAGAGGACAAATACGGCGCACCTGCTCGTGAAATGAAAGAACTGGGGCCGTTGCCTGAAGGCGCAACGCTGACAGCTCCAGAACGCACGCTTGATGAGGTTAAAGCTGACAAGGTGCAAAGTCTTAAAACTGAGCGTGACAGCAAAGAGGTTGAGCCGATTACCTATAACGGCAACAGCTACGACTACGATGACAAGGCTCGTGAGCGTATCAACGCTGCTATCATCGCCTTAGATGTACAGGGAGCTGACGCATCTATTGATTGGACTACGGCAGATAATGCTGATGTTAGAGTAACAGCCAACGATTTACGTTGCGTTATCGCGTCCGTAGCACAACGCTCCAATGCCTTGCACGTAGCGTATCGCAAGGCTAAGGACAAGGTAGAGGCTGCGACAACTGTTGCTGAGGTTGAGGCTGTTACATTAGATGCTTAGCAACAAAATAAACAGGAATGAGGTGTTTTATGATTGAATCAACTATACAGACCGTGATAAATATTATTGCTGGTGCTGTTATCTCTTATCTTTTTGCCTTATACCGTGCGAAGAAGAAGGAAAATAATGCTTTGAAAGCGGGACTGCAAGCTTTATTACGTGACAGAATTATCCAGGCTTATAATCATTATGTCCAGGAGAAAGGCTGGATACCAATCTACGCTAAAGAAAGCATTGACGCTTGCTACAAAAGCTATGAAGCGCTGGGCGATAATGGCGTGATTGACAGTCTGATGGAGCAATTAAATGAACTGCCTAACTATGATTTAAAAGGACATGATGAAAGATGCAAGGAGTGTAAGTGTCATGCGCAAAATAATTAATATGTTAAAGAAAGATGATAATACGCTGAGTATCGGCAGATTGTGTGCTGTGCTGGCGTTCATCTTGTTCAGCGTAATTTCTCTTTACCTTGCGTTTTTTGTAAAAACGTGGGGCAACTATGAAGCGTTTGCTATGGCGTGTGTATCTTTCATGTTGGCGCAGCTTGGCAATAAATACGTCGAAACGAAAGCCATGAAAGTGAAGAGCGACGAGTAAATTTTGAGTAACGCCACTTGACTTTTTTACAAAAATGCACTTGACTAATTTTCGTTAAAAACGCTGAAAGCTAGATGTGGCAAGGGTTTTGAGGTGTAATGATGCTGTTGCAAAAAGTCAAGTGACACATATTTGACACACATTTTAGAAGATAAGCAACAACTTAACCAAACAACTAAAATGTGAAATCAAGAAGTGAAATTAAAGGAGTGATAGCTATGGACTGGAATAAGAACCTTGCGAAAGAAATCGCAAAAGGTTTAATTAACACAGGAATTGAAGGTGGCTATGACAGTGTGGCAAAAAGCACTGCATATGATTATCCTTCAATCGGTGTGTCACAATGGGAAGGCAACAGAGCCGATGAGCTTTTGAGAGCTATTCCCGGCGGTGAAGAATTTATTGGCAGAACCTATATTGATATTAAGG
>ERZ1035032.779-NODE-779-length-23040-cov-5.199478_pt1 | contig 23040 bp, 19 predicted proteins | sample MGYA00520693_ERZ1035032 | MGnify/ENA primary metagenome ERZ1035032 (study PRJEB33766, sample SAMN09781740) | gut metagenome | biome: gut microbiome | host: Homo sapiens | place: Madagascar | study: EMG produced TPA metagenomics assembly of the PRJNA485056 data set... | reverse complement strand
AAATACTTAAAATCTTCCTGCCTTTTAAGCAGGGTGTCCGGAGTTCGAGCCTCCGATGGGTCACCAATCAAAAAAACCTGCAATCCAAGTAACTTCAATGGATTGCAGGTTTTATTTATGCGCTTACTGCTTTATTTGAACTTGCGTTTTATGTGCATTTATGCACGTTTTAGCACAATTTTTGATGGCAAATTTGATGGCAAAATATCTTCCTTAATTTGGAACAGCAGCTATCAAGGGTTCACAATTCCATGATAGTACGCTGCCAGCTTCTCTTCCGGGGCTCCAGCGTCCTCGTCAAACAAGAACGCTTTTGCCATATAAGCGAAAAACTCGGCAGTAGCGACGCCAAAGCGGTCAGCCACCTTGCAGTAGTCCGAAAACATCATGTTCATGGCCACGTTGAAACACTCCGGGGTAATATACTCCCATGTAACACCAGCTCTCTCGGCGATAGGTGTGGTCTGATCTGTGGGCCATCTGCCTCCGGAAGTTCCGTCATCATTGACCATAGATTTATTCCAGAGTTTCAGCTCTTCATCGGTAAGGCGTTTGCTGTGGCACGAGCAGTGGTGCTCCATGTCCTCCAGCAACATCCAGCATTCTATCATTCCCTTGACCGCAGCGGCATTGCGCTCGGTGATGCTGGATTCCATATACTCGCAAAGGCCATCTTCCAGCCGCTCCTTGTATTTCAGGAGCTTTTCCTTCACGTTGCCCATGGCGCACCTCAGATTTTCTCAACGCGCACCGCAACGTTGGTCACGGTAGACGCAGTACCGGTCAGCAAAAGAGTCAGGAGAGACCCATTAGAGCAGCAACCAAGGCGCAGCGTGGCGGGAAACGCGAGCATCACGGAATCCGAAGCCGTAGATGCAGTGGCGGAGGCAGTCGCACCAGGGACAGCAACGCCGTCCTGCAGAAGCTGAACCGTAACAGTTCCAGCCGCAGTCGGTACCGCTGTAACCGTCACATCAGCATCATAGTAACCGGCTCCACTGATGCGGATACCATTTCCGTTCAAGTCACAGTTGCAGCCATAGCGTCGAATGATGCTCCCGAGAGGAAGCGTCCCGTTCACAGGAACGGTCGCAGAAGTGTTCATTGCAGTATAAATCAGGGATTTACAGCTCATTACTTTTCTCCTTTCATATCATAAAAATGGGCGGGACACTTGCCCCGCCCGAACCCGGCCAACAGGGCCTATATTTACCTGCGCGGCAAATTACCGGCAAGTTAAATTCCTATGGCTTTCCAGGCATTTCGTGAATCGCATCCGCTAGTTTGCAACTAGGCTGCAACTTAGTAGTTATTCATGCCATTGCAGCAACCAGCCTGCGCAAAAGCAGGGACGATGCCATAGCCATAGTTGCTGACCCGAGGGATGCCACACAGGGCCGCCTGCAGGTTCAGCTGGTTGATCTGATTCTGCATGGTCTGAATCTTATCCTGGCACAGCGCGTCCAGAATCTTCTGGGTCTGGGCGGTGGTATTGGCATTGATTGCAGCCGTGTTGATTGCACCGTTATAATTCACGCCGTCAATGCCTCGGAGGATATCGCAGCAGCATTTCTGCTGGTTGGCAAAGCCGGCATTGGTGCCGGCCTCCAGATCGCGCAGTTCACCGAGAATGTTGTAGTTGCCATCCTTGATTGCACCAGCAACGTCGTAGACGCCCTGACGGGTAGCAGCAACGCCCTCGTTGTTCTGGCGCTCCAAAGCCGCGAAGTCGGTAGATCTCTGAACGTCGCCAACAGTGGCCGTACGACCACCATTACCGCCGAAAAGTCCGCCACCGTTGCCAAGCAGGCAAAGAACCAGCAGCGCGAAGATCCACATACCGCCTCCGCCGAACATGCCGTCATTGTTACGAGTCACAGCAGCAACATCAGCCAAGCTACAGTTATCCATATATTTGCTCCTTTCTTGTAGATTTATATAAACCGTGTGCACCCGGCTTATTTCAGAGAATTGAGGATATCGTCCGGATTTATGCCGCGACGTTGGCACTCATCGTAAAACACTTGTTTCGGATCACGACCTCCGCACATTGCCATGACACTCGCCATAATCGGATTATTCGCAGTGGTCATGATCTGCCTAGCTTGCTGGACAACACCTTGTAAGTTATCACTCTGCTGCTGTCCCATCATCTGTAGAATCGGGTTTGCCATTTAAAGCTGCCTCCAATCTTGCAACGCGGGCCTCCAGATCATCGACCGGAGACGCAGGTTTGTATGGTGCGATCGTATACGGGGTAAGGCTCGCATATCCGGCACTATCTGTCTGCTTAAACCACACTAGCGGTGCCGTTTCATCAAGAAGAAGCACACTGCTGTTCGGCGCCATGCGAAAGGCATTGGCCCCGTTTTGCCCATTGACATGCGGAACCTCGCAGCGCTGGGGTATCTGACCCGCCTGGCTATATGGATCAAACATATTAGGGAACACATTACCGCCTCCTTACGCCTATATTTTTGCATAAGAATAGCCCGCCGACCATGTGGCCAGCGGGCGTCTTTCGTGCATCTTTCGTGCTGTCAGAAGATGATGTCTTCTGATTTATATATGATTGTCTTGGTTTGGCGGACAGAAAGGGCAAACTCTTCTGCAAGCTGCTCATATGTAATTCCACAAAACAGCCTGCGCCGAAGCATCTCGCGATCTCTTTCGCAGTTCCTATATCCAACCATACGAGACTCGATCCGATGATCGATCATCTCTCTGGTGAGCCCGCGTGGAACATTTTTCACGCTCCCCACCTAGCCGTCCTGTACCTCTTCATACTGCACCCCCTGAGCATGGACCTCTGCGCTCATCCACAGTGCATTAGAAACAAAGTTGCATGCAACAGAAACGATAAGCGCAAAGATCAAAGCCTGAACTACTTTCTTGTGCCGGGTCCGTTCGGCCTCATATACACAGAACGGGACATCGCTCCGGCGCTCATTTTTGCAAGCAACACAGTCTATAGCAATCACGCTCCAATCAATTTTGCGACAAGCCACGCAATGATAGATGCCGCCTCCAGGCCAAGGATCCAAAGCTGCAATTTATTCTGCTGCTCGATCACGGCCAGCTTGGTGTCAATGTCCGCCTCATGCTGGCGGATCCCGTCAGTTGTTTCCTGGCACTCCTGCCGGGTCACAAAGATCTCCTTCAGGCGATCGATGTCTTTATCATCAACCATATATCCTCCTCTTCCGCGTCGGTCATGTGTTAAGCCAGCGCTGAAGCGCCTTTGCGGAATTTGTGCCGAACACCCCATCAACAGCGCAGGGGAACCCCTCCCCGCACAGGAATGACTGCAATGCCTTTGCGGTACCCTTGCCCAGCAGACCATCAGCAGACGTGCCGACGGCGGACTGCATTGCGGACACAAACTGAGACTTGCCACCAGTCCAGCCACAAGCGGAACTGCAAATTGCGGGCCAATACTTTTTGCAAGATGCGGGCTGGCCGGAAATGTAGCCGTCAGCCGCAGTGCCCAGAAGCTGCTGAAACGCCTTAATGGTGCCTTTCCCGATTTGCCCGTCTACGGTCAGCTTGCCGGGCGTAGGAGCGGCGGAAGGCGTAGGCGTCGCACCTGCTTTGGAGCCGTTGGACAGCACCATGACGGTGTGACTACCCGGCTTAACGAGGATGTCACCTCGCTTGAGATAGGCGTCGCCGGTCAGGTATTTGCTGTCCGTCAGCACGGTAAACGCGCCGGTCGCACGGAACTTGTCCACCATCGTGCTGGTGGTGGGTGCATTGCCGCTGTACTCCAGTGCGGAGACACCGCCAGCAAGGGCGCACACCGTCATAAAGGCGGAGCAGTCCGTCTCGCATTTGGTGTTGATGATGGCCAAATTGTAGCCGCACCGCTTGGCGTAGTAATGCAAGCTGTTGCGCTGGCTCTGATCGTAGCCGATTTTGTTGTTTGCGCAGCCCTGTTCGCAGGCTTTAGCCATGCGCTCCGCCACGGCAGCGGACTTAGGGCGAAGGCAGTATTTCCAGCCCTTGCTGTACCAGCTGCGGGTGCAGACTTCGCGCCCGTTCTGGTCACCGGCGTTGCCGCCGGATGCCCTGCCGCGCTCATCAATGGATGCGTGGCCGATGGTTACACTCATACGATTACCTCCTCACTTGATTTTGGGCAGCTTGTCCGCCGGAATTTTTACATTGCCGACGATACCGGCGAAATAGCCGGCCGGGAATTTGATGGTCGGCACCGTCACGCTGATCTTGGGCAGCGTCGGCAGCTTGGGCGGCTTGTATGTCGGTGTGACGGCGGATGCAGTGCCGACAAGGCAAGCCGTCAGCAACAGGGCGGCGATCAGATATTTCAGCTTCTTCATACGGGTTCCTCCTCTTCTTCTGCTGGCGCGGATGCGGCGTCCAGCGCGTCGTAATATGCCTGTGCCAACGCCTCGATCTCGGCGATGTCGCCCTCCGTCAGCAGGCCGCTGTCCAGATGGGTGTACGCCTTATCCAGCCAATAGGCCACGTCGCGCCCGGCGGCGATCTCACGTTTGATGCTGCGCAGGGTCAGGTCGTGGCGGGCTTTTGATTTAATTGCCATAGGTACCTCCTTATGTGGTCATGGACGCAATGGCGTCCTCAAGATTTTTGACAACGAGATTTACGTCCCGCTGGTAGCCCAGCCTGATGCCAGCGCTATCACTGGCCTGCACCACAGTGTCAGGGCCGTAAGCGGTGAGGGCTTTGTATGCGGCTATCTCATCAGAGGTGAGCGGGGTTTCGATGGGGGTTGAGAGTGTCGCATTTTGTTCGGTAAGCGGTTTTGTGTCGTCGAGAGCCGCAGTATCAATCCGCTGCACTCGCACCCCTCTCTCTAAATCCACCTCATCGCACACCCACTGCTGGCCTCTGGAGTCAGTGTAGTTGCCGCCAGAGGTGACCGGGATGCCGGGTAAGCCGTTGGGGGTGGGAAGGGTAAGGAGCTGTTCACAGTAGGGTTCGTAATCAGGTGATGAAGCGTTCCATGTCAGGCAAACGTTTTCACTGGCCACCTTTGTTAACAGATACTGGAACTTTGTTAAGTTCATCGTAAACGCTATATGGTGTTCGGCCTTACCTTTGTCAATACCAAACCACCGCTTTTCATTGTTTTCGTCAAAGAATAAGATGTTTCCGCCTTGCGAAACCAAATCGCCTTTGAATACTAAAGTTATCGGTGTATTTTCCTTGACAAAGCACTCGACAACATCCCTAGTTTTCAGGTTGGGCGGCATCCGATTCTTCCCCGTCACCTTCACCGCCACGCTCCCGCCGTCACCTGCGCTCACAATAGGCACAGGCGCATCTGGTGTCGGCGTCCCGTCCTGGGTGCTCTTGCCGTATATGGTCAGCCCACACAGCGGTGCAGCAAAGGCATCATCAACAGTGACCGGATTGCCGGTCTCACTGCTGACAAGGATATTCTGTCTGGCCCGCAATTCATCCACGGATGCCTTTAGCGCAGGCAGCTGTTTTTCGCGCTCCGCTTCTGCTTTCACTCGGGAGGATTCGGCTTCTACACGCCCCTGTTCCGCCGTCTGCCGCTCCTGCTCGGCGCTGGCCCGCTTGGATTCCGCCTCCTGTCTGGCCGTCTCCGCTGTCACACGGGCGTTCTCCGCCTCGACGCGGGACTGCTCTGCGACGGCACGTTTGGATTCCGCGTCAGTTCTGGCCGTTTCAGCCTCCTGCCGCTTGGATTCTGCCTCCTTCCGGGCGGTCTCATCGGTAGCACGCTGGCTTTCGTAATCTGTGCGTTCCTTCTCCGCCTTTACGCGAGCGGCTTCTGCCGCCACACGGTTAGTCTCGGCACTTTCGCGGGCTGTTTCCGCTTTTGCCCGGGCCGTCTCCGCGCTCTGGCGGTCATCCTCGGCGGCAATACGGGCGCCTTCGGCGGTTTGCCTCTCCTTTTCAGCGTCAGCGCGGTCAGCCTCAACTTCCGCTCTGGCGGCTTCCGCCTTCACCCGCTCAGACTCCGCTTCCGCCCGGTCGGCTTCGGCGGTTTCTCGCCCGGACTCCGCCTCCAGCACCTTGTCCATATCCGCCCGGACTCCATCGGCAGTTTTGACCGCACCATTCGCGGCGGACAAGATCTGCTGCACCAGATCAGGCGTTGGCGCGTCGCTGGTTGTGCCGTCTGTGCCAGCCTGCGCAATCACCGTGTAGGCGATATTGCAGGATGCAATCTGCACACCGTCCGCCATACCTGCGATCACAAGCGCACCACGGCCAGCAGACGCAGTTGCCTCCGGGGGCACGTCAGACAGTCCGTCTGACGACACGAGCACACGCACCGGCTCCGCCGCTTTGGGTGGATGATACACCGCTACAATGTCAAGCCCGTCCCAACCGGCACCGGCGACAACGGCAATCTGCTCCACGCCATAGCTCTCGACTGTGCCAAGCTGGATCTGGGCGGGCATAGGCGCGTACCGATCCAAGTGTATCGTGTGGACGATCTTGTCCGCCATGTCTTACACCTCCACCTCGGGCAGGCCTGCCACGCTGGTCAGCAGACTCAGCACGCCCGCTAGCACCGACGCGCTGACCACGGCCACCCAGTTTACATCTCCCAGCACCGCGCTGGTGCCGATGGTGGCAACAGCGGTCTGAGCGATGGTTTTCACCGCGCGGATGCCCGCTGCCTTCATCCAGGTCTTGATGTTTGCCTTCATAATTTTGCTCCTCTCTTACATTTTGTTTGCTTATCTTTGCTTATCGAGGCTTCCTAAATTGGATTATCTGATGATTTTTCTGATTCCAGTGTAGCAAAAGGGCAGGGGAAATTGCTATCCCCCGCCCCTTTGTTCAGTGCCATGGTGCGTCGCTCAATGTGCTTTCCTTGTAATACACAAGGTACAGTGTATCCTTCTGGCTGGAAGATAGGCTCTGGCTGTTGATCCACGCCATAACCTTGTCCTTCTTTGTCTTTCCCTCAATGTCCTTGCCTTCTGCATCCTTCTCATTTTCAGCGGCACTGTACTGCTGAGTTAGTGCGTAGAATACACTCAGATCAATGCCCGCCGGTTCTGCGATGTCGTAATACTTCTCCGCCTGCTGGGTTGTGATGTCTCCATCGAAATCCGGATTTTCTAGGAGTAAGCGATACTTTGTCAGATAACCGTCGGCATCATCCTCTGACATAAATCCGCTTTCAATCATCTGCTCCTTGAGTCGATCCTGTTCCTCCAAGTCAAGATCATCCGAGGCGGCCTTCACACCATCCTTCCAGTAATTCATCATGTAATCCCCGATGTCTTCGCTGGTGTATACACCGGAATCAAGGATATCCCGTTCGATGGCCGAATAGGCGTCTGAATCATTGAGGTAGGCACGCATCAGGATCTCCATATAACGACTCTTGTTTTTGTCGCTGGACAAATCGTAGATTGCCTTCTCCATCTGATACTCCACATAGTAATTCCCCTGACCAGATACCACTGTACGCAGTAGGCTCCACATATCACGGGTAATATTATTGACCGAAATACCGGACAAATCTGCAATCTTGGCGGCTAGCTTTTCTAGTGTGTAGGCCAGCGTCTTGTTGCTGTCGCCCTGGAGTGCATTCATCACATTTTTCCCGCAATCAACCAGCTCTGAAACAGCGTCCATATCCATGCGGCCAACGTCGTAGCCCTGCATGACCGAGATAACGTCCTTTACATATGGTAGCTGCATCAGCGGATTGACATCGCCGATCATATTGCCGCTAAACATGATATTGAACATTCTCTGAAATGCATTTGCCTCTGTGCCGTCTACGCCAGAAAAGGCGGCAATGAAACGATCCCAGAAATCCTTGTCCTTATCATCGTCACGCACCGCATCAATCAGGCTTTTCATCACGCCATTGACCGCCGCTGTCACCAGCAGCGCCGATGCGCCACGGAGGATCTTTCCGACCGCCTTCCCTCGCTTCGCTCCGTCCGACTCATAGAGGAACTGATCTACTGCACGCATCATGACATTGAAAGACATTGTCGGCTCACCCATAAAGGCCGTAGCCATCTTGTTCCAGGCATTACTGGACCGCATCACCTGGCTGCGCTGCAGCACACCATCAACCACCTGTGTGGCGTCAATCATCTCCGTAAACCGACGATTGACCTCAGCATAGAATGCGTCGGTACCAACGTCCAGGTTGCTTTCCTTCTGGACTTTTCGCTCTGCGCAGTTCCAAAGATAGCCCCAAGTGATTTCGTCTGCTTTACCGGCGCCCCAGGACAAAGCGTTGCTAATGCGCTTCAATCGGCTATAATCCCCGTAGAGGATTTCTTGCATCTGGTTGCCGCTGGAGATATCGAAACCGCCCTGCGCCTTTCTGGCTGCAATCGGTGAATAGCGTTCAGCCCGCTTAAAGCCTCCGCCTCTCGTTGCACCACCAGCAAGGCCGCGCATCAGATCTGCCGGAGACCACAGCGCCATTGCACGAAACAGTGCCGTTGGCTGCTGGATGACCACGCGAAGATTGGCTCCAACTGCAGCACCCTTGGCATTGCCCAGCAGCTTGGCCGGGATGGATCCCATGGCGGAATCCTTCGTGTCGCCAATGCCGCTTTGGATGTCTGCCATCAGGTTCATCCAGTAATTTGCGGCGCCGGAACCGCCGACATCGTTCAATACGCCTTTAATGGTTCCTGTTGTCTGGCGTACGCCGTCATCGTTGTACTCGCTGTACTTCCAGTTATACAGGCGGCCGGCATCTTCCATAGGGCAAAGCCAAGCTGCATAGGTCGTCATTTCAGAAGCGTGCCTTGCGAAGGTATCAAAGACGCCGGAGAGATCCACGCCGTTGTTGGCATGTGCGACTGTACTTTTAGCCATACCGAAGTTCTTAACGGAAATGGTATTGTCGCCGCCTTTTTCAACGCTGGAGTGTGTTTCCTCGCTGGCCGTTTTGATTGGCCAGTAATTCTTCTCCCGGAATTTCTGGTAGCCATAGGCCTGTATGCTTGCCTGATTTCCATAATCGGACAACCGGCCGGACATAATGGTCTGTAGCCCGTCTGCCAGTTTGATTTGATTTGCCGTCAATGCACTAGTAATCTGAGACAACTCATCCAACGACATATGTACCGCACGATTACCGCGCCGAATCGTGCGTTTGGCATAGGTCACTTCCGGCTGCACGATACCGCCAATCAGCAAATGCTCCTGTGCCTGCTGGCGCTGCATCAGAAGATATACTTCCATGCGCTGATCTGCGCTGAGTGTCAACTCACCATCTGCGAACCGGAATGTCTTGATGTCTTTCTTGGCCTCCCTAAGCGTTTTCAAGGGATTATCTCCCATCAACTGTTGTACATCTGCAGCGACCTCATCCACCATGACCTGCTGCCTATCTTGCGCATCGCGGAGCATGCGATAGACCGCGTCACCAGCAGCCCCGAAGTGAGAGAAAAACGTCAAAGGCGTTTCCATGTCCAACATAAAATGTGACTTTGTGATCGTTTTTTTCACTTTGCGACTGGCTGTATCCGTACGGAATGCGTCGGCCCACTGACTGATCCGCTGGTACTTTGCATCGCTTAACGCCTTGCCTGCATTCTGAATAGACGCCTCAACCGCCTTCAATGTATCCCAAACGAGTTGCAGCTGCTGATTGTTCATTTTTGCAATAGGTGTATTCCGCAGTGCAATCAGCTGATCGAAATAGCCATCCCCATTTTCGCCCACCAGCGACGGGTCCACCACCATCTCACCATTATTTTCCTGCAGGATCTGCTGATAAGCCTCCCGTGCTGCCTCAAAAGCTTGAGTTCGCTTGGTCAAATCTGCGGAGGACTCTACGTCCTTTTTGCTGGTCAGATCAATGGCGTCTAATACGGCGGCGACAGAGGTTCGCAGCTGCTCCGGGATGTGCTGCTTGTCCGAGGGATGCCGCAACTTGCGGGACATATCACTGGCATGGCGAAGAATCTTATCCCGCAGGCCTCTGGCCGCTGAACGTTCCCGCCGCGCAACATCCTGCCGCTTCTTTTCAGTCATATCCAGTAGGTGTTGCTTCTGTCTGGCCTCACGCACACGCTGGGTGGCCTTTTCCCGCATGGATTTTCGCGTTTCTACCAGCTTTTTCTTGGCCTTCTGCAGCTTGGCCTCATACTTCTCAGTCGTGTGTTCCAACTTTTGCTCTGCCTTGGTGCGTTCCCGCTGAATGGCGTTTTCCCGCTTCGCCTGGGCACGATCTGCTGTAGTATGCTGCTGTGCAATATCCATGACTCCGTCCAAAATCGTCTGCGCCAGGCTCTCCGTCTCCTGACGGACGTCAATCTGATCCGCGGCTGTCTGCTGGAGAGCTAGAACCGAGTAGACGATATCCCCAAGCTGAGTGACCAGCGGAGCAGATTCATCCGCCACTCCCGGAGTCTGGGCTACAAAGTCCTCCAACCCGCTGTGCGTGTCATCTGTGAATTTGAGACGGATACCTGCATTTCTGGCCATTGCATCCAGGCCTTCAGCCCTAACATCACTGCGGATGGAGGCAGGAACGGTCATGGTCTTCCCAATGATATCAGCATAGCGGTCATCGATTTCGCTGATGTCAAGTTGATAAGCGCTCACAACCTTATCCGCAATGCTGTTTGCCATGTCGTACATTTCGTTCCAACCCAGCAACTGGTCACCAATACTTCCGCCCTGCATGATTGCAGATGTCAGATTGGAAAGCTCATACATGATGCTGCTCGAGCCGATGGATGTACCCTGCGTAAGCGCCGACGCAAAGCGCTTCAAGTCGGACTGGTTTATCTGGGCACTTTCGGCGGTGGTAACAGTGCCCTGTCGCTGGAGCTCAGCCAAACGGCGGCGCAGGGATTTTGCCTCCCGGTTCAGCCGATAAAGAGCCTGACGCTGTTCTTCACTCAGGTTGCCTCTGATGTCCTTCACCAGCATATCCGCCCGCTCTCTGGACAGCACATCCTGAAGCGCCTTACTGCCGCTCAGTGCCTCGTCGGAACGCTGGATCGCGTTGTCAATCTGCGCCGTAAAGGCTCGAATACGAGCGGCCAGATTACGTGCTTCACCGCTGGACTTGTCCTCGACTGCATCATACCGGCGGCGGAGCTCATCCACGGTGTTTTGCCAGTTCTGATACTGCGCCCGGCGGCGCTCCCAGCGGAAGTAAGCTTCCCGCTCTGCCTGCGTGCGCAGAGAGGAGGTGTCCAGATCGGAAAGAATTTCGTCGTCGGTCTGCTCATACACACGGGCAGAGTAGCGGATGTCCGGGTCGGACGTAGGGTTCTGATTGTCGGTGCGTTTGATCTGCTCCTTGACTTCCAGCACCCGATGGAGTATTCTGTTTACAGAAGGAGTATCGCCGCTAGGATTACCCTCTGGCCGAAAGGTTGGAAGGCCCTGGTTGAACGGCGTTGCTCCTTCTTGTTCTACCGTAACAACCTCGTGGACATAGAATTTGTTTTTATTTCCATCTCTACGCAAAATCACTCCGGCCATATATTCAACAGAACCAATTTGGATTGGCGCTGCCACAACAGCTGTGTCATAATTCCTGTTTTTCCAGTTAATCTGATAGTCAACAACATGACCTTTCTCTAAAATCACCGGAATAGCAAAAAAAGAAGCAACCTTATTTCGACCTGTGCCATGCGCAAGATCACTTTTTATTCCGCGTCGAGACAGAGTGACGTCGCCCAGCTGAGGATTTTCAACCATTCCTCCAACACTGTCAAAGAAGTCTCCAACGGCCTTCACCACGTCACTGGCCTTCAAAGACCCGGTGTATGCACTCACGCTGGCAACTGCCTCCATCTGTGCCGCAATTCGGATTCCAGTTTCAATCTCATCCTTATGCACAGCATCCTCACGATAGGAGAATTTCGCGCCCTCCACAGAGTTGATTACGTCAAGCCGAGACTGCTCATCTCCGGCAGCATAGGTGCGCACCGGAATACCGGCTGCTGTGACTTGCTCCATAAGTCCGCTATCCATACTGTCGGGTACCACAACGGCCAGCGCTTCATCATACTGCACGACGCGCTCCGGCTTTGCTTCAAAATACCCGGTTGGCATCTGGGCAGCGGAATGGTAGAGCGCCTGAATCATTCTTGCAGTATCTTTGTCGATGGTATATCCTTCTTTGGCAAATGCGCGGATAATGGCAACTGGCGTATGTTTTCCGGTGGCAGAGCTCACGAGAATACTGCCGATAATGTCCATCTCTTCAAAGCTGTTGTCCGAATGCGGTTCATTCTGCTGCCGGACTTTGGTGATAACATTACCGATACTGTCGTCAATTTCGTCGAGCAGATCTTTATATTCCTGATCGTCCACAGTCTGAAGCCGCCCGCTGTCCTGCTTCACATCAGAAATACTGCCGTACTCGGGCGTAGCGGTGGACATCAAAGCAGTCGAATTAGGTGCAAATACCTTCTCGCCCCGCTGTTTCTGCGCTTCAGTCATCGCTCGAACGATGTTCTCTGCGGTGTAGGCATAGTGCAGTTGAGCGAAACTCCGGCTGTTTCCGCTTGCGGTGTAGCGGTCTTTGCCATTGTAAATACCGGGTTCACCTAACAAGCCGTTCAATTTACCTTGCAGCCACTCTTTCACATCACTGTGATCTACCTGCTCTCTCAGCGCATCCAATGTGGCCGTGCGGTCAACTTCGCCTTTTGTTTTGCCTTTGTCCAGATACATATCCCACGCATCCCGTGCGATCTGTTCTAATGTAAACATGGAGACGTTGTTTTCCATGCTTTTGTCAATTCTGGACTGGCGCTTTGCCTCGATTTCATCCTGTGACCAGCCGTTCCGTTTAGCCACTCTCTGAAGGGCGGCTTCACCGGCCTTGCGATAGTATTCTCGCAGTTGGTCCCGAATCGTTTCCGCATCAGGGCCAAGCGATTCGCTCGCCTGCATTCCGAGTGCAAAATTGGCGTTGATCTCGGCCAGACGCTGCTCACCAATCTGGTCAACGAGAGTCTGAAGAAGATCGTTTCCGTATTTATTCCACACCTTGTCCGACAAAATGGGCTCAACAGTTTTTCCATGATCGGCCAAATAAGCCGCTTGAACAGTATCTCTGCCAGCCAGCTTTTCTGCCAGCTGATCGACACTCATGCTGCTGGAGTCATCAATGCCGAGTGAGCGGATCAGACTGCTGTTTGCGAAAATACCGTTTGCGACGTTTTTGGACAGATTATTGAGAGTCCGTTCGACTTCCAGCAGCCGATCATAGTTAACTGGGTACTCAACCTCCGGTGCAGTAGGAGTGTATGCATCAGCGCCAAAGATGTGATTTCTGGCATCTGTTTCCGGATCAATGGACGCCCTGGGAAGGACTAGAGAAATGGGACCATACTTGGAGTGTCCCTGTTCTGCTTTGACGATAGCAACCGATGGCATGGGAAAGCCGCCCAGTTTCAACACATCCCGCAGGTTCTCCTCTGTCAGATTGTGAAGTGCCAGCAGATCCTTCGTCTCTTCTACCGGCTCGCGCATGGAGAACTCTTCCTGCTCAACCGATGACAAATCGTCACTAGTTCCAACCTTCTCCAGCAGAGCTGAATCCCACAACTCCGCAAGCTGGTCAGTCACATCGCGCATCAGGATAGATTCCTGCCGGAAGCTGTTTTCCTGCTTATACACATCACGAATTTTCTGGATCAGATCATGAATGAAATCCCGTACCCGCTCAAACAGGGTGCGGTTTTCTTTTGCCAGCGCCCGGACAGCCTCAGAATCATAAAGCACCTCAGCGCAGGCGTTGGCTACGATCTCGTGATCCAACTCAGACTCGGAATAGAGTCCGGTGTCAGTCAACCGTGTTTTGATCTCATCCAGCTGATTTTCCCCGATATGCTCCAGAACAAATCGACTCAGCTCTCCGTAGGCCTCTGTGTTCTCCAACGAATGGGTCAGCTCGTGGGCAAATGTCTGCAAGATGACACGCCGATGGTCGCCAGGCTTTGTTTTGCCTGCGTTAATGTCAACATAGATCGTACCGTCCTGGTATGCACCGTTGAACGCCTCGAACTTCCCATTCTTGACATCCGATTCAAAGAACACGGCACGCTTCACAACGCCGGCCTTTACCAGCATCTCAACAGCGGAGGCAGCCTGCTTCTGATAGCTGTCCATTGCGTTTCGATCCACGCTTCTGAGCCGATAGGTGACGTCGCCCGCCGAAAGAGTGCCGCCGTCGTAGCTCACCGTTCCGCTGGCAGGCGTTTTACCCTTTGCACGGTTTGCTGTACGCTTCACTCGTTCGGCCTTACTCTGCGTCTTCTGGCGGCCCTCCTGCACGTTGCCGCGCTTCCGTGTTTCCAAATCTGCCGCCGCTCTGGACTTGCCTGTTTCATAGGCCATTTGCATTGCGGTATTGTAGCCCTCGTAAGAGGGACTCGGCATCTCCTGGCCTCTCACTCCAGCCTCGTAGCCAGCTGCCCAAGTATCCGCGTAGCGGCCAACCGTCTGACCGTCAGAGTAGGTGGCAAACATGATACTGGCATCCGGGCCATATCTCAGCGCGTCCTGGATCAGCGTATGAGTCGAGCCGGGCAGACGAGTCAGCTCCTGCAGCTTTACAGCGGAAGTATTGCCGCTCTCGTCTTTTACGATGACGGACAGGCCTCCATCTTTCATAGCAGTTCTCTTAATGCCAGTAATTGTGACCGGCGTTTCCGACTCCTTTATCTGAGCCTGAGTTTCGGCCTGGGCAGAAAGCCCTACGCTACGGTCAACGACTGCATCGCGGAAACGGACGTCCTCGTCGGGCATTTTGCTACGATAGCTCCGGGCGCCCCGGGTCACGTTTACGGCATCGTGCGCCCATCCATTATCCTCTGTCTTCTTGCCGCGCACAGCCTGAGTCAGTTCCTCGGCTACCTGACGCGCCGATTTATTGGACTCCAGCAGCTGCTCCTGCTCTTCGGTCATGCTCTTGGCATTTGCCCGACGGTAAATCGCGTCAGAGAGTTCTGTCGTGCCTTCTGTAACGCCAAGAGCGGACAGCCGTTCCTGAATTGCCGCAGACTGGGGGCTCTGCTCTACTGCCTGCGCCAGCTGGCCGACCTGAGCAGCATTATAGTTCGGATTTTCCTGTCTGGCCTGCTCAGATACAAGCTGATAAATCTCTCCGTTTTCCTGAAGCTGGTCTGCCAGTATCAGCAAGCGGTGAACATTGTCGGCTCGAATGATCTGACGGCCGGTAGAAACATCCGTATTTGCGCGTGCATTCTGGATAGTAGATGCGCCCATCTTTACGCCGCCCATCACGCCGCCGGAAATAAAACCGCCGGCAAAGTCCAGCACAGCCCCGCTCAACTCATCGCCGAAGGTTCGTGCTGCTGCCTCGGAGGCGCTGTATCCTTGATTCAAATACTGCTGATAAGTTGACTTTATGTCCGACTGATCGCCGTTGACAATAAAGTCACTCAGCAGATTGGCCGCAGTAGTGAAGAACTCTTCACTACCCTCTACGCCTGCCTGTTTCGCCGTCTGCACAAGCCAGTTCTTAAACTGCGTTGCCTTGGTCCCGCCAACCAGTGCAGGTTCCGCCATCAGTTTATCCAAAGAGATGTACTCAAAGGCAGTCTCAGCAATACCGGCAAGGACGCCAGTGGCGATTGCTTGTCCATCCGACAGTCCGTTATTGTGCGCATCATGCATAGAGGCCACCGCTGCAGAGCCGCCCAGCAGGGAAGTGCCCGCTACTTCCGGAATGCCGGTAGCCATGGTGAGTCCTGCAATGGCAGCAGAATCAGCCATGCTCATGCCGGTCTGATAGAGGAAACCGAGGCCCTGCCCACCGATAACCGGAATACTATCACTCAACGTACCGTATTTGGTGTCCAGATTGTTGGAGATCGTCGAGCGAACCGTATTGGTGTAATAGTAAGGATCCTGCCACGCAGAATTGAAGTCGACAGGGCGGCCGCTTTCCGCGTTCGCTGCCCGCTGAATTCCAATATCAATGGCCCCGATACCGGAAGCTAGATTTGCCGGAACAGAAAGCGCGGAGCTGATAATGCCAGCGTCCAGATTTTTGCCAGCAAAGTCCGAAGTGGCCTTGTATTTGGCGCTCTGCCGCCGTTCGTTCAGATCGTAGGACAGATAATCCAGATAATCCTCGGCGGCCTGATAGCCTTGCGTGTTGTAGAGGTAATTGTAAGTGCTGCGCTCATCTTCGCTCAAATAATCGTACTTATCTTCGTTGTCGATCAGCGTAATCCCTTTGCCGCTGTTGCCCTGGCGGTGCTGCTGATCCCCGTTGATGGCGGCATAAGCAGTATCCCGCCGGGCAAGCTCCGGGCGATAGCCTGTATTGTCGGCGTAATCAGCATTCTGGCTGAGAGCGTTGTATTTACTGGTCTGATCTCTGCGCCACTGGAGGTTATATGCCTTGTCATATGCAGCTTGAAGCTGCTCTATCTCGGCATTCAGATCTGCATCCAGCTCATCAAAGGTAATATTCCCCGCGTAGCCGTGCTCCTTGGTGTAACGGCGTAACTGCTCGGTCTGTTGGCGCTTCTTAACAGTAATTCGTTCCTTTAGCAGATCCAAATCTAATCCAAGGAGACGTTCTCTTTCGTCCGCAGAATCCAAGGCAGAAATGCGGCTGCTCGCCTGATCGATTGTACCCAGAAGTTCGCTCTGCCGAACCTTGCTGGCCCCAGCCGCATAGTCGCGAACCTGTTGCTGGTACTGTTTCGGGATATACTGTCCATAACGGCTCACGGCATTCTGAACACGGCTGCGCTGATACTGGTCACTCAGCTCCTGCTTGGCATCATCCAGGCGCTTCTGAGCGCCCTCTCTGGTATAGAGATCAGTATATTGGGACAAGTAGTCCTCATAATCGGAATAGTCCTGCTGATACTGCTCCACTTCCTTGGCATAGTCAGTCAGATTGCCCTGCTTCTGTAGGCGGGTCAAATTGCCGCCGCGCTTGGTCAGGCCAAGCTGCTTGCTCATCAGCGTGCCATAATTCGGGTTGTCACTCGACGTTTTGGCCGCACCTCTCTGCTTAAACCGGAAACGGGCGGTCTGATCGTCGGCTTTGCTGGTGGAGTAATCCTGAACCCACTGCGCCTGACGTTTACGGCCGGCTTCAACAGCTTTCTCGCGAGTCACTGCACCGGACTCATATACGTCTTTATATTGATCGTAGTTGGCCTGAGCTGCGGCGCGGCGTTTTTCCAAAGAGGATGCTTCTTCCGCACGATCCTCATCGCTCTGTTCAATCGTAGATTCTACCGATTTTCCATAAAGAGACTCTTTGTAATTGCCCTGCGCTTCAGCGCGACGCTTCTTTAAACTTTTGCTCATACGTTATACCCCAATCCTCTCAGAATCTTATCTGCATAATTGGTATCATTGTTGTCTGTTCCGTAATAGGCCGCCCAGTTTCGAGCAAGACTTCTGGCCTGCGCATCTGTACGTCCATTTTTGATGAGTTCTTCGTATCGATCAAGATAGAGTTTTTCGATCTTATTGGACGAGGAACTCGATGAGCTAGAGCCACTTTTTCTTGACTTCGATCCGGAGCTTTTCCGGCTGCTTCCACCACTGCTGCCTCCGCTGGACTTCGCCGATGCGGCGGCCAGCTGCTGGGCATAGGCGTTTCTCCAGGCGTCCGCCTCCCCACGACTCATGCCGGCAGCGGACAACTCCGCATCTGTTGGACTGTAGCCAGTATTACCAATCAGGTTGGTCAGATTGCTGTAAGCGTCCTGGCGCTTGGAATAATCCAGCTGATCCTGCTGCATCCCAAGGTTGTAGCTGTTGTACCAGTTGGAGGAGCCGTTCTCATAAGCGGTATCCGCCCGGCCGGTCAGGTAGTTGACATTGGACCAATAATCGTTCAGAGCGTCCCGGTACTTCTCGTACTCAGCATTTTCCGCATTGCTGGCCATGTTGTACTGGTTTAGTAGATCCTGTCCCTCCTGATCGTAGCGGTTCGCGGCCAGCTGATATAGCTCCGGAATATTGTCATTCAGCTTTTGCAGATAGGCGTCATACTGCTGCTGGCCAACGCTCTGCGCATAGGAGGAGCCATATCCACCGGTCAGCCCGGCGGCCTGCCCCATGGTATCCTGCATGGCCATCTGGCCGAGGTCGGTGTACTGATCCTTCATCTGCTGATACAGCATATCGCTGTTCAGGTCATAGCTGAATTTGTCCCGGTTCATGATCTTGTCATAGATCTGCTTTACCTGGTCGCCATAAGTGTCCGTGTAGTTCGGTTTCTCTTTCTGCGCCTGATCTAAAGCGGCCATTGCCTTCTGGTAGGCATCATCCTTGGACGCATCATACTGATATCCGGAATAGTCCGGTTTGGTATTGGTTGGCTGGGACGTCGCGGCCGGAGTGTTTGAGCCTGAATTCCCGCTGGATTTCAGCGCATTCCAGGTGTTGTTCCCGACGATGCCGTCTACGCTCAAACCATTGCTGTACTGAAAATCACGGACAGCTGCGTCTGTTTTATCTCCATAGATACCATCCACGCTAAGACCATAGCCATAATTGTTCAGTGTATTCTGCAGATCGGTGACCGAATCGCCGCGGCTTCCACGGCGCACTGTTGTATATGCCATTATTCTTCTCCTTTCAACTTTGCGCTGCCGAAACGTTAAGCTTCCCCAATTGCAAACCATCTGTAGGACGCATTGCCGATCGGTTTATAGTAGTCGTTTGAGGATTTTAAGGTCACGCGTCCACCGGAGATAGACGCAGTACTGGAGTCTGTTGTCACATAGTAGCTGTTAAAATACTGACCCTTGCTGACTCCTGTCGCCCTCAAGGTATTTTGCATATATACGAGGTAATACAAACCAGTTGCGCTGGGGGCGGTTGTTACAGTAATTAAAAACGCAAGGATGCTAGAAAGCCCCGTATCAAAGGTTTGCTCTCCGCCATTGCCGGTTACCGTTCCGGATTTAGACACTGCACCGCTAGAATTTACAAGTTCTCCAGCCACCCCGAAGATGGACACGCCAGACTTGATGTTCGCCGCCACGAGGTTACTGTCGCCTTTGATGGTCTGCGCACCTGCAAGGTATTGTTTGGCTGCTATAGTCTGGTCATCTACTCCGGGTGTGATGGTTTCCGCTTCCTTAGACATCATTGTTCCATTGACTTTCAGTCCGGGAGAGGCGGTAAATGTCTTTCCTGACAGCACGTTTTCTGCAACAGCATCTCCAAAGTCGGAGCAGCCCACCTCTATCGCAATTTCGGCATTTGATGCATCTACGACGGTTTTACCGCTGGTGGATGTTACGAACGGAGCCTTGACGCAGATTTTTTTGTACGAGCTACCGACCGTCGGCTTGTAGCTTGTTTCCGATACCGAGGCGTCTCCACTGCTGCTGTCGCCGCTAATGTATATCAATCGAGCAGAGGTTCCTAAAGTTCCAGTTACCTTTCCGCTTGCGATATAGGCTGTTTTTCCATCTAGAATATCGGCTGCTTCGGCGGTTGCGTCGCTTGTGTCTGCTTCCGAGGTTCCTTCTACTCCGAAAATAGACACACCTTTCTTGATGCTGTCTGCGATCAGATTTTCGTCGCCCTTGATAGTCTGTACTCCTGTGAGGTACTGACCGGCGTCTATGATCTGGTCAGACGTGCTTGGGATGATGGTAGCCTCCACTTTGCGCGGTACATCTGCGCCGACATAAGTTGGCAATTTTTGCTCAATCTCCGCAATGGCAGAGGCGTTCGCGCTTGCGCCGGACTCCAGATTGTTTAGCGCTTCCGCTGTGATCGTATCGCCGGCTTTCCATGTTTTCTTTGTATAACTCAATTTAGGGCCTCCTTTACTGCGGTGATCTTGCTGTCTGTGCTATAATTCCGTTCCTCAATTTCGTTTAACCGCTCCGCTGTAATGACACTGCCGACAGTGGCTGTTCCAACAATTTGTGTTTGTGCGACTTGTTTGTAACAACCAAGCACGAGCACACTCACGGTCACAGCATCTGCGCCTCCGAAGCTGCCGGACGGGTTATGCACAAAGACGCGGGCGTGCTGGTTATCGCCCTGCGGTACAACCTTCACATTCCAGCCAAGCGCAGCACCGGCATTGCCTCCGTCACCATCCAAAGTTCCGAAGGCCGCTACGCCCGCTTGCAGGACGAACGGATAGCGCACCCACTTTTCCAGCACGGATGCGGTGGAATACTCTGCTGTCACATTGCACCACATCATGGCGAGGCCTGATCGAAATTTAATATAAAACCATTCGTCAGACGCTCCGGAGGAAACTGGGAAATCAACCAAATCCGATCCTTTGACTCTTAGCTCCCAATCGCTGTCAAGCACCCCATCCTCTTCTCCATATTTTCCGAATCCGCCACCTTTTCCTCCCTTGCGAATATGAAATGATATTTCATCGGTCGGAATTTTAACTGCTGCCTGCGCCGTCTTGCCGATTGCGTCTGACAATGTGATCGTTGCTTCATAGGTCATTCGGTACGATATTGCACCACCAACGACTTTCGCTTCTCCGCTCAGGAGTGCTTCACTTCCAGAATGGCTACCATCAACAGATCGATAGGTAATACTCATGGTGTACGAGTTGTGGCCGCCTGCAGAAGCGCAATTGGCTACCGCTCGTGAGTAAATATAATTTCCTCGACTAGCTTTATCTCCACCTTCGTTGCAGCGATATAGACTAACCTCGGAAAGAACAGGATTAAAATAATCCTCGACTGAAATGCGCTCTGTGACGACGTTAGATGATTGGCCTCGACTGTCAACCGCTTGCGCACTGATAGTCAATTCCCCTGCACGGTTAATGATAGGGGACTGGTATGATGTGCCGCCTTTGACCGATTCAAATCCGGATATACTGTACCAGACAGCTGCTATTTCTGATCCATAAATGCCGTTTGCATTGGCTTCAATCTGAATTGCAGAGTATCCTTTCAAAAAGATTCCCCAGTTATTAACCTCCTGGTTTTCGTTGATCGCCGAAAGCGTGATACCAGAAAGGGAAGGTTTCATTGTATCCGGAATCTGCAGCTTAATGGGGTAATCCTTTGTTGCTATTACAGATCCATTTGAACAAGTATAAAGTGTCAATTTACCGTCCCCAGATGGTGATTTCGGAATCTGCTGAGCAAGAGATTCAGGCGGAAACCATTCATACCACCCGCTCTTAACACCATCTACAACCCATTCCCCGGCTGATCCAAAAGAGTATGTGACTCGATGCGTGAACGATTCGGAAGCCGCAGATATATGCAGCACAATCTTGCTCCCTATAGTGTTTCCAGTTATGCTCATCTCACTGTTTCTCGGAATGGTCGGAAGAACAAACGTTCCACTCACATTGCCAATAATTTTCCCGGAAATAGATGCGCTAAGTGAGACTGAGCAGTTTCCCTCACTATCATGGTTGACAATTGTTGTTCCGGACAAGAGTTGGGTAGAGCCCCCATTCTGGACGCTAACATTGGAACTTCCGCTTCTGGTGTCTTCTCCGATTCCGACCGAGTAGGAGCAGTTTCCCCAGGTAGCGGACGTGGAAGCACCGGACTTAATGATCCATAATGTCCATGATATAGTGGATCTATTCGCAGAAATATCCTGCGACGCCAAGCTATACTCCAATTCGATTGTGATGTACTGATTGCTAGAGCATTGCCCCACAATTGATGCCATACCTTACCCTCCAATCCACTTAATTGTAAAACCGTTAGAGTCGGAAATTTGCCACTCGCCTAGTGTCAGAGTTCCGCCAACCACAAGGTCGGTGATAAATTCTCGTTCGTTCGTAAGGTAGGCGACCTCTTTCCCTCCAAGGCGGAATGAAATGCCCGTAGAGGTATAGAATGCGCAGCTCTGTTTATTATCAAGCACGTCGTAGGACACTCCGTCCACCGTCTGTTTGCCCAGGCTACGCAGATTCTGACCAATCGCAATACCGATGATAGGCAGACCGTTCTCGTCCTCTCCGATAATGCCCTGGCGGATATATCCCTCAACGTGAGCCGTCCAGTTGTCCAAGCCGTCAACACGTTCGAGAACGTCTGATATCTGTGCGTCATAGTTGTATGATGTCAGCACACTTTCCGCCGTCTGCTTGACATTGGTCTCGATCTGTTCGTAGTAGTCACCGTAGTCGGACTTTGTTACATAGCTGGAGCGCAGCGTCTGATCAATCTCGTCCCGTACAAGCGTTACTGTGTCTCCAGTTTTTATAATCAGATCCCGCAAGGCTTTATAGCTGTTATCGGCTTCGTCCTTGCTTTCGGAGGCACTCTGTTGGCTGCGCTCTTCCACGGCCATTACCTTGACATTTGTCTCAGTCAATGCTACATTCAGCATCTCCGCCAGCTGGAATAAGTAAGTGCGCATCTGAGCTACTTGTTCAATCGGGGATCCTGTCAACATAGGAGGAGTTGCAATCATTCCACATCACTCCCGTTTTCTCGAATGCGTGATAAGGAAAACAGCTGCATTGTACCTTCGCCACTCAGCTGGATCTGACAATGGTCGCACCGACGGGGGCGAACTGGAAGCATAAATGTGCGGTCTCCGGCGCCATAAATCCGCCCCTGATACTCCCACTCTCCACTGGAGTCATACTGAATGTGGATGTCCATATACGACTCCGCTGGAAGTTTCAGCCGCAAATTGAAGCGGGACAGGTACTTTCGGTCCGGCGTGTCATATCCGACTGTAGCCAGCTCCGCAGACCATTTGACTTTTTTTTCGGGCGTTCCAAGCCCGTTCATGCCAATTCCGTTCATGCCGATAATTTCTTTATCTGTCATGGCATACAACTCGTCATCACACTTAGCGAAAGCCCTGACCTGCAAACCATCCTCCTTGTGCCAGATCTGATGTTGCGTGTCATAAACGAACAAGTGGTGCTCTCCATCAGTGTCGATCATATCGCAGAAATATTTATTTCCAAACACACCGCCCACGGCGTTATAGTAGCGTTCTCCTCCCAGCTGGGTGCCTACCTCCTGAGGGAGTGCGCCGTCATAGGCCATGATTCCGGTACGTCCCTTGTAATAGAGCACCTCGTTCACGATAGCCATAGATCGGCCGCTCCCTTTCTGGACGCCTCTGCAC
>ERZ1035032.777-NODE-777-length-23102-cov-32.932833_pt1 | contig 23102 bp, 19 predicted proteins | sample MGYA00520693_ERZ1035032 | MGnify/ENA primary metagenome ERZ1035032 (study PRJEB33766, sample SAMN09781740) | gut metagenome | biome: gut microbiome | host: Homo sapiens | place: Madagascar | study: EMG produced TPA metagenomics assembly of the PRJNA485056 data... | reverse complement strand
CAGATTACCGACATGAAGTATTTCTTCTTCTGCGTATCTGCCATCGTGCTCAACAAGAAGGGCGACAAGATTGTGGCAGTAAGACACAAGGAGGCGTGCTACTGCCGGTTTACGAAGAGCGTGAACGGACGCTCGGAATATGTGCTCTATGCCAACTGGAGAAATGCCACAGTGCCAGCCAACATAGAGGTGCTTCCGCTGCTCGATGAGCTGGATCCGCTGGGCGACCTGCAGCAGCGCATGGGGCTGGACGGTCAGAACGGCAAGGTGAAGGCAAGACAGTCGGAGAAACCGGAATGCAAGGACAGGGTCTTCGCCATCGTTACCCGCTTCCCTACCCCGGGCTGCCAGTACTATCCCGTGCCCTACTACTCCGCCATCTTCAGGGACAAATGGTATGACATCTCCCGTCTCATCGCCATCGGCAAGATGGCGAAGCTGAAGAACCACGCCACCATCCCCTACCTGGTAGAGATTCACAACGACTACTGGCGCGGCATCTTCAAGGAGGAGCACATCACCAGTACGGAGGAACAGAAGAAGCGCAAGCTTGCCGAAAAGGAGAAGATACGCGACTTCATCTCGGGCATAGAGAACAGCGGCAAGCTCTGGATAGCGGGCTACTATACCACGCCCGACGGCAAGGAGGTGAAGATGGTGCGCATCACCCGCATCGATACCTCGAAGGACGGAGGCGACTACAGCGATGATATCGCCGAGAGCAACAACATGCAGTGCTATGCCGACAACATCCACCCTAACCTGGTGGGCGCCACTCCCGGCAAGAGCCAGAGCAACAATTCGGGTTCCGACAAGCGCGAGCTCTTCACGCTGAAGCAGAGCATAGAGAAGGCATTCCACGACCTGATGGAGACGGTTCACTGGGTGATCATCTACTTCAACCACTGGGAGGAGAAGGTTTATCCGGACGTGCCGCTCATCATGCTCACTACCCTTGATGAGAACAAGGATGCCAAGAAAGTGTCTAACAATCCAAATTCAAAGACAGATGATTAATATTACCGCAGAACAGTTTGAGCAGCTCCTTCCATTCGTGGGAGCTGCTTCTGAAGATGTCTTCACGAAGATGCAGCCTGCGCTGGAGAACGTATATTTCGACCTGGTGGCTACGGTTATCGGTTCAGACTTCGAAGATGCAGCCTGTATGGAGGACAGTCCGATATTGGGGAATGTGCGTTCCTATGTCATTCTGAAGACCTTTATCCTGCGTCTCCGTTCCAACGACCTCGTAATGACCGACAACGGTTTCGGCGTAGTATCAAACGAAAATATCTCTCCCGCATCACAGGCGAGGGTTGACGCCCTGTTCAGAGAACTGACCTATAAGCAGGACCAGCAGCTGCACGGCATCCTGAACCGCCTGCGCACGGTGGAAGGATGGAGCGAGACTGTTCAGGCAAGCAACAACATCGCCTCTTTCTTCTGGTCACCATTGACGCTGAGGGCTTACTCGGGTGTACGGGGGTTCGTCACCTTCGACGACCTGGCAGCCCACCGCAACGAGATAGGAATGGCAGAACTGGTGCTGCGCAAGCAGTTCTCTGATTCGCTCATCGAGCAGCTGCTTGAGGAAGAGCGGAAGGCACAATATGAGCCATTCCATCGGCACGCCATCGTGAAAATGTGCCAATTCATCGGTGCTCACATTTCTACGGAAGAGACTCCTGCCGACCCTCGATACAAGGATCTTGCCTATGCTGCAGCAGCCAACTTCATAGAGGAGAACATCGATAAATTCCCAAAATACAAGGATTCACCGGCCTACAAGGCCAATCACATGCAAGCGTATGAAAACAAAGCTGACGACCCGACCTTCTTCTTTGCAGGATGACGGAACACTGAACCTTCACGTTCCCCACTCCTGGAGTGAACTGACACAGGACCAGCTGCGCTATGTGCTCATCCTGCTCACCCAGGGATGGGAGGAGTGGCACGTAAGAACCTACCTTTTCGCCCGGTTTGCCGGCATCAGGGTGCTCAAAGAAAAGAAGGACGGCTGGCTCTGCGAAACCAAGACGGAGAAGGGCGGAAAGGTGAGATTCTTCCTGGAGCTGTGGCAGGTGCAGAGCTTCTGCGAGGCATTCGACTTCGTGTTTGAAGATACCGGGGCTGAAAACAGGCTCGATTCCATCGGACTCTACAAGGCGGCAGACCTGGAGCTCTACGACTATCCGTTTGAGTATTACATCTGTGCGGACAACTACTTCCAGCAGTATCTGCAGTCGGACAAGACGAGCGATGAGCCGCTGAAGGAACTGGCACGATATCTCTATCTGGACAATGAGGGCAACCAGGCAGCGCACATCAAGTGCTCTACCTATGAGCTGATGGGTGTGTTCCTCTGGTTTATGTGGATAAAGCACAACTTTTCCACAAAGTTTCCCCATCTCTTCAAGCCTGCAGCTGAAGGAGGCGAAGGAGAAAATGACATGGAGGCATCGATGAATGCACAGATCCGGGCACTCACGGGCGGGGATATCACCAAGGAGGAGACTATCAGGAAAGCCAATGTGTGGCGGGCACTCACCGAGCTGGATGCCAAGGCACGCGAGGCAGAGGAGTTAAACAAGAAACTGAAAAAATAATGATCAAGACAGAAATCAATACCCCATCGGTACAGGTGGGCTTCGATGCATTCTCTTACTTCAGAGACCTGGCAAAGCGCAACAAGCTCTGCTGTGAGCTGGCTTTCATTCCTACCACATGCTCTACACCACAGGCTTTCGAGGGAATGCTGGCCAATATGTCGAAGGGCAGGAACTTCATCGTCATAGATGACACCAACGACGGCAACGTGGCCATCAACGGCGACGGCAGTTTCCGCAAGGTTGTCACCTATACGGTGTGGATCCTGATGCGATACAAGTTCAACGACATGAACGACCGCCAGGAGAAGCTGAACACCTGCCGAAAGATCTTCCGGCAGTTTCTGAGCCGTATCATCATCGACAAGATGAAGTGGGAAAGCGACTTTACCTATCTTCTGAGCGACCAGGTGGACAACCGGGAGATAGGTGCATATTTCATCAACGGGCTCACTGGCGTGGAATTTCACATCGACGTGAGCGAGCCATTAGACCTGGTATATGACAATGAAGAATGGAACGAATAACATCAAGACTCCCGTATCTCAGGAAGACATCCATGCCTACGAGCGTGGATGGGCAGAGGAGATGGTGAAGATCTGGAAGGAGAAGATCATGCACTACCGCATCCGCCATACGGGTGCTCTCTTCAACAGCGTGCAGGCTACCTCCTTCGGAGGTTCCAGCCGCACAATTGCCCATAAGTTCCTGCTCTACGGTCTGTATCAGGAAGCGGGAACGGGCAACGGTTATTACCATGGCAATCCTGGAGATCTCCCGTTCCTGGATCCGAAATACCGTGCACAGCATCATCTGGGCGAACCGAGACAGAGGCGTCCATGGTTCAACCGGAAGTATTATGCATCCATCATGAAGCTGAACGATATGGAGGGCTATTTCTATGGCGAGGAATACCAGGGCCTGATGGCAGACCTCTTCAAGCAGATGTTCGGCAAGATATGATGTATTTTTATATTGGGAAATATCTTTGTATTTTTGCTCAAAAATAAAAACAATGGCAGAAAAATTCGATATCAACAACCTCAGAGAAGCTTTCGAAGCGATACGCGACGAGAGAATCAAGCATGCCAATACGGCTACACGTATTGGTAATGCTTTTCTGTCCTTGCTAGATTATGCTGCCAATGCAGACGAAGACAAGCTCTCTGCTATCCATGACGACACGGCACGTGGACTCATCACCTTCCTGAAAGGCATCAAGATTGGCAAGGACTTCTCCTTCGACCGTTCGGGAAATATCCACGCCCACTCACTGGCATTGGAGAATAATTTCAGGTTTGATGCTGATGGTAACATCATCGCCCATTCCATAGCATCGGAAAATGCGAATACTGACGAGGGAAAAGGGTTCATTATTGTCAGAAAGGATGAGACGGGTAAATATAAACTCTGTATAGATGAACTGTTGGCGTGGGGACTCGCTACAGTGAAGCAGCTTCACGTTAAAGGTGATTCCACCTTCGACGGCAACCTCTTCAGCAAGCAGTTCGTTTCCGACTTCCTCACTGGTAAAGGTTGGGGCATCTACAACAAGCCTATCACCAACGCAGGAGGAATGCAGGAGAACAAGTGGACAGGAGAGTTCGATAATGTCATCGTACGTGGCTCATTACGTGTCTATGAAATGATTATCTCACAGCTGCTCGGCGAGAATGACAACCGAGTCTTCACGGGCATGATGGAGGTGGATCACTATGACAAGGAATCGGGCAAGGTATATCTCGATACGCAGGACGGCAAGCTCTATAATCCATTCCGTCGGGATGACATCATCATGGTTCAGCAGTTCAATGGTATGCCCAATAGCAGTAACGACTACTATGTTGTGAAGAACTATGAGCTGCTTGTTACGGATGCAGGCTGTGGAAGCCTAGAAGATGGTAACAAACGATTGGACTGGGTGAAATTTGCCAATTTCACCTCTTCTATAACGGGAGCCACACCTGAAGATCTCATCAGGAAGAAGGACACATTCGTGCGAGTGGATAACCTCAGCGACCCAGACCGCAAGGGTATCATGCAGATTATAACTGTAGGTACAGCTTCGCCTCACATGGATGTAGTCTATGGCTTGAAGACAGACCCAGAAGGAGCGTTGAAGGGCAGACTAGGTAACCTGGAAGGCATCGTGCATCCATGGTTCGGCAGACTGCAGGGATTCGGTGAATATCTGAACAACCTCTATGCAGTAGGCGACCTGATTCTGCGCAGAACAGGCGAAAGCGTAGATACCAAGTTCCAGGTTCTCGAGAACATGTTTTCAAGTCGATTCGCTAAGACCAGCTATGAGCTGACCAATGGCAAAAACTATCTTGAGAATGGGCAATTCCTGGAGCAGGTGACAGATGCAGATAACACCATCATTAATGGCTGGGAGATTGATGCAGACGAGGAGACTATGTTGTGGGTAGATGCCAATGGTATGCCATTTTTGGTAAACTCTACGCTTACAACCAGCGGTAACAAGAAGGTTACGCTGGAGCAGTGCGATGGCAGGCAGATGCTTCGCATACAGAACTGCGGTCTCAGACAGAAGAATGCCATCATTAAGCAGCCTGGTACTCACAAGGAATATGTGAGGGGCAGTGGTGAGAAGAATGATGCAGGATTGTCTCAGACGGAGGCATCAACGATAGATGTACAGGATAAACTCTACGTAAATGTACGCCTCTATGCCAAGACCGCCGGTCAGCTTACCTATGGCTTCGAGGGCTGCAAGGCTGTGGAAGACAAGTTGAACGAGTTGGCAGTCAAGACTGAAAACATCGCCTATTCGGGCGAATGGCAGACGGTAAGGATGGAAGGTAAATGGAACGGTACTGGCGATTTCATCATCAGATATTCTGGCGATTGCAACATTGCCCTAGTTACCATCACCGATGAGCCTCTCAGCGAGTTCAGCAAGACTGTGAGCACTCAGATTGTGCAGACCGCAGAGAATATCAAGCTGCTGGGTGAGAATATCAATAAGGTGAATGGCAAGACTACTAAGCTGGGATTTGAACTTGATGCAGAAAAGGGCGAAATCAGGCAGTATGTAAATCAGACGGATAAGAAGAATCGCGAAGATACCTCATCGCTGATTTTACAGACATCGAGCAGCATCACCTCATCGGTTGACAAGAAGCTGAAAGATCAGTACAATACCGTTACAAGCGAGTATTCTTCATCCATCAGTCAGACTGCGGAGGGTATCAGGCAGTGGGTAGGTAGTCAAGACTACGCCAACAACACTACAGTATCATCTAGCATCGAGCAGCTATCTGGCAGAATTACCAGTACTGTGGAAATGGTGGAAGCGAATGCTTCTAGCATTACTCAGATTCAGCAGGATATTGATTCCATCACCCTGACAGTGGGCAAGGCTGCTACACAAGAGCAGCTGCAGGTAAACGTAGATACGCTCAATAAGAGTATCAGCAGTAATCTTGCATCTGCTAAAAGTTATGCAGATAGTGTTGGCAGCGGTATAAGAAGTGATTACTCCTCTACCATTACGACCGTTAAGCAAAATAGCAATGGATGGAGTGTAGCTGCCGGAGGATTCGATGCGAAAGGTAAGCTGAAATCATCTGCCGGTGCAGTATTGACAACAGAATTTGCTGGGCTCTTCGCAACAGCATTCACCAACAAAGGCGGTGTCGTAAAAAGTGAAATCAGTTCTTTCATTACGAAGGATGCAGCTGGAAACATGATTTCCAATGCCAAGATATCAGCTGACAACATAGTGCTGAGCAGCGGCGGTTCCGCTGTTGAGAAGGCGATTGCCAATGCTAAGAATGCAGGAGATACTGCGCAGAGAACGGCAAGCAATGCCGCTCAAGCAGCTAGTAATGCACAGAGTACCGCAAATACAGCAGTGAATAATGCGAAAGCTGCAAATGATGCGGCAGCTGCTGCGAAATCGTATGCTGCTACAGAAATCCAAGCAACGAATAAAAGTATTTCAGCATTAGCAGGTAAGGTTTCTTTTGATTCAAGTGGTAATATTACCAACATCAGCAAATCAGGACTTGTGACGGAATCAAACTATGCTTCAATCTTCTCCTATTACAGGAGTGTAACCGGGGCGGTGGTTCAGTCTGAGATAAAAACATTCATTAATAGAGACGAAGTTGGGAATATTGTATCCAATGCAACAATCCAAGCCGACAAGATAAATCTTACCGGTCATTGCGTGAACTTCTCGGGCGGTCAGATTACCATCACAACTCCGAACTTCAAGCTTGACTCAACTGGTAGCATTTGGTGTCAGAATGGAACATTCAGCGGTACGGTTACAGGAGTAAATGGAAGCTTTAAAACACTTAATTGTGTTGACAGCAACGGAAATGTAGTTGGTAATATACAGTTTGGCTCGGATGGCAGAATGTGGTTCTCGGGAGACATATATCATCAAGGTTATGATAGTGCAAAAAAACGTGGTTATCGCTTTTATGCGGCAGATATATGGTGCAGAGGTATGTTCGGACATCGGCAAAAGACAATGGCATTGGTTTTCGGCACACACATGAGAATATACACCAAGGATGCTGACAATACAGAGGATACTGGGGTCTATATTGCACTCGAAAGTGGTATGGTATCAGGAGGAAGATACTATAAAATACCTCTGTATGGTTTTGCTAGTTATGGAGACGCTTCAGGTATGGCGATTGATATGGTTGTCATTAATTGCAGTTCTGATTTCTATTACGTATTCGAGGGAATGGGTAACGGCAAGGAATGGCGAGTCATTAATGGTAATGATAAACAGACAATTCATTTTGCAGACATCGGTGGTTGGCATGAGTTGAAAGGTGGCGAAAGCCTGTCGTGCGCTTACGTAAATCCGAAATTCCTGAATCCGAAGCCAACCAGCCTTGGTGCAGGAGTCTTCTGGAGTGGTGAATATGATTTGAACTGGTCTTGATTTTAATAACTTATATAATATTTATAATATGAAAACAGCAAAGCAGACGGTGACAACCGAATTTGAGCCGATTGAGCTCAACGAGAGTGTGAAAGTGAGTTTCGAGCGTAATGTCGCTGGAGATAAAACTATAATAAGAGGATATATCATCAGCAGTGAGAATGGTGAGTATCTTGGTAATATTAATGTAGAGAACGGCAATCTTGCGATCTCTATCAAAAGGGATATGGTTGATAAGGAGACGAGTGCGAAGATCCTTACCTCAATTCCTGAATGGATTGAGAGCATAGAAAGCGCAGAATAAGGAGGTGCCTATGAGTGATGCAAGTATTAACAGCAATCTTGAAGAGGCTTTCAAGAACTCAGACTGGTCAACAATCTGTGCTGCCTTGATGCCGCGCTTCAACGATTACCTAGCCAGACGTTCGAAGAATGTCTTCGAGTGTGAGCAGGTGAACTCCCTCGAGCACGTATTCACCGTACCAGCCCTCTACGATGACCAGGCAGGCACTCGAAAGCAGGTCATAGTTCCGATGAAGGTGTTCACCCGTGATATTGACGCAGAGCTGGAGAAAGCCAAAAAGGTGACTGAAGCTGCAAATACTGCAACAGAAAAGGCCAACACGGCTGCAGCAAATGCAGACAAGGCTAGGGAGGGGCTGGAGACTAAGAAGCAGGAGGTAGATAATGCCGTAGCTGAGAGTAAGACTGCAACCGAAGCAGCCAAGAAGGCTACTTCGGATACTTTGGCTAGCAAGACTGCAATCGAGAAAAATGAAAGTGGCAGACAGACAGCAGAGCAAACTAGGCAGGCACAGGAAGCCGCTAGACAAAAGTCTGAAACCTTACGTAGTTCTAATGAAACTTCACGGCAGAATCAGGAAGCCTCCAGAGTAAGCCAGGAGAAGAACAGACAATCAGCAGAAACTACACGAGGCGTCAACGAGACGACTCGGCAGAGTCAGGAATCAGCACGACAGAAGCAAGAAACTGCAAGAGCGGAAGCTGAGAATAAACGTCTAGCCGCAGAAAGCGGAAGGGTACTGGCTGAAAACAGCAGAGTATCTGCTGAAAACAAGCGTCAGTCTGATACCAATACTGCCATCATCAATTCTATTTTGCAGACAGACCTCGCTAAGGAAATGAACGATCATCCGCCCAAAATGGGAAGCAATGGCAACTGGTGGCAATGGGACCTCTCCAAGCATGAATATGTTGATACGGGTGTCATTGCCCGAGGCGGTGCTATGTATCCGTCATTCCGCCAGCATCGCAACAAGCTTCTTATGATAGATTACGGAAGCAATGTCGCAGAGCATGTTGTCAAGCGCAGAAACAAGTTAGTCATTAAAGTTTAATAAATATGGCAGATAATACAAATATCATTGTCGTTGGTAATGTCGCCTTCACCGATCAAGGTACCTGGAAGTCGGACTACTCATATGAAGAGGATGGACAGACTGTTAGGGGCTACGATGAAGGGGATATAGTTCATACATCTACAGGAGTCTATGCGTCACTGGAGGATGGTAACACAACAACTCCTTCGGATACAAACACCAAATGGCGCAGATGGCTCGATAAGACACCAACCATCAAGGCACAGAGTGCAGCCGACGATGCCAACAAGGCAGCAAATCTCGCTCAGAGTGCAGCCAATACTGCACAAGAGCAGGCTACAGATGCAGCAGCACAAGCAGCTCTAGCTGAGACAAAGGCTACAGAGGCAGATGCTGCCGCCAAACGAGCCGATGCCAAGATTGCAGAAATGGATGGATTGGCCGGGCAAATAGTCACAGGTTTCATTGCGCCGTCGCGCATGTTTCTAGACTATCTCCCGGAAATCAGCCTACGCAATAAAGTTGCGCAACGCATCGATGCCAATCTCATTCCGAGCTACCTCCCTCAGAGCGTGCTCTTCCAGCATGTAGATGGTGACTCGTTGCTGGTTGATCCGAGCGGTAACCTCACCGTCAAAGGCGAGGGAACTACTAAGTTCTGGGTTATCCCTACCGCCAATACACCTCTTTGGAAGGAGGTGAGCATTACAGTTCGCCAGCCACGCCTTCGCCTGTCTGCATCAGGGAAATTACGCAAGGTGGGAGCTTCATTACGTATTGTTTAATCGAATAAATACATTATTTTATGGCTTTAACATCAGAAGAAGAGACAAAGGTCAAGGCTATCATCGCTGCGTTCGATGGGGCTAAGCAGGTATCAGACCTCCCTGCAGCAGATATGACCGCAACAGACAAGCAGATAGAGGTCTATGACAAAAAAACGGGTACTGCGCAGCAGATGTCGCTCAAAGACGCTGTAGATATGGGACAGAATCTTTGGTGCGGGCGTGTCTGGAATCTAGACAACGCAACCCCTCAGGCAGCAACCTATGTGGGATCGCTTGAGCTCTTGAGAGAGCTGCCAATTCAGCTTGGTCTCGGTTGCTACCTGGTCAAGAATGACCATAGCCGCCGAAAACTCGACTCCAAAGATCATCACAAATATGCCACAGGAGAGGCTGCAAAGTTAGACGGATCAGAGGGACATTACCAGTGGGGATGGAACCGCAAGTTCTATCTGGTATTCAAGACCGTAGGCCGCTTGTTCTATATGATGGTTGGACTTACTCCTATCAAAGGAGAATATAACTACACAATCCCTATCGGATCACGTTCTGCCTCTGGACATGCTACCTTAGAGCGCAGCACAGGTCGGCTGGTCAGCTATCTCAACACGGGAGCAGACTACCGCGGGGGCAACAATGATGCGAAGCTCGATGAGACAAACCGTTCCTTACTAGGTAAACCTGCCAGCAATCAGAATACTGAGTATTGGCGTGCTGCAGCCCGTAAAAACGGCACAGGCTGGCTCTGCTCTTCCATGCGTCACTTTGCCGTAACGGCTGCACTCTTCGGTGTTATCTTCGGTACCCACCAGGTTCAAGCTGCCGTCAATACAACAAAAGATGCCAATGGACTCTATCAAGGCGGACTAGGTCCTGGCGTAACCCAGAAAGACTATAATTCGTGGTCAACATACAATGGTGTCCGTCCATTTATCCCTATGGATGCAGGTGTTGAATTAGGCGATAGCTGTGGAGAAACAACCGTAAATATTCTCAATGACGACGGAACAACCTGGTATGCAGCAAAGGTCAACTCATTCTTCGGTCTTAAAAACTCTTACGGTCATCTCTGGTATCATATGGATGATGAGTTCGTAAGGGTCAACGAAGATACGACAGTCACCCATCTTGTAGCGCCTTCCATCTATGGGGCATGGACAATCGGTAACGCCACAGGAATGAATGCCTACAGCACATCCATCAAAAAAGGCGAAGGCTGGATAACCAGCCTGTCTATGGATAATCTGGAGAATTTCCCTACCGCCATCGGCGGTAGTCAGACCACATACTGGTGTGCATGTTATTGGAATACGTCCGGCGCAACAAGCGGTTTCCGTCTCTGCCTTCGTGGTGGTTCTGTTGACTATGGTGGTCAATGCGGTCTTTCGACGCTCAGCGATTACTACGATGTCTCGTTTGCCCTCGTGAACTACGGCGCCGCTCTCTGCGAAGCAGTAGAGGAGTGGCCAGTCGAACCAGTGTACGTGGCGGCCTAAAGATTACATGAGCTTGCTGGGTGTACATAAGATTACTGGGTGTACATAAGAGACCTGAGTACACACGGCGAAGCCGAAGCACCCAGCGAGCTCTGCTCGCTTCAATAACCGCCTTTGGCGGTCGGCGATAAAAAATTTTAGAAAAAAAGTTCTTTGACATACTTCCATACCGATTATTTTTAGTATCTTTGCAGCGGTATTCATAATAATACCAGGTTGTGACCCTAGGTGCTGGTTTCCGTCTCTGCCTTCGTGGTGGTACTGTTAACAATGGTGGTCAATGCGGTCTTTCGACGCTCAACGATAACAACGATGTCTCGAATGCCAACGTGAACTACGGCGCCGCTCTCAACTTTAACATATCTCAATACGGGGTGTTTGCTCTCCGTTCGAGACAACAGGGTCAGACCTCGCCCCATGGCGAAACATACACATAGTTCATCTAGCTGGTAGATGATGACAATAGGGTCATCCGGTCGAAGGTTATAGGGTAAAAAATAGCAGACAACAGACATTACACCGTTTCACACAATTACACAGACATTACACCGCTTATGAAAAGATTTGGTAACATTTCTCCACAAGTCGAGACAAATGACAACTTTCGTCGGGCTTTCTATAATTATGCCCGACAAAAGATGTCTCGCAGGGGTGTGCAGAAATTTGATGCCAATCTAGATCATAACATAGAGCGTATGCTTGAAGCATACGCAGCCCAGACATGGCATACTTCAGGGTATGTATCTAAGGATATCGAATACCCGAAGCATCGCCAGGTTAACAAGTTGCCAGTCATAGATCATGTCATGCAACACGCAGCCCTCAATCCTGTAGAGGATGATATACGTAACACCATCTACTACCATTGCCCAGCAGGTTCTAAGGGCAAGGGTACTCACTATTTCTACAATCTTGTCAAGAGAGATATATTCAACTCTCCACAGCAAGATACATTTTATTGCCTTCCTATGGATATTCACCACTATTTTCAGTGTATAGATCACAACTTGCTCAAGAGTGAATATCGCCGCAAGATTAAAGACAGAAAGCTCCTCTCCTTTATAGATGAGGTAGTTGACTCGTTCAACCCAGGAATCGTACTTGGAGTAAAACTAGCCCAGCTACTGGGTCAGCTCTTTCTCGCCAGGTTCGACTATCTGGCACTCAGATGCTTCGATATCATCGACGACCCCGAAAAGTTCCACTATTGGCAAGCTCGCTATGTGAGCGACATGCTTGTTACCTGTCGCACTCAGCAACAGGCTCAACTACTATGTGGGGGGTCAGCTTTCTTAATGAGCGTTTCGAAAAGTTCTGCCGTCATGGGCTCCATCATTATTATCGTTTCATGGATAACATCTATATTCTCCATGAAGACAAAGTTTTCCTGCGTCTGATGGCGGAGTTAGCTGTCATGCACCTAGCTCGTGATTGGCATCTCTCAATAAACAAGTCGTGGGGAATCCATCGAACTTGCGATGGTATAGATTTTTGTGGACAGGTCATCTATGCCGACCATGCGCTCTTGCGAAAACGGTTTAAACATGATCTCTGCAAGCAGGTGGCTAATCTTCGCAAACATGGGTTTACACAGAGACAAATAGAGCTCAAGGCAGCTTCACGCCTTGGGTTAGGAATTCACGCCAATTCAAAAAACTTATATAAAAAAATCGGTATGGAAAGATTCGGAAAACTCGTTAAGGCTCGCAAATCTCGTGTGCCTTTCGAGGGAATGGAAAAATCACAGCAGCAATCCATCGAGGACATTATCTGCCGTGAGGGTCAGGATGAGAACAAATTTCTCATCCAGGTGATTGATTACAAGGTTGACGACTCTGTCATAGAAAAAGAGGTCGTACAGGTAGAAGAGACCGCTGCCGATGGCAGCACTCATATGGTCAGCAAAGAGATACCTAAGAAGCGTCTATCACTTCGCTATCGTATCATCGACCATTTTGAGGGAGAGAGCGAGGTCTGGCAAGCGGTAGAGCACTATCTATATACAGGTTCCAAGATTCTCATAGATCAAGCCCTAAATGACTTCTGTCGTGATGAACTTCCATTCTCCACCGTGGTCGCAGAACTTCACAACAAGTTTAAAAAGAAGTTCTATAAATTCACTTAACGATGAAAAAGGTATATTTATCTCGCAAGAATTTCGTCAAATTTGACGATGAACATTTTCTGCTCTACATTGGTGAGCAAAAAGTAGAAAACTATCATCCAGAGACTTCTGGTACTTCAGATACAGAAGCTGAAGCTTCCGAATCCGAGGGTATAACCGCCTTCAGTTACGATGGCGATGAAGCAGATGGATCTACCAAGATTCAGGCTAAGTCTGCTACTTACGATGATTTCACTGCAGGTTTGGTACGCACCAAATACAGCCAGAATCAGGTAGAGGCAATCTTAGCCAATCGAGGAGATGGAGATAAGAGCCACGAAGCAGAGTTCGAAGCTTATCAGGCTTGGAGACTACAAGCCAAGCAGATAGCCCAAGAAGTTCTTGCAAGAGAACTCTAAACGTATCATAATACGAGATCGTCTGGGGCGGTCTCGTATTTTTATTAATCCCCTACCCTATGTATCTTTGCAGTGAATTAAAAAGATACATTATCATGCAGAAGAATACAAAAGAATGGATTCAGTACGGATCGGCTGTAGTATCACTACTCCTCGCTATCATACTGGTTTATATTAGTTACTTCACATCGCAATCTCGTGACGTGACAGACAACGTGCTCTGGTATTTTGCCCAGACACTTATGTACGCAGGCTCCATCTTCGGAGTTGGCATCGCCATCGATGCGAAATTCGCCGACTTTAAAGACAAATTTTTAAATCACAATAAAAATGAGACAGATTAAACGTATTTTCGTTCACTGCACAGCAGGTTCGCAGAAGCAGACTATCAATGACCTCAAGGCTGAGTTCCGCCGGAAAGGATGGAAGAATCCTGGTTATCACTATGTCATCACCCCAAATGGCGGTACCCACCAGCTTCTCGCCATCGAGGAGGTAAGCAATGGAGTGCAAGGCTACAACTCCACAGCTATCAATGTAGCTTATATGGGCGGCATCGATGCCAATGGCAAACCTATAGATAACCGCACACCGGAACAGAAGGATGCACTGACCCTCCTGCTGCATAAGCTTAAACAGATGTTCCCTGATGCCAAGATTATGGGACATCGGGATATTTGGGGCACAGATAAGTCAAAATGGAAAAAGATGTGTCCTTGTTTTAACGCCATCGAGGAATATAAAGATATCGCATAACAATGAAAAATCAAAGAACCATTATCATGTTTCTGGCAGCCCTGTTCATCATAACAGCGGCTGCCTTTATCCGATCAGCTTACAAGAACGGAGAACTACAAGAAGAGATCGAACGGCAGAAAGGAAACGTGGCAAGCATCAGCTATGATATCCAGTACGATAAATTGGGTGACACTCTTCCAGTAGCGCAGAACACAGCCCTTCAGGCTAAGTATAAAGAACTGCAGCAGCTGCACCTGGCAGATACCAAGCTGATCAAGGAACTCAAGGTAAAGCTCAAGGATGCTAAAGCCATCCATACCCTATCCTCCTCTACTACAGATACGGTAAGAATAGAACCTGTACCCAATACTGTGGATTCCGTATTTTCATACCATGATAAATGGCTATCACTGCATATAGACATCCCTGGCAGGTTATGCCAATATACCTCTAGAGACAGTCTCACAACTATCGTGAGCAGAACCTACAAGCACAAGTTTCTGTGGTGGCGCTGGGGGACAAAAGGATATAAGGTTCAAATCGTCAACTTCAACCCTCATTCCAGGATTAACTACTCGAGATACATAGATGTAGTTAAATAACAAGGTTAAAGCAAAGATTTAACATAAAAAACTTGCATATTCTGATTTTTATTATTATATTTGCAACAAAGATAATAACAAACTTTAGAATTATGGTAGGTATATTGATAATCTCAGCTATTGCAGCTTTCATCACTCTAGGTGTTGGCCATACTCTTAACAGGATGGGGAAGCATGTTTCTTCTTATCCTCACAAGGGTATGGAAGATGATCCAAAGCTTACTATAGAGGATATGTATAGCCCAAACAATAACTTGTCTTTATTCTTCAAGGACGGCAATTCATATTCAGTATTGGTATCAAATCATAGTATTGATAAAGAGGAATTTGTGTTTGCTGACAATACAATTAACTTAAGGAATAAAGTTGCAAGAGTTCTCAGAAATTATGCAGCTCTTGAAAAATCCCAAAATAAAGACAGCGTAATACTTTAATATATACACAGCCATCGAATACAGGTGCATTCGATGGCTTTTTTATGGTATTTTTATAGCTTTTCAGCTATTCTTATCTTTGCAGAAAACTATAATAAATATCATTTATGGCAAACAATACACAAACATTCATAGGCCGGGTTCTGCTTGATGACAAGCAAGCAAAACAGACTATCGCATTGCTTGAAAAGCAGCTCGAACAAGTTAAGCAAAAAAAGACTGATGCATTCAAAAAAGGAGATGACACCAAGGCTTTCGATAAAGAGATAAATCGAATAAATGCTTCACTCAAGACATTGCGAACCAACCAAGAGCAGGTGAATAGAACATTCAACAATCTTTCTTCTGCCTCATATAAAGAATTGTCTGTTGTAATGAAAACAGTACAAAAGCAGCTACGCTCAGGAGCTGTCGAGCGTAATTCTGAGGAATGGAAAAAGCTTCAGCAAAAGCTCAAAGAGGTTAAGCGAGAGATGAATGCCATCAATAGCGAGTCAAAAGAAACAACTAGTCTTTGGTCTCGTTTCGTTAACGTGCTCAATACCAACTGGGGAGCTGTATCACAGATTATCGCTGCATACGCAGGACTCTCTATGACCATCCGCAAATGTGCCCAAGCCTATGCCGATATGGAGGAATCCATGGCAAACGTCCGCAAATATACAGGTCAGACCGATGAAGAGGTTCACCGGATGAACGAAGACTTCAAGCGAATGGACACCCGTACGGCTCGTGAGCAGCTCAATGAACTGGCTGGTTCTGCCGGTAGATTGGGCATCACGAGCAAAGATATGATTGAAGAGTTCGTCGATGGAGCCGATAAAATTAACGTTGCGCTCGGCGATGACTTGGGAGAAGGAGCGGTCGACAAGATTGGCAAACTTGCTCAGATGTTCGGGGAAGATAAGACCAAAGGACTCCGTGGGGCTATGCTTGCCACCGGTTCTGCCGTCAATGAACTTGCACAGAATTCATCAGCCAATGCCGGATATATAGTCGATTTCACCGCCGATCTTTCCGGTGTAGGCATCCAGGCAGGCATGACTCAAGCACAACTGATGGGTCTCGCTTCTGCACTCGATCAGAATATGCAGGAAGAGGCAACCTCTGCTACTGTGTTCTCTCAGCTTATAACCAAGATGTATCAGGAACCGGCTAAATTCGCAAAGATTGCCGGTGTAGAAGTCACGAAGTTCTCAAACTTGATGAAGACCAATGCAAATGAGGGATTGATGACATTTCTTTCTGCCATGAAGTCTAGAGGTGGGTTTGCTGAAATGGCTCCTATGTTTGAAGAGATGCAGCTGAATGGTACTCGTGCCGTTGGCGTTCTCTCTGCAGTAGCTTCACACCTGGACCAGGTAAGAACTGCCCAGGATCTTGCTACCCAGTCATACGCTTCAGGCACAAGTGTCATCAATGAGTTCAATGTCCAGAACAATACTGTGCAAGCCCAGCTGGATAAGGCAAAGAAACGTTTTGAAGACCTCACTGTAGAACTGGGGGAACAGCTCATCCCAGTAACCAGATATGCCATCTCTACCCTGAGCATAGGCATACATGTGTTATCAACATTGATAACTTTTACGGTCACCCACGTCAAACAGCTCACAATAATAGGTTCCGCCATCGCTGTCTGCACGGCTCTTTGGTATAAGGAAACTATCGCCATCAAGCTGAGAACAGCAGCCGCTGCAGCAAACGCTGCTGTGGATAAGGCTTATATCGCCACTACAACTCTTTTGCGCACAGCCATGGTTGCCCTACAAGCTACATGGGCACTCCTGACAAAGGGTGTGCAAGGTTACATTGTAGTAATGAGAGCAGCACGCTTGGCAAGTCTGACCAATCCATGGGCTGCTCTCGCCACCATTCTCACAGTGGTAGGGGTTGCAGTCTATGGTACAGTGAAGGCATTTGCCTCGTATAATGAAACGCTTCGGAATAATACCCAGGAAGCCAAGAATAACAGGGCAGTTGCAGAACAGCAGGCCAGCCTGGCGAAAAAGGTTTCAGATGCAACCATCGATGAGAGAAACAAGATTGATATGCTCAACAAGATCATCCACTCCAATGCATATACCGTGGATGAGCGAAGAAGCGCCATCGTCAACCTGCAGAAAATTATCCCTAATTATCATGCCAGCATATCCAACGAAGGAAAGCTGTATAATGATAATATTGAGGTAATAACACAGTATATCAACAAACTCAACGATGCAGCAATGGCAGAAGCCATCTATGAGAAAAAGGCTGAAATTAACAAGAAGAGATTGGAACTGAAGACGAGAGAAACCAGAATCAAGGGTTCGCTCAAAGCGGTTCAGGCAGAACGTGATGCTCATCCAGAAAGATATACATCGGAAAAGATCTTCCGCCCTTCTTTTGGTCCTGGTTCTGAAAGCTCATATTTCACAAAAGATAGCGAGGCTCTTAAAACAAACAAGAAACAGGAGGAGATCCACAAGAAGAGACTCAAGACTGTTCAAAGCGAAGAGAAGACCCTGGATGCTCAAGAAGCAGCACTCGACCTGACGATTAAGAATAATAAACAGATAAGAAAGGCTCTGACTACAGTCATCAAGAAGAATACAAAGATGGACAGCGGCAATGGTACTGTAGGTTCCGGCGGTCATTACCCAACAGAGAAAGAGAGAAAAGCTACAGAAAAGGAGCGAAAGAAGCGTGAAGCTGCTGCACGTAAAGCAGAAATCAAGCGAAAGGCAGACCTCAAAAAAGAGCTGGATGATGCCAAGAAAAGTACCGAGGCTCAGCAGCTGGAAGCCACTACCCTCTACTCTACCGGTCAGATTCGCCTGGCAGAATACAACGACCGCATGGCGAAGATTAAGGAGCAGGGACTTCAGCAGCGCATGGACATCCTTCGCAAATACGGAGAGGCTGAGAGTGAGGAGTACAAGCGTCTGAATGCCCAGAAAGAGAAGATCTCTGCCGATTATGAGCGCAAGCAGACGCAAGACCTTCAGGACCTGGAGTACGACCGGCAAGTGGCAGAACAGGCCATCACTGCCGAATATTACAATAAGGACTCCGACCTCTATCATAACGAGAGTGCTATCAATGAGGCGCTTTTTCAACTCGACCAGACGTTTCTCAAAGAGAAACAGGCACTCTATCTGAAGTCCTCTGACGAGTACTGGCAGATAGCCAGAGAGATTGAGCGCAGCGAGCAGCAGCACCAGTATGACCGCCAAAAGCAATACGATGACACGCTGATGCAGCTCAAGCAGGAGTATCTCACCCTCGGCAATGAACAGCAGATGCAGCTGGAGCTTGCAGGACTGGATGAGGTTCACAAGGCTGGTCTTGTAAGCGAAGAGGAGTATCAGCGCATGAAGATGGGCATCGCTAACAAGTATGCATCCTACAAGCCGGACGCCAAAGATCAGGCAAAAGACGATGCAACCACCGCTCTCGATACCGCCAAGAAGATGACTAGACAGGCCGATGACCGTAGCGGTTCGCTCGGATCAGATAATCTCGCCACCATTGCGGGAGGCGCCATTGCTGCCATCCAACAGCAGAAGATGGTTAATGATAATCTTCAGAAGCTTCGAGAAGAGGATAAGATCAGCGAACAGGCATACCAGGATGCCAAGAAACAGATGAATCAAGAGACCTATAAGAATATTGCAGCCATAGCAGGTGCAGCCTTCAGTAGTATCAGCAGCATGATGGGCGCAGCTTCAGCTTACTCCCAGGCATGTTCCGACCTGGAGGTTGCCAAGATTCAGGCGAACTACGACAAGCAGATTTCTGCTGCCGGCAATAACTCTGCCAAGAAGAAGCGACTCGAGGCGAAACGAGACAAGGAGATTTCTGCAGCAAAGACAAAAGCTAACAAGAAATCGATGAAGATTGAGATGGCTCAGGCAGTAGCTTCTACTGCTATGGCGGCAATCAATGCCTACTCTTCAGCTGCAGCCATCCCTACCGTGGGCTACATCATCGCCCCTATAGCCGCCGGACTCGCTACAGCTGCCGGTATGCTTCAGATTGCCACAATTAAAAAGCAGCATCAGGCAGAGGCAGCAGGATATTATGAGGGCGGTTTCACTGGTCCCGGTCATTGGAAGAAAGAAGCTGGCGTGGTTCATGCAGGCGAGTTCGTGGCGAATCATAACGCTGTGAATAATCCTCAGCTCCTTCCTGCCCTTCAGCTCATTGATGCAGCACAGCGCAATAATACCGTGGCATCGCTCACAGCCCAAGACGTAAGTCGTGCCATGGGAACTGGCAGCGCTGCCGTTGTTGCACCTGTTGTCAATGTTAATGCAGACAACGAACTGGTAGGTGCATCTCTCGATAACGTGAGTTCAACCATTGAAAGGCTCAATGAACAGCTCAACCTGGGCATCAAATCATACGTGGTCATTACGGGTCCAGATGGTTTCGACCGCAAATGGAGTCAATATCAGAAAATGAAATCAAACAAATAGTCTATGATTACATGTGTTATTAATGGTATGGCAGCCTATCCGGCTGCCAGCCAATCCATCAAGTTAACATACGCCAACCAGTACGTCACGGACGATGGAGAATATTCATACGACATTAACTTTCCGATGTCGATTATGGATAACCGTAGAGTTTTCCACAATGTGAGCCGCTTCGATGTATCTAAGGTTACCCAGAAGTTTGATGACTGCAAACTGTACGTGAGCGGTCGCCTGATTCTATCGGGTGTAGGAACTATCATCAGCGTAACGGAATCAGAGATAAAGCTGCAGATTGTTGGCGGTAAATCCCGCATCAAGTTCAACGACAAACTAACCAAGCACTACATCGATGAGATTCCATTTGGCACAGCAGACAAGCCTGGATATACCGTTGACAAGGGCTTTTCACAGAAGTTCAAGGATAAGATTAGTGAAATCTATAGATTGAATGAAGATAAGTCGGAGTTCCTGGGAGCAGAAGGAAGATGGTGCTTCATGCCAGTAAGAGACGAAACAAACGACCTTATCGCCAATTTCGTTGGAGTAGATAGAACCAAGCAGTTCATCGGCTACAAGGCACCATTTATCACGAACCTGGCAGTTCAGCCCAACCTGATGCATATCTTCCGCAAAGTAGTGGAATACGAAGGATATACTCTCAAGCGCAACGACTTCGAATGCAAGCCATGGAACCTCCTGTATATCGCTTCAGCCTACAAGACCCGTGAGCTTCGCAAGGCGCTTCCTCACTGGTCCAGCTATACCTTTATCGAAGAATTCCGGAAACTCTTCAATGCCACCATCGTTTTTGACGATATAAAGAAGACCTGCTCAGTCATCAACGCTTCAGAACAGACAACAGCAGATTCTGTAGAGATCGAGCCTTTGGATGAATACACTACGGATTACGATGAAGATGGGTCCTTATCCACGTCATCTACAGCAAACCTGGAATATAATCTTGGAGATTCTGCCAATAGAGACAACTACGAAGTTATCTCGAAAAAGGTTTTCGATAGTTTTGAGATTGTTCATAGCGAAGAGCTAATGGGTTCAGATAGGCAATTTGCTTCTACCACGTTGTTATGGTCTGAAAAAAAGAAACGGCAGACCATTATCGAGAATTTCGGCGACTACTACATATATGTGGAAGATGAAGACGGGAATAAAAACTGGAAGCTTGCTGGCATCTGGTCACCATTAATCAGGGACAGTTCGTCTGATGACTATGTCGATCTGAACATTTCTCCTGCTGCGCAAGTTGTAGGAAATATCAATTTCAGGTCGGGCTTACTGGAGGACAACTACTACGAAAAGCGATGTCTTCTATCAATTCCGAATGATAAAGAACCCGATTCCAAGGAATGTGATATAGATGAAGACGGATATAGCTATACATCGGTACAAGATGCGCTCGATGATGAGTCCATGCTCGACACCTCAGAAGATGAACAAGAATGCATGAATATATTCTTCATTCTTCCGGGCAGAGTGCAAACGGGCGACGGAACAAATACAAAACTATCTTGGGTTGGGGAAAAATCAAGATGGCCGCAGTTTATGACAGATTATCGCATCAACAGAGGCTACAGATACAGCGGCATATCATTCATTGACGATGCCTACTATTCGTTGGCACTCTGTATGAAGAGCGAAATAGGTACGACTTGCTTGGGAAGCTTACATGATAACGGTCTCAAAATCGACAATAAGAACTGTCTCCAGATTAAGTTCAAAAGCGAAGTCATCCCTGACCCTTCCAACACCTACATCATACATAACAAGAAATATGTATGCGAAAAAATCGAGTTGGAAGTCAAGGATGACCAGATTGAGCCAATCTTCGTTGGCTACTTTTACATGATGTCGTAATCTTCGAGGAGACTAAAGCCCACCTTTAAAGTGTTTAGTCTCCTCGTTTACTTTCATCTGATTCTTGATATAGCGATTAGTCACCGATATATCAGAGTGTCGTGCCTGCTCCTTAGCAACAACTATACCTTGAGCATTGGCCAAGTCTCTAATGCCGGTATCTTTCAGACTGTAGAACTGATACTCCTTAGGAAAGCCTATGGCATCACGCATCTTGCCCCACTCAACTCGCAACTGATTATAAGCCGCTCTCTTTTCACCAGGTTTCAGACTCTTTCCGAAAATGTAGCAATGGCTAGGATGCTCGAAGATCTTCAGTTCTATCATCAGCTTCAGGATTTCATCGTTAAGTGCAACCATTCCGTCCTTGCGGTTCTTACTGATGGCAGAACTGATAAAGACTGTCTGATTCTTGATAGATACATCTCCAATCTTTATCTGGGTCAACTCATTCGGACGGATGAAAGTATAATACTCAAACAGGCAAGCCAGAAGGAAATGCTTGTCATGGGCATAAAGATAATCCTTCATCTTCTTGAGGGCTCCAGGAGTCAATGGGTCCCGGAACTTCTCCGTTTGCGCAATATTGCGGATATCGATGGCAGGATTCTCAGAAATATACTTTCGATCCATCAGCCAGGTTCCGAACGAGACAAACCAGGAACGATAGTTATTCCTGGTTGTAGCTGATACATCACGATCATACATCAGATGATCCAGGAAGTCTATGGCAAAGGCTCGGTCTATCTGATAGGCATACTTAATGCTCTTACACTCCTCTATGAAGGTCTCAAGCATCTTGAGGCGGCTGAGATAGTCAATAGAGGTCTTTTCCTTCATCGACTTTTTATTAGTCATTGACTTAATATAATCTCTATATCTACTAAAAATTATTGGTATTTCCGTAAATTGGCGCGACTGGTCAGCATTCACCCATGGGTTCCATCCTGCTGTCAATTTCGCAGTAATATTGTGAATAAGAAGACTGCCCATCATACGCTTTTTATGATCAGACTTATACTTGTTGAGCATATACTTCTTGCGCTTCATTACACCGGAAACTGGGTCACGAGCATAAAAGTCAACATACCAGTACCCGCCCTTGGTATGCAACACAGGAAGCGTGAATCCTACTATTTCACGCGAACTCAAAAAATCGATTTCTTTTGCATTCATTTTTTTTCATTGTCCGTTTTACTGGTCAATGATATTAAACATCTGCTAAATCTAAAAAGTCCCGTTTCTAAAACGGAAAATCGGATAAGAATGTTGAAACCAACTTCTTACCCGATTGTAGTTGCGGCGGCAGGACT
>ERZ1035032.775-NODE-775-length-23145-cov-117.077176_pt1 | contig 23145 bp, 8 predicted proteins | sample MGYA00520693_ERZ1035032 | MGnify/ENA primary metagenome ERZ1035032 (study PRJEB33766, sample SAMN09781740) | gut metagenome | biome: gut microbiome | host: Homo sapiens | place: Madagascar | study: EMG produced TPA metagenomics assembly of the PRJNA485056 data... | reverse complement strand
CGCACTCAAAGCGTTTTCAATGGTTCAAGGCTTGGAACGAATCTTTCTGCCAATGTCCTGCAGGAGCACTTCTCCTTACCTTACGAGAATGAGCAGCCGATACCGCTTACCATTCCAAAAGAAGAAGACTCTGGCTTGGAGCAGGAACTTCAAGGTTCTGGCTTGTTCGATGAGTACGGCAGCGGTCTTGGACTTATGGCAGGGAATGGTTCTTCCAACGAGGCACAGGAAGCAGCATTCGATAGAGAGTTACGCAGAAAGAAAAAGAAGCGAAAAGGGAGAAACCTTTAATCATATTATCAAGGTATAACTTCAAAACAGAAAAACAATGGCACAAGAAGACGATTTGAGAGCATTGGGAAAAATAATGGATTTTCTCCGTGCCGTGAGTATCATACTCGCAATTATGAATGTATATTGGTATTGCTATGAGGCAATGCGCATGTGGGGAGTGACAATCGGGGTTGTTGACAGAATCCTAATCAACTTCAACCGTACAGGCGGTTTATTCCATTCCATTCTCTACACCAAGCTGTTTTCGCTTCTGCTCCTGGCACTCTCATGTCTGGGAACCAAGGGCGTGAAAGCAGAAAAGATGAGTTGGAACAGGATTTCTACGGTTCTTGTCGTGGGCTTCTGCCTATTCTTCCTCAACTGGTGGATATTATTGTTGCCTATATCTCATTTGGGCAATGCCACGCTGTACATTTTTACAATGACAGCGGGTTATATCTGCCTGTTGATGGGAGGACTCTGGATGAGCAGGCTCTTGAAACACAACCTCATGGAAGATGTCTTCAATAATGAGAACGAGAGTTTCATGCAGGAGACCAAACTCATGGAGAACGAGTATTCCGTCAATCTGCCAACACGATTCTACTACAAGAAGAAATGGCAGAGAGGATGGATCAACGTGGTCAATCCGTTCCGAGCGACCATCGTGTTAGGTACACCGGGTAGTGGTAAGTCCTTTGCTGTAGTGAACAACTACATCAAACAGCAGATAGAGAAGGGGTATTCAATGTATATCTATGATTTCAAGTTTCCCGACCTTTCTACGATTGCCTACAACCACATGAAGAACCATCAGAATGGATATAAGGTCAAGCCCCAGTTCTATGTCATCAACTTTGACGATCCTCGCAGAAGTCATCGCTGCAATCCTATTCACCCTGATTTCATGAGTGACATTTCCGATGCCTATGAGAGTGCATACACCATCATGCTTAACCTCAACAAGACGTGGGTCCAGAAACAGGGCGACTTCTTCGTAGAGAGTCCGATTATCCTCTTTGCAGCTATCATCTGGTACCTAAGGATCTACAAGAACGGAAAGTTTTGTACCTTTCCCCATGCCATCGAATTGCTCAACCGCAGATACGAGGATGTCTTTCCGATACTGACGAGCTATCCCGAACTGGAGAACTATCTTTCTCCATTCATGGATGCATGGCAAGGTGGAGCGATGGAGCAGTTGGCTGGTCAGATTGCAAGCGCAAAGATTCCATTGTCACGAATGATTTCACCACAACTCTATTGGGTGATGTCCGCAAGCGAGTTTACACTCGACATCAACAATCCCGAAGAACCGAAGATTCTATGTGTCGGCAACAATCCCGACCGTCAGAATATTTATGGTGCGGCACTTGGTTTGTACAACAGCCGCATCGTGAAACTCATCAACAAGAAGGGACAGCTCAAATCATCCGTTATCATTGACGAGTTGCCGACCATCTATTTCAAGGGATTGGATAACCTGATTGCTACGGCACGAAGCAACAAGGTTGCCGTCTGCTTGGGCTTCCAGGACTTCTCGCAGTTGGTTCGTGATTATGGAGACAAGGAGGCTAAGGTGGTTATCAATACCGTTGGTAATATCTTCAGCGGACAGGTCGTTGGCGAGACCGCCAAGACTTTATCCGAGCGTTTTGGAAAAGTGCTCCAAAAGCGCCAGTCTATTTCCATCAACCGTCAGGATGTCTCTACGTCCATCAATACCCAAATGGACAGTCTCATCCCACCGAGCAAGATTAGCGGACTCACCCAAGGTATGTTTGTTGGATCTGTTTCCGACAACTTCACCGAGCGCATAGAGCAGAAGATCTTCCATGCCGAGATTGTCGTTGACACCGACAAGGTAAAGCGAGAGGAAAGCCATTATCAGCCTATCCCCATCATCAACGATTTCTTGGATGCGGATGGCAACGACTGCATGAAGCAAGCTATTCAGAACAATTACAACCAAATCAAGGAGGATGTCAAGCTGATTGTCAAGGACGAGCTGGAGCGCATCGCTGGTGACGAGAGCTTAAAGCATCTCATACAGAAATAAACAATAAGGCGAGTAACTTTTAGGAATTGTCCTTTCTGTTACTCGCCCCTGCATACATATATGGGATTTATCGTTTTTTATCGTCTCATTCTTTCCAATTCATCATCCTTTCGCATTTTGTCGTTCAACTTCTCCTGCATTCTGTCAAGGAAGTAAGTACGGCTATGGTTCTTGCGTCTTCTGATGTCGGTGTAGAAACGATAGCAGTCCTTGGCTTTGATGCCGAAGAACTGGTACATGGCTTGCGCCAAGTCCTTGAACTTCACATCGCCATCATTCACGCTTCCCATTACGCAGATGCCATATACCATTTCTACAAGGTCAACGGCATTGCCAGTCCATTTTACTAATGGCTTTGATTCTGATGATACTGGCGGAGAGGCTTCTGAAGTGGATGTGGTCACATGAAGATGATATGTTGCTGCCACATGCTCTTGCATCCTTCGGATAAATGCAATAGCCTTGCGCACATACAAGCCTACGGTTCCCAAACAATCCTTTATATGGGGCATTGACAGATGAAAGTCAAGCTCGGTCTCTGCGTATGACAGTGCAAAGACCGCTTGCTTCACGTTAGTGCTGCATAAATCAACCACAACCTTGATAAACTCACGATATGAGTTCTCCAAAGCGTTACCACCTTTGTTCTTATAACCTGCATTCAGCAAGTTGAAAAAATCAGTCTCTATCAATATATTGTATTCCATGTTTCTGTCTCTTTTATGGGTTTGTACTAATTTGATGTTTCTGTGCGCACATCATTTATCAGTCCAATACCTATGCCATTCCAAGACAGACTAAACAATAGGATGATGATATTTCCTGATAATCAGCAACTTTATCAAGAGAATAAGATTTTCACAAGGAAATTGCAAGCAGAAATAGTGTAAGGAAAACCGGACACTCGTCCAATCTTCCTTACACGGTTCTTATACCGTTACAACTTGTTAGTAGGAATACCATACTCTTTCATACGGGCATAGAATGTAGTATGGCTCATTTCCAACATTTTTGCCGCATCACGCTTGATGCCATTGCATTGCTTCAAAGCCCACAAGATACGCTCTCGATTGATCTTGCGTTCTTGTTCATCAAAGTCCAAAGCCTCTTCTGGCAATGCCGATTGTGACAACTGCAAGTCCTCGACATCTATTATCTCATTCTCGCATAACAGCATAGCTCGCATGATACATGATTTCAACTCACGCACATTACCTGGCCATGTATGGCTTACAAGTGCCCTTTGCGCTTCCTTACTGATACATTTTATTTCTTTGTCCGTATGCCTATCATATAGTTTCAGGAAGAAGTTAGCTAATGGCATAATATCTTCCTTGCAATCCCGCAACCGTGGAATCTCAATAACCGCTTCGTGAAGTCGATAATACAGGTCGCTTCTGAATCGTCCTTCCCGAACTGCCTCTTGCAGGTTTTCATTGGTGGCGGCAATAATGCGCACATCAGCCACTTTATCTTTTGTAGCTCCCAATGGTCGGTAGCTCTTGGATTGCAACACACGCAGCAGCATCGCCTGTACGTCTTTCGGCAGGTTGCCTATCTCGTCCAAGAACAGCGTACCTCCAGCAGCCAATTCAAAGTAACCTTTTCTTGCTGCGTCTGCACTTGTGAATGCCCCTTTCTCATGCCCGAAGAGAGCGGAAACGGCAAGTTCCGCAGAAAGCGTACCGCAATCTACTACCTCAAAAGGTTTGTCGGCTCTTTTGCTTTGCAGATGTATCTTTTCCGCTATATGTTCTTTGCCTGTTCCGTTGTCTCCCAATATCATAACAGCCATGTCGCTTTTGGCAAACAATTCTGCCATTTTGTATATACGGCGAAACTTCTCACTTTTGCGGTAAACAATCTTGTTATTCAACTCTACGAGTCGTTTCTGCTTGTCTATGATTTCTTCCAAACGTTCATAAACTACATCAAGCAACAATTTCTTCGGTATATAGTCTTCCGCTCCCAATTTCATAGTCCTCACGGCACTCATGCTTTCATCGTAAGATGTCATGATAATAAATGGATTCTGATAGCCGTTACTACGCATCCATTCCAACAGGTCGATACCGTTATCATTCCCCAAGCGCATATCCGAAATGACAACATCCCATTCAGAGGATTCCCTCACAGCTTTCAGACCATCTCTGTAATTGTAGCATAAGATTGTTTTCCATCCCTTCGCTTCCAACTTCTTGCCCAACATATTGCAAAATGTAGGGCTGTCTTCAATGATTATTACTTTCTTCATGCTGTTACCTCCTCAATTTTCTTTTGTGCGGCTTTGATGATTGCCTCACCATGTGCGAAAACATCCTCAACCGCTTGGTTGATAACGTCGTCTGATGATGTAGAATCTTCAATCAGGTCAAAGAGATGGTTCAAAGACTCGTCAGATTGTACCATCATCCACGAGCTTCTTGCGTGGTGAATGGCATCGGACATTTTCTTGCGGTTCTCCTCTTGGGCTGCATTACGGATACTGCCCAATGTGTCAGTCATTTCCTTTACGAAATTCTCCAAAGTCTCTTTTTCATTGCCGTAGGTCAGCAACATAGAGAAGTCTATTTGTTTTTCTGCAATCTTACCGTTTACACACTTTCTTGCAGTGTTTATCAAATCCTTGTCAGACATCGGCTTGAACAGACAAGCGACAAATCCAGCGCCAAGCAGTTCTTGCTCACTCACATTTGGTGCTGCTGTCATAACGACAACAGGAATGGTCTTGGAGTTACGCACGTTCACCATACGCATCATTTCCAGAATCTCGATACCATTCACTTCAGCCATCTTCAAATCCGTTATCAGCAGATCATAAGATTTTTTGCGCATCATATCCAATAAATCCGTGGCATTATTACAAGTGTCACATACGATGCCGTTTGATGCAAACGCCTCACGGATGGTACTCAGTTGCACATGGCTATCATCAATGGCAATGACAGTAAACGAATCTTGTCGTTTCGTTCTATACAGGATTGGTTCCACATTCTGCTTTTCGGCTGCAGCCATAGGAAGACTAATGGTAAATATACTTCCCAGCCCTTGGTGACTGGACACATCGATTTTTCCTTTCATCAGTGAAACGAGGTTCTTGACAATGGAAAGTCCCAAGCCAAATCCCGGTTGGGTGACCGCATTTCCCAATCTTGCAAATTCCTTGAAGATTTGTTTTTGTTGCTTGTCGTCCAATCCTGTTCCTGTATCCTTAACCATTAGCATGAATACACCGTTTTTATAGGTTGTGGACAATACAATCTCACCTTTTCCCGTATATTTGATGGCATTGGAAAGCAGATTGCGTCCTATTGTAAGCACCTTTTCCTTGTCTCCATTGACAACACCATCTGCCTTATTGCTGACGCTCAATTCCAGTTGCTTCTTCGCAGCAAAGGGTTCATACTCCATCTTTAATTGCTCGGCAATGTCCATCATACGGAAAGGGCGTTCCTTGACGGTCGCCTTTCCATTTGCTAATTTGGAGTAAACCAGGAAACTGTCTATCATAGAAGTCAAGCCTTTCGATGTGTCAACAATCAAGTCCGCATATCGTTTGCTTTCATCCGTAGCATCATCAAGTCCGCTAATCTTGCGAGCATAATCCTTGATGGCAGACAAAGGACTGCGCATCTCATGTGTTACTGTCAGCATCACCTTTCTTGTTTCTTCCTTGCTCTTACGTGTCTTGAATGCGAATCGCCACACCAATAGGAATAATACGAAAAACACCAATATCAACAATCCTATCATCCCTATATAATAATAGGTATAATTGCCTTCCAAGTCTGCGATTTGTCGCTCACGAACTTTGATGCCTTTATCCACATTCTCATCAGCTATGCTGATTACTCTTTGCAACTGCTTATTGATACCTTCATTTCTATTTCCAAGACTATCCAATATCTCCACTACCTTACGGCTTTGCTGGTGATGTTTAGCAACAACCGTTTGGTTTAGGTTGGTGAGCATCTTTTCAGTTTGGGTTAAACGGTTGCCTGTTGTTACTCCATTTTCTTTCTTGCCGAACAATCTGCTGAAGAAACCGCGCTTCTTTGGCTTTGCCTGCTGTGGCATAGCTGAAAGTCTTTGGCTTTCAGTTTTATTCTGCTCTACAATTCTTGGAACTTCTGCGGTCAGCTTTTCTTGAGTGGCATTCAGATCCTGCATGGCATCCTTTATATCCAGAAGGAGCTGTTCCTTTTCTGCAAGAAGACGGCAGATCGTATCAGAATCTTCTTTCGGACAAATACCTGCGATGCCTTCAAGCATACTGTCCACTTCCAATCGAAGCGAATGATACTCATTTACATCTGTTGAGTCCCAATCCGCAACCATTTCACCAAGCAGTGACAATTCCGTTATGTGCAAGTTTAAGTCATGCACATTCTTTCGCCACTGATGCAACTCTGCATTTTTACACTCAATCTCCTTTCTGTCGCGCCATTCAAATAGGCCGATTACAATGGTACATCCTATGATGACGATGGCAGTCATGATGCCTAAAGCCATCCATCTACAGATATGCCCGGTCTGTTCTTTGCGTTCCATGTTGTTTACTTTTTACATTTCTATTACTTCATTATTGCTTTGCACTAACATTTTTAATCGGCAAAGATAATGGCAGGAAGCATTAAAGACGAATATTTATATATATTATAACAACTTTTATGTAATTTCTTGGTAAAAGCAGCATATTGTTAGAAAAAGAGCCATTATTGAATAATAACCATTGGCAAGAAAGCCAAAAGCTGACAGAGTATAGATTGTGAGACTTAATCGAAAAAGGATGGCAAGAGTTTCCTACCTGTTGATACAGACATTCAAAGAAAAGCAGAACGAGCAGGAAAAGTCAAGAGGTACTTTCCAAGTGCTTGACGGCAACATATTGATGCTTGTGCTTCCTTCAAGTGGGGACAATATATTTTATAAGGTGAGGGATACCAACCATATTATTCTGATGGATTCGTTCGGCAATGAACCCCAAAAAGAGGATAGGAAATACTCTATTCTAAAGAAGAAAGACTAAAGGAAATAATAAAACTGTGTTAAACTATAATATTATAGCCTAACACAGTTTATATTACACTACCTCAAAAATGGGCTATGTTTTTACGTTTACCCAATTAAATCCTTGATATTTTTTGATTGTTTTGTTAATCTAATCAGAACCGACTTAGCAAAATTATCATCTAATGAATTGTATCTATTGATTAAAAAATCTTTCAATACAGAGAAGCTAATAGTCTCACCACAATCCTCAAATATCAGTTCTTTTTTATTAAAATGGATTATTGAATTTATAAAATTTGATTTTCTTTTTCCTATTATTTTAAATATATGCCCACTTTGGTCAACATATTTTTGATTATTGTAGTATTCTTCAAAGATACTATTATCGCCAGGATAATCCCATAAGTCTCCAATATGGGTTTCTTCCAAATCCTGTGAACTTAAATTACTTAAGGAAATATTAAGTATAGGGAATTTTATTGACATAATTAAAATGTTATTATGTGGTGTCTCACAATCGTGAGACACCACTTGTTAATTAATAGATGCCTTCATATAATTCATAGGTTCCAATAGATTCATCAATCATATCACTTATGCCTTTAGCTTCTCCTGTAAAAATATAATTAATTCCCATTGTACCATAGTCTGCTATAAACCATACTCCCGCAATAATAGTTCCAACACCAGTTGTTGAAACACCAAGCATAGCTCCATTTATTAAATGTGAAGGCTTAATCTCTCCAGAAAGGAGTATATCAGCTCCTATCAAAACAGCTCCTGCATGCGTAAGCTTGGTCGAAATATTCCGAGCCTTAGCTACTGTTAGAATTTGTTTCTCTCGATTTATAACGGAGAAATTTTTATTCCATCGATTTTGCCAACGCCAAGCTGTTCCTTTTGTTTTCGTTTGATGCCATATTTCATTCCATTTATAATATTTCCCTTCAAATACCATATAGGTAGATAATGCTCCAACACTAATATTTACAGCACCTAACATACTTGCAATTTCTTTGTCAGGACCAAAATCACGTGTAAGGACAGAGCCAGACGTGTATGCAGCAGTTGCGTCTTCATTAAGAGAAACGAACCATTGTCGTGTTTGGATATCTTGATGTACCTCTGCGCCAGGAAATTTTTTATCAGAATATTTCTGAGCCTCGGCTTCGGTGTCAAATAGACCTGTTGGATCATTGAATTTCAACGGATTATTCTTTCCATATCTATAAGATGACGAATTCGGAAAGACTTCACCTAACGGATCTGGAGACATCCACACATTTAAACGTGGCTCATAGTACCTCGCCCCATAGTAATACAATCCTGTCTCTTCGTCGAATTCCTTCGCATTGAAAAGATAAGGCGTATTCCAAATATTGTTGCGCTCCTCAATGAACACTTCACCGAAAGGAACATACTCGATATGCTGCACCACCTCGCCGTCAAGGTTGGTGATGTAACTACTGCTACCCAAATGGTCTGGGTGGTAGTAGAACTGCATCTTCTCGTATGTGTCGCCCTCTTGGAAGTTATTCTTCATTGCTCTTGCCATTACACGTGCCTGCGCAGCCTCCAAGCTGCCGTCATTGCAGCAGAAGCCCTTTCCGTCCACATAGTCGTTGTTGTCCTCGCCATTGTACGGCACTGCAAAGGTTGCATAATTATCCTTGATAACCTGCAACTGCTCGGTATATTTAGCTTTATAATCAACAGACAAGCCATCAGTCTCACTACCTGCATACTGGATGCGGCGTGGATCTGAGCCGTAAGAGTCAAAATCACCAATCTTGGAAACGACACGCTGACTACCGATATAGATATGCTTGGTGTAACGTCCGCCTTGGTTGGCAACGAGGTAAGGGGATACATAGAGTGAGAACTTGGCTGTATTCGTGCGACCTCCTGCAAACTCTGAGTTCACATAAACCTGGTCACTTTCGCCAGAAGTCTTCACCGTGCGCTCACCATCAGCATCGTACCAATAATTGGTTACAAAGCCATTGTCATCAGAAGCAAGGAGACGGTTCTCCTCGTCCCACTTGAGCTTACGCTCTGCGGCTTTCTCGTCAGCAATACCGTCCTTCTTTGTGCGGCTTGTATTGACATAGACAAGATTACCATTGGCATCATACTCATAGGTATGGCTGTTGTTCACATTCTCGCTTTCTGAAGGCGTCTCCTCCGTGCGGTAGTTCACATCCTTCACGTTAGCAAGCTGGAACCTCTTACCTGTGTCAGTTCCATAGGTGTATGACAAATCATAACCTACATTCAATGTACCATTGAACTGAACATTGTTCTGCGTGAGAATCTGACGCTTCGATGTGATACGGTGCATGTTGTCGTAACCCATCGCAAGAGTGTAGCTTGCGGTCTTGTTGTCAGCACCAGTATAAGTGCCAGTTGCGCTGACAAGACGATAGAGTGCATCGTATGTATAGGCATGAGCCATCTGTCCGCCAGCCTTTCCACTCTGTGGAACTGACGCACCGTTTACCACGCTGAGCACATTGCTCACCGCATCGTATGTATAGGCATTGTCCATAATGGTGTTGCCACCACTATTCACCGTGAGGTTCTGTAATCTGCGACGCTGTGGGTCGTAGGTGTAGAACGTTTCCGCACCGTTGCAATACTTCAAGTATGTGCGCTGCTCGAACTTGTCATAGCCTATCTTGCTCACATAGTCGTAGCCGTATGACTTATAGCCATGAACCTTTTCAAGCTGACCACCGAGATTGTAAGAGTAAGTAATCTTCTCCTCATCAGGATAAATCATCTCCAACAGACGGTTGTGGCTGTCATAAGTCCATTGCGTCACATAAGTTGCAATCGCCTGGTTAGGCACAATCAGCGTGCGGCGGGTCTTGGTGACCTCACCCATCTTGCCATAGAAATACTCAATGGCACCCGTTCCGTCCTCACGGAGCATCAAGCGACCGATGCGGTTTTGAGAAGCATTGCGACCACCATAATAATACTTCACGTTGTTCTCCGGGTGGTCAGGATAATTGATGCCCGTCAAACGCTGATAGTCATAATCGTAGGTGATGAACTTGCCTTCCTTGGCAAGGTTGGCAGTCTGCTTTGTAAGCACATTGCCGAGCGCATCATAAGTAAAACTGGTGATGCCGCTTGCAGGATGGTTCACCTCTGTACGGCGGTCACCCATGTCGTAAGTAGAGGTCGTTACATTGCCCTCCGTGTCGGTGACACGAACAAGACGCTGTATGCCGTCATACTCAAACGAGGTGGCAATCTCACCGTCAGGACCGCTCTTCTGGATGGTCTTCAAGGTCTTGCCACTGCCATTGGTATGGGTAGCCTGCACATTATGGAGTGCGTCTGTTACGGTTGTAACAAGTGCATGACTGCCGTTATCAACAGTATATGCCGTAGTTGTCGTAGAGTTGTCCGGCAATGTCACTGAGGTAGCACGGTCGAGCACGTCATAAACAGTAACCGTTGGAGATACATTGTCAAATGACTTGTTGAACGTGGACTTCGATCCGGTTCCTTCCGTTGTAGGATAGAAAGCCTTTGCCACACGTCCGAAAGCATCATACACGGTTCTTCCGCTGACTATCATCACATTCTCGTCCTTGGCAGAGCTTCCCTTGGATGCACTTGTCACAACACCGTCCTTCTTCACCTGCACGGCTCTTCCGAAACCGTCAACGAACGTAACGGTCTCCAAGTCGTCGTTAGGGTGCTGGATGTCGTAGTGCTTGGTCACTGCGTAAGCAGGTGCGGTAATGCCACTCTCACCAAAGGTAGCCAAAGGCTGATATTCAAAGGCGATGGCATAAGGCACGCCCGTAGCCAACTCGTTAGGACCACGCACGCCAGTAATGCGACCGAGGTCGTCAACATCAGTCTCGTAGTAGAAGTTGTTGAGGTCGCGATGCTCCTTGGCTATACCATACCGATAGTCGAAGTTGCCTTGCTCGCTGCGGTAACCCCACGCATCGTCAATACGCTCCACATACATGTTCATTTCCGGCTCATAGCGGTACTTGTACCACATGCGCTGTCCCTTGCCGTTGGCAGGGAGGGTCTTCTGGATGATGTTGCCGTAAGAGTCGTACTTGTAATCAGTAACTGCCGCACCGTCATTCAACTGCTGCGTAATCTGGGTGATGTGGTTGGCATAGTTGGTGTTGTACTTTGCCGTCACATGGTGGTAAATCGAGCCGTCACCGCCAGTCACCGTAACATCTATTGGAAGTCCGAAGATATGCTTCGCTGCATTGTCCGTGTATTTAATGGCGGTTGCATAGTCAAACTTTCCGCTTCCGTCCTCGCCAAGGCTTCCCTTGTCGCTGTACTTGTAGGACTTCAACTCACCATGATAGCCATTGAGGTAGTACTCATTCCATGCCTCGGATGTAACCACACCGTTTGCCGCTCCCTCATACTGCAAGTTTGCCGTATAGCGGAGAGGTACGAATGCAGATGCACGGTCACTCCAAAGGTTCATGTCACGCTTTGCGAACGTGTACTTGTCACCGTCGGCAGTCAGATAGTAGCTGTCGTAACGGTTCTTTGTCTCGGTGTACTTGTTGCCGTTGGCATCCTCTACGGATGTGGCGGTAACATTGCCCTGCGTGTAGTAGTTGGCTACATCGTAGTTCTCAACAGCCTGTCTGTAAACAGAATTGCCATTCTCCGTGTCGAGGTTCTTGGTGATGACCTCACCGAAACCGAGGAACTCACGCTCATGGCGGTCACGCTTGCCGTCCTTGTACTCAAAGGCGGTAGTCATTACAGGTCCATCGTCATGGATACCATCATCAACGGTAAGGGCAGACATTACCCACTTGCCACCAGGAAGTCCGTAGGTAGGAGTGGTATGCGCATAGTCGAGTGTGAAAGTGCCGCCCAAGGAGTTGGTGACAGACTTCAACATGTTTGTCCTGCCGATGGCAGAGCGTGTAACCTTCAACTCGCTTTCCTTCTCAGACTCAACGATGTCAAGATAGCCGTCACCGTCCACATCCTGCAAGGAGTATGTAGGACGGTAGATGCTGTGAGAGGTGGAAGCACCAGGGTTCGTTGAAATCTTGATGCTTATGACAGGAATATTGATGGTCAAAGTGAACGCTGCATTTGCAGACTCTGATGTAGAGGCTGATTCACTAAGCGCACTTGCACCCTTCCAACTGATAGGATCGTCAAAGCCATTGCCTGTATTAAGTGCAACAGTGATACCATCACCATTCTTCCAAACCTTATCTGGGAGACCGTCAGAGTTGATGTCGATAAGGTTGTATTCCTCTTCGCTCTCTGAGGTTACGAGACCAAAGCCTGCGGAGAAACTGCCTGAGGCCTTGTTGATTTTATTGTTTTCCTCTTTATAGAATGTTTCGCCCCAACCTTGGTTAGCGCCACCACTTGCACCTATATCATAAGAGAGACTCTTACCACCTTGAATACGATCAAGTTCCCAGTCTATAGGCTCGGTAAAGGCATAGCCCAGATTTAATCTTACTTTCTTGTCGGAAAGAATCTTGTCTGGAAGTCCATCACCATTGATGTCAATGAATGACTCTACGGCTTCATCTGTGTTCTTTGGCGCACTGCCAGTGATAGAGAATTGAGCTTGCCATTCTGTCTGTACATTGCTCAAAGACTGCTTTACACCTTTCGCCAAATTCGTAATCTGTGATACGGAAGCTACTGGATTGCCGCCATATCCCCACGCCTCAGAAGCATTGTCAGAGTTATTAGCTCCGATACCCTTGTAGATTTCGCCACTCAATCCACCTTGTGAGTTGGTGTATTGGATAGTACCACCAGCAATGATGTCAGGGAATCCGTCACCGTTCATATCCATCATGGCAACTTCCGTCTTGGAACTGCCATTTGCATTGTTGTGGGTGATGCCAAGCGCACCGCCTTGCACAACGGTACTCTTGCTTGATACCACTTGGCTTACAGCTGCCGCACCAGTACCCTGCAAGTATTCACCTGCAAGTCCTGCCACCTCTGTATTATTATCCAATGGATTGGTAAGGAGTACGTCCTGTTCTGTCAATCGGGCTGTGCTTGCCTCTGTCGCTGTAAGGTAGATGTTCTGTCGCTGACCGACCCACTTGTCCATAGAAGTCTGGTCTGTACCCAATGGAGTGAATGCCATCGTGAGAGGGTCAACCTTGTCGTTCTCGTTTTCAGGTAATTTCAGCAAGGACTCGTCAATAGGCTTTGCATATCTGCCCTCTGCCGAGTTATAAACAAAACCTCCCCAGCCACGGTAAAGCATACCGAAGCCAAGATTGTCATTCTCTGCATAGAATCCAGCAAGCACATTCTCTGTTACGAGACCTGCCGCATCTTTCAGAATGGAAACAGAGGCTGAAGTAACAGTTTCATTAGAGATTGCTGCCGGATAGCTGTATTCAAACCAGATGTTCTTTCCTGCAGTAGTTGCAAATCGCAGAGTATCGGCTTTCAAGATGCCATTCTCGATATTGAAAGACTTCTTGCCAACAAGTGCATCCTCTGTCTTGGCGGTCAAAGTAACCTGGCCATTGATGGAATTGTCAGAAAGGGTAAGCACTGGCGACACAACCAAAACGGTATCAGTCGCAGTAGTCAAGTATGGCTTGCCCTCTGCCAAGGCATTTGCGAAAGTCTTGTAATGTGCAGGAACTGACATGGTCTGCTCAACATTGGCAGAATCCTTGTAAGTTACAGACGCTTGCCAACCGATATTCTTCCAATCAACATTTGAGGTGGATGAAATCTCAAAGCTGAAGTTGGTCAGCTTTTCAGTATTCTCCAGACTGATGTTGAGAGAATCGCCACCAAAAGCCTCATAAGCCTTTAATGTACGAGCAAAGACCGTCTTCTCGATATAGTTCGGGTTGTCGTTTCCGTCACTGTCTTTCTTTTCATTGCTGCCAATGATGCTGAGAACAACATCGTCGGTTGTTACAGGCTTGTGGAAGGCACTGCGAACTTCCACGCTTGAACCATTCTCCACATTAGCGGAGGTGTTCACATCGTAGATGGCACCATCCTCAGGTTTGTACTCTGTTGAAGAAAGCCCGTTAGGCAAGATATTTGACTCGCCAGCGTAAGTAATGGCAGGTGACCAGTTCACCTTGTCAAATGAGCCGTTGCTTGTTTCCTCAGAGCCAGACTGCACACGGAAATAGATTCTGTCACCACGCTTGACGGCAACAGAAGAGACTGCAGCGGCATAAGAACTGCCGTCGCCCTTTGCAATAGTCTTGTTCCAAAGCTCATTGCCACCCTTTTGAATGGCAACCCTCACACCATCAGCTTTCTGATACTCATCAGCGTCATAATCTCCAGTCGGAGCGACAAGGCTCACTTGACCTGCCACGCTGACAGTTCCGTCCTTAGGAGCCTGCCATACACGCACGATGTCCTCCATCGGTGAGTTCTTGATGGCTTCCGCCTGCTCGTCCTTACTGACCTCCATGACAGAAATGTCAACCTTGCCACCATAGATGATTGGGCTTGGCGTGTCGGCACTGCTCAATGTAAACGTAGGCACGGCATTGCCTGATCCGTCAAACTCCAAATGGTTGAAATAAACCTTGCCATTGGAAACAAGGTCAACAAGTCCGTCACCGTTGATGTCGCTGAAATACTGGGTCGTCTTAGTCTTGGTTGTGGACTTATCAGTTCCGACAACAGCAGTCAGGACATTCCAACCGACAACGGCATTCGCACCGAAAGAGTTCGTTGAACTTTTGGTTGTCGAGAAGTTACTGATGCCCTTTACCTTGACAGGCTCACCATATACGACTTCTCCGTTGTCTGTCTTAATCTGTGGACGATAATATACAGAACCACCGGACTTATATACCTTGTCAGGAAGTCCGTCACCGTTCAAGTCAACAAGTGCGGAAAGTCCCTTGCTCGTGTCGCTGGAGTAACTGTAAGAACCACCGACGGTATTGCCTTTCCAAGGACTTCCGTCCACGACGCCCACACCTGCATAGAACGAACCGCTTACAGAAGAACTTGTCGTTCCTCCAAGTGCAGTTGGCTTGTCGCTGAAACGCTTGCTGACAGTCTTCAATGGATTGACGAAACCAGCGTCAAGTCCGTCATCGTGCGTGTTCCATTTCTCGGAATCGTCCTTGAACGGAATATATCCCTTTTCAGCCTGCACATCATCATAATAGTCGAAGTTCTGGAAAGCCACTTCCTTTCCTGTGTTGTCATACTGTCTGACACCTGTGAGCATTTCCTTGTGGAATGCACCTTCCTTGTAGCCAAAGGCATAGCTGCGCAGGGTCTCGCCCTGGAAATTCACGGTCACTTTCTCCAACAGCTTGTTGGAGGAGGCGAGGAATCCATAGCGGGCATTGTTGGTCTTTACCTGCTTTACCTTGTTGCCATCAAAGAGTACAACGGTGTGCGGTTCCTGTCCTGCATTACCTGCGTGAACCTCCTTCAGATATGCAGCCTTGGCCTTCAAGCCGCCACGCACATCCTCATCCACGATGTCATACACATATTCTATATAGTCACCGTGGAGTTCCTCGACACGTTTCAGCTTCCATTCGGCAATCACCTCACGGGTATTGCCCGAAGCATCGGTGACATTGCCCTTTACAACAGCTCCGTCACCACCATAGATGTACTTGACACCCTGCTTGTCTGTAACCTCCCAATAATAGTTGGCAGGACTGTCACCCTTGCGGATGATACGGCTGAAATCACCGCCTTGGCGGGTGTAGAACTGGCGGTCAGCCTTTCTGTTCATCTTCTCGCCACGGTGTGCGACTCCCATCTGTCCGTTGTCGTCCATAGTGGAGAGCATTGAACCGGACAAAAGATAAGTCTCCGTCTCTTTTGACTGGTCATAACGAGGCACGCCCCACCGGGTGTCAAGCGTAATGCTTGGCACGCTGACGTTCCAACCCTCGCCAAGCCAACCGCTACCGCCCTCGCTGCTGTACTGCAAGCCAAGGCTTGGCTGCATGCCGTTTCGTGCTGGCGGCATCTCGAACGGATACTGCAAGTTGGCAGAGCCACGGTTGTTTGCGCTTGGAGGCGCAATGACATTAATCTTCGCCGTCGGGTCTGCCGCCTTGATGTCGTTCATCATCGTCGGGGCAAATCCTTCGGTCTGCGGTGACTCCGGGGCCTGTATCACGCCGTTGATCATGTCGGTGAAGTGGGTCGTCTTTGAAACGACACACTCTTCCTTCTTGTCCACACGCACACGCTCCAACGCAACCCAATGCTTCTCGGCCGGGTCATAGTAATAGGTACGGATGTCGTCCTCGGTATAGCCGCTTGGTATTCTCGTGCGGTCATACTTTATCTTGACAGTCGCGCCCTCGCCTGTGAAGTGTGTTCCGTGAGGGAGAAAACGGTAGCCATGTCCTCCTGCCGTGACATTGGTCATGGCAAAGTCAAGCTCAGGAACATTCTCCTCTCCGATAGAGTTCACGGAAAGGCTTCTGTTCCGAATGAGGTCTTTCTGAAGAACGACCAGTTTGCTACCTCCTACGGAGATACTGTCAGAGACACCCTTCTTGAAGAGTTTTCTCACGGCTGTCCCGTCCTTTGCCGAAAGGGACAGTGTGGCGGCAAGCAGTAAAACCAATGCCCACGCCACCTTCTGTATATAATTCTTCATGCGTATCTTCCTTTAAGTTACTTTACTGAGATTTTCCTTGTATGCTCCCCATTCTCGGAGATTGCCTTCACGACATACACACCCGATGCGGGAACCTTGAAGTCGGCTTGCTTGACGCTTTCGCCTGTCATTTGGCGTGACACTACCAGTTTGCCTGATACGTCAAACACCATCAATGTGGCTGCAGCAGGCTTGTCCTGTGTGAGTTTAGCCTCGTAGATGCCTGTCGTAGAACCGTTGCCCTTGACAGTGAAATCCTCGTCTTCTCCAGAAATGAAGGTATTGTCAGCCTGTCTGTCCGAGCTGCCCACATGGCTCTCCCTTGCCTGTGTTCCGTTAGGCATACTTGCATCACACTCGCTGCCGACATAGACGGTCATCGTTGTCGTACACTTCTTGGGTGTTTCTATCTGCACGTTGCCCCTTGTGGTGAATGAGGTTACAGGCGTACCGTTTACGGTAAGGTTGGTGATATGTGTCTCGCCCTTTCCGTACTTGATGCAGAACCGCCATGCACGAAGTGACCAGACATATTCATGATGCACGGTCTGTCCGTTCAACTTGTATGTGACCTGCATATTGCGGACTGTAACACTGAGCACATCGCCCGGCTTGATGGTGACATATTTGGTTAGGCTTGTATATCCACCGGTTATGATATGCGCCTTGTCGCCCCGCACGTCGAAGCCATATTGGGTGATCTCGTCCGTGAGGCTTGGCTCCAATCCCACACGGTAGTTTGATTTTGTATCGTTCACCGTCCATGAGATGTCGCCAGACAGATAGGTCCTGGTGTCATGTGAGTATGAGGTGTAGAGTGCGTTGCCAGTGGCATAAATCTCGTTGCCTCCACCTTGTGATACGGACAGCGCATAGGCGCCGGGGGCAAGATTCGTGATTCTATGCGTGTCACCGAAGAATGTTCCTCTGGCAATGGTTTCTCCTTTTACTTTTCCTGCAACGGTGTCAACGCTGAGCACATAGGAATAGACAGGTGTACCGATGTTGATGCCGATGTCGATATACCCGTCATTGCGTGGAACTCCATTCTCGCAACTTGACGGCGTAGGAGTGGCATCATAGGAAATGCCGTCATAATAGGCGAATGTGAACACATCGCTTCCGCTTCCGTCTGCATCCCATAGGATATTGCGGAATATGGTCTTGCCCCTTGTCATATCAGGCTTGGAGCATCTTATGTTGCTGTTGCTGTTGATGTCGAAATCACCTTCACCGCTTGGATCTATGAGCATGACGGTACGCTTGCGGCAATAGTCCGAGAATTCCCTGTCCGGTGTGAGGTCATAGCTCAACTCTGCCATATAACCGACATCATCTATTCCTCCTGTCCTCAAGCCTGCCATGTTCAAGGCGGACTCTGCTCCTTCCGTTCGGATAATGCCCACATTTGTGTCTGTGTCAGTTGCATCCGAAAGGGATATGGTTCTTGTCGCACTTCCTGTTCCGTCAACACGCAGATAGATGTTTTTGCCTTCCTTGCGGATAGAGATGTCCGTTCCGTCAACATCCGTGGCGATGTATGAATTTGAGACCGCTCCGTTGATGATCGGATAAACAACTCCAGCATTGGTGAACCGGAATCCATACTTGCATGTGCTGCCACCGATGCTTCCGAAGCCAACGTCAAAAGTCGGGTGACTTGTCGGACAGGTGAACTCAAAAGCACCGCCACCTCCAACAAGGGCTGGGGTCGTGGCATAAGCTCCGGAAGCGGCTTTCTCTTGGATGATATTGTCAGTAAAGCCATTCCTTGACACTTCAAATCCTTGCGCAGTCCATCTTGCCACTGTACTGTCGGGCTTTGACGGCACGTTGGTCTTGACCATCCATGTACGTTTCATGACATGCCACAGGGAATCTGTAGGTGAGGTATATGTTGCAAGTGCCACATCATCGTCGCCCCAGAAAGTGAAGCCTCTGTCCGGCATCGGATTGCCGTTTTCACGTCCCATGACAAGCAGACGGGAAGCGGATGAAGGGTTGTATGGATTTGCGTCATGATAAGTTCCGTTCTCCTTCAAGGCCGCATATACCGGACTTTCCTCATATGATGTTGCGGAAAGCGGTTGTGAGAGACTTCCTGCCGTGTCGGTTCCAACAGCTGTGACCCTATGGTGGTAGGCTTGGTTCTCCGCCATATCCCAAGTCAGGTTTCCGTCGCTGTCAAGATACGAGCCTTTGAGGGTGATGCCGTACTTTACCGCCAGATAGCTCTCCACTTTTCTGCGCTCATCGGGTGTAAGCATCCTGCTGAACACAATAAGCTCAGGGGCATATCCCCGGATGGAAGCATTACCGAAGAGCGAGGTCGGGAAATCCGTACCGAAACTGCCAGAGGTGGAAGGGGTTCCGATGAATAATGTGGTGTTGGAGTTGTCTCCCCACAATGTTGTTGAAGGATTGCTTACCTTGAAGTAGGACACAACTCGCAGAGCGCTTTCCTTAAAACCGTTCTCGGACAAAGAATCACTTGGTTGATAAAGCAGGTCTTCACCAGATGCTGAACCATAGTCCAGTGGTTCAACACCTCTACCCCTTACGGCTTTGTCCTTGCTCAGAATGGCTCCGTCGCCCTTGCGGCCGTCAAGAGCATAGACAACCATATCCTTGCCGATGGTTGCCAGTTCCGGTGAAAAGACACCGATGACGGTAGCCTGTGAGAGGTCGCCGTGCTTGAGGCTGGCACTCAGGCTGCGGAATCCGTCTGCGAGCCAGAGACTCGGATTGAAGTTGAAGTAATGGACTGAACTGTTCGGAAGAGTAAGTTCAGACTTGACGCCACGGCTGTCCAATAGCATCAGCCGTATGGAATCCCCAGAGAAATCCTGCCAACGGTAATAACCTTGCAGGTCTGAGTTCAAAGGCGCAGTCTTGAACCACAGTTCGCTTCCGCTGACTCCTCCGGGCGTTTGCGCGAAACTGCCGAGAGCGAAGCCTAACAGTAACAAAGAAGTAAACTTTCTCATGCGCTGTCAATTTGGAGTGTTTGAAAAATATAAAAACGTATGCCTCTGCCGCGCAGGGAGAGACCAGTGAGAGAGAACGGACTGTTACTACGGAGAAGAATTGTGATATAGGCTGCTCCGTAAAGTCCTATTGTCACGTGGCAGACCAACAGGCTTTACCACCAAAATAATGCTGCAAATATACAAAAATAATCTTAATAAACAGATATAATCTTTAAGAAATTTGCTGGTTTGGTGTTTTTTTCTTATGATTTCGGTCGATTTTGCAGAATTTTTTTACATCTGTTGTATGTACAGGAGTTAGTTTGGCAAAAATACACAAATGGTCACGGCTTCTCTTTCTTATATAAGAATGTAAATCATGGTTTGAAACTGTACACACTCGGGGTACAAATGAAAACACTATATGCTTGTGCCGGAAAGGTATATATGAGCTGACGGTAGAGTCGTCATCAACAACAATGACCCTGATTTGATAAATTCAGCAGGAATACTTGCTATTCATTTTTTTATGATGGGGGTATGTTTACAAATTTGAGATTTCATGTAAAAAACAGGGGTATCTTATTATGATAAAAACATCAAGATACCCCTATATATAATTAGGTGTCATAACCGACAGACGGAGCGTGCTTGTTTTCCAACTATGCTTTGTTCTGTTTCTATATTCTTTGTTTCGTGTTTTTCAGCAGTATCTTGCTCCTGTGGTGGTGCCAATTCTAACTGTATTTTTCTATCCAACGCCGCCAGTTCCGCTTTCAGACCTTTCAGCTCTTCCTCTTTCTTCCAAGTCTTGCCAGCTATCTCTTCCAGTTGCGGTATTTCCTTTTCCAAAGCCTTGCATCTTGAATCATACTGCTCAATGTAGCTTGGTATCTTCTGTAAGGCATTCAGAAAGTTGTTTGCCGCTGCTATCGGGTCCGACTTGGCAATGTGACCGTAGTTGTACTGGTACTTGTAATTGCCCTCGACAAAAAAGCGGTTGTCAACAAATGGAAGACCATTCTCGAAACTTGTCTTGCTGACAATCTTGACAGGGAATCCGTAGATTTCTCCAATCCGCTTGTATTGTCCGCCAGTTGTCTCTTTCTCCGCCAACATTTGCAGATGCTTTCCTATAACCTCTAAGTTCGTGGACTCCACACCATCAAGAGTGATGAGGTTGAGGATGTTGCCGTCCTTGTCTTTCCTGGCTTTGCCCATAAACTTGCCGTAGTCCTCGGTCATTCCCTTGAGAGAGGCTTTGTTGTTGCCCAGCTCTGCCGTCTTTGACTGCAATTTTGTTTCTGAGTCACGCTTGCCCTTGTTAAACGATTTGCGCTCACCCTCCAGAGAAGCAATCTTCTTCTCCAACTTCGCCTTGTCAAGCAAGTCGGTATTTCCGGAGAGAATAGCCATATACTCTGAAAAATTCATGCCCGATTTCTCGTCCATCGCTCCCTCGTCAATGGTTCTCGCTCCCAAGGCTCCGCTTTTCAACTGTGAGATGAACGTCTGCTTGCAGTGCAGCAGATTGAACTTGTACGAGTCAAGCGACTTTTCCACCGCATAGATGATGACATCCACCTTGTTGTCGGCATACAGCTTGGCAATCTCGTTACCAGCACGCACACCTCGACCGTCACGCTGTGCCAAGTCTGACGGTCGCCACGGTGTATCCAAATGATGGATAGCCACACACCGTTTTTGTGCGTTTACGCCTGTACCCAACATGGATGTGGAGCCGAACAATACTCGTACCGAACCCTCGTTCATGGCTGCTATCACCGCCTTTCTTGCCCTCTCGTTCTTGCATTCCTGAATGAAGCGAATCTCTGACGAGGGTATTCCATAATCCTCTATCAGCTTACGCTTGATTTCTGAATACACGTTCCATTCGCCCGGTCGATATGTTCCCAGATCTGAGAATACGAACTGCGTCCCCTTATGACTGTCATAGCGCTGGTAGTAGTCCGCTATCATCTTCGCACAATGGCTCGCCTTGTTGTCGGGATGGTCCTCACAAGTTGGGTCTATCATGCGCATGTCGAGTGCCATCTTTCGGGCATAGTCCGTGGCTATGAGCATCTTTGCCTTCTCTTCCGTTTCCGACAGGGGCAGTCTGCCGAGGATGGTGGCATCACCTGTCTTGGCAAACTCCATCAGCTTTTGGATGAAATCTTCCTGCTCGGGTGTCGGTGGTATGTTATGAAGGATCTCGTTCTTCTGTGGTCTGTCCACACCAACCGCCTCCGCCGTGCGATAGTCGGTTATCTCGTTGTAGAAGGCAGCAAGCTCCGGTACCTTGATGAAGTATCGGAAACGTTCCTTCTGCACGATGTTGTTGGTGACGTTAAACTCGAAGTCGGTAGTCTTCTTGGCGAAGATTGCCGCCCACGCATCGAAACAGCGGATGTCCTGACGCTCCAGTTCCTTGGGGCGCAGGTACTTGAAGAGCAGATACAACTCAGTCAGTGAGTTGCTGATAGTTGTTCCCGACAGGAATGTCGCTCCCAAATCTCTGCCTGTCCGCTCCTGTATGGTACGGATAGCAAAAAGCATGTTGAGCGCCTTCTGGCTTCCCTCGCTGTTGCCGAGTCCTGCCACACGGTCGTGACGGGTGTTAAATATGAGGTTCTTGAACTGGTGGCTCTCGTCCACAAACAAGTGGTCGATGCCCATCATGCGGAAGTCCACCACATCATCGGTGCGCTGCTCGATGCTGTAGGCTATCTTCTGCAACTTTACCTCCAGATTCTGCTTTCGCTTTTCCAAGCCTTTGAGCATTCCCCTCGACACGTCTTTGCCCTGCGTGCGTATCACTTCCAAGTTTTCCTCCACGGTATCAAGCTCCGCCTGCAATATCTGCCGTTGGAGTTCTGGCGATTGCGGTATCTTCCCGAACTGGTCATGCGACATGATTACACAGTCATAGTCGTTGTTCTTGATGTTGTTGAAGAAACTGACACGGTTCTTGGTGGAAAAATCCTTCTCCGAGGCATAGAGTATCCTCGCATGGGGATAAGCCGTCTGATAGGTGGCAGCTATCTCCGCGACATTGGCTTTCAGTCCGATAATCATCGGCTTGTGAGCCATACCGAGGCGTTTCATCTCATGCGCAGCCATGCACATGATGAGGGTTTTGCCAGTTCCAATGGCTAAGCACAATGCGCCTTTCTTCCCTTTATGGAAGCAGGTTTCAA
>ERZ1035032.767-NODE-767-length-23374-cov-10.426948_pt1 | contig 23374 bp, 38 predicted proteins | sample MGYA00520693_ERZ1035032 | MGnify/ENA primary metagenome ERZ1035032 (study PRJEB33766, sample SAMN09781740) | gut metagenome | biome: gut microbiome | host: Homo sapiens | place: Madagascar | study: EMG produced TPA metagenomics assembly of the PRJNA485056 data... | reverse complement strand
AACTCAAAAAATCGGTAAAATCGGTTAAATCGGTAAAACGCTATAATGAAAATAGTTCAAATCGAACTGTAAAATGACTTGATTTTTGCAAGGATAAGAGCGACATTGTCAACGTAATGAGGCGAATAGTTCGTCAAAAAACGGTAAAAAGGATATGATTATGACTGATAAATTAAAATTGGCGATGGTTCAGGGAAATGTTGCCGCAATGAAAAACTTGATTTCGGAAATTGAGAAAACTCTGGAGCTTGCCGAAGCTGAGTTAGCTGATGTAACCCCGGAAAACAACGCCAAGTGCCTGCGTTGCGTTTATGGTGGATTATCTGGTATTCAGACACGCGTTGACGCCCTGAAATCGTTTGCTGATGCTACAGTCAATATCGGTTGGGTGGAGTTATAAAGGCAAAGAAGACAACTTGATGTATCAAGTTGTCTATTCTCTCGCTCCACCTGGTGGCTCTGTGTGGCGCATGGTGGCGCCTCGACGTACGCGTGCGCTGTCAGCGGCGATGGCGCTGCCATCGGCACCTTGGCCGCGTGCGCCGGTATTTGCGCCCCTCTCTGCTTCCGCATCGCGAGCCTTTTATAAAATAAAAGCCCCGGATTATTCCGGGGTTTCGTTTGTCTATACGAATGAAAACAGGCCGATATGAATTTCAAAGCAGTTTTCGGTAAATTGCCAACCTACCATAAAGCAGCTTCGCTCATAGGCTCAGTTCTTCGATTTTATCAATTATTATCCAATCCGGCTCAATTATGCCGAATATTTTATATTGTCGTTCAATCTGCTTCTTTGCTTTATAGGAGTTTCTTGCAACGATGATTGGACTGCGCCTGAATATCAAATTACGCCATATAAAAAATTTTGCGGCGGTTATTTTAACTCTGTATTTTCTCATCTTTAACACTCCATATCGTTGATGAATTCGTGGGTTACGCCGAGGATGCCGACGCGTTTGAGTTCAAAATCAACCAGTTGGCGACTACCATAGAGGTCGTTGGTGGCTTCAAAACAAGCGTTGTCAGGGTGGCTTTCCTTGATGCCGAAGTCAATCTCTCGGTTGATGACATAAAGCCGCGGATCCGACCAGTTGAATTTGACAACATCGTCGGTTTGAAATCCGGGCTTTCTGGGAATTTCAACAAGTTTTTCGCCTTCAAAGCGGTGGGTTATGCCAAATTTTCCCCACAATCTCATATCTGCAAATTCGTCGGCGCTTTTAATTCCCTCTGCAGCAGGCTCGCCTCTCTCGTACATCCGGGCAATGATGTTGTTCCCGTGGCTTAAGATAAGGAATTGGTTGCGGTGCGCTTCCCAAATCTGACCTGGGCGAATGTCTTTGATTTTAACAAGTTTCATTCTGTGCCTCGCTTTCTTGTATTTTAATATCAGCTGCCGGGGCAGGTTGTATTTTAGCAACGGCAAGCGTTTCCTGTATTTTTTCCAAAAGTTTGAGGTTTATCGGAATTTGCGGAATCCTATCCCAGCACTCTTCCAATAATGCTCGGAGCCTTTCGATTTCCTTCAGCCGGTTGCTGATTTCGTGGCGCTGGTTTTTAATTCGATAACTTTGGTTTTTGTAATTTTCTAACGCGCGGTTCTTTTTCTCCAGTTCGTCAATTTTGGCCTGCAGACGATCGGACTCTTTGTTTGCGGTGTTGATAAGTTCAATTTCGTTTTTATTGCTCATTGGTTTTTCCTTCAATAATAAAGTTCGTCTATTTGGTCGCCGACATATTCCAATGCTTTTCCTAACGGATAGCAAAGGTATTTATTCCACGAAATCGGAAGCGCCAGCAATATGATTACCAAGCCGAGAATTGACCAAAATGCTAAAATGCCAAAAACTGCTAATGACCTAATAAAAACTTCGAATTTTATTAAATTATCCATTTTCTTTTCCTTATTCAAAAATTAACCTAAACATAAAAATAATAAGATGCACTACGCACATTCCACAGCAGATGGCTATCATGGTGACAAAGCGCATTTGCATTTTTCTCTGGTAGGCAGCATATTCCTTTTGCAGACGGACATAACGCTTTAAGGCGTCAAAATATGAAGTGCCGTAATCTATCATTGTTTTCTCCTTCCTTAAAATAAAGGCAATTGCCGTTGTTCTTCTTCCAACCGCTGACAAGATTTCGCCCAATATTCTGAATCCTTTTCAATACAGATAAAATTCAAGCCAAGTTTATATGCCGCAACGGCGGTGGTACCTGAACCTGAAAACGGGTCAAGGATTATGTCGTTAGGTTTTGCGAAATCCCGCAAAATCTCCTGGAAGAGGAGCAAAGGCTTTTGCGTTGGATGTATTCTTTTGCCTTTTTCTGCTTTCCCAGAGATAAAGCCCATATTCACATGAGTATATTTTTTGACTGTGCAGTTGAAACTTGTCCATGCCAGCTCACAGTCTGAAAATGGATTTTTTAAGTCATACGGTCCGATTTTATCCCAAACCAACCAGGCCTTTGTCGGTTTCAGGTATTCGGTGAAGTAGTTTCCGCCGAATATGATTTGATTTTTTGAAACCCGCATGATTTCGTCAAAGATTTCCTTTTCTGGGATTTTATCATTCCAATCAAAACTTCCGCGTTTACCCTTTCTTTCCTGTAAACCGTATTCCGATGTGAATTTATTGCCTATACCATACGGCGGGTCGGTCAGAACCAGATCAATGCTTTTGTCCGGCATCTGACGCAGAATATCAAGGCAATCGGCATTGATGATCTTGTTAAGCTCCACTGGCTACCTCTCAATTACTCGGAACGGAGTTTTACCCTCTGGATCGCAAAGTTTAATGATGTTGTTAATAAATTTGACCACATCATTGGTATAGTTCCTCATTTTACAATCAGAGGAGGAAATTTGATATTTGAACTCTCCGTCTTTGGTGTGATTTAATATGGTGGCAGTGTATCCTCCACAAACCCAGTCAAAATTTCGCATTGCAGCGCAATCGTCAGCATCAAGAGCATGTCCATAAAATGGGCGTTTAACCGACACGGCGGTCGGTGCCGTTTTGTTTACCTTGTTTATTTGGAGTTTTTTTTGACCGCCTGATTGTTCTTGTTTCTTTTTAGCGTTTTCCATGACATTATGATGATTTTGGCGGAAATCTTTCTCAAAAACATAGTGTGTTTGAGACCCGTATTGTATTGTTGCCGGAGGAAGCGGCTCCTGGTCCACTTCTTTGGGTGTTGATTTAATCGGCTGTGGCTTACCACGTTTTCTCATAGGTGGGGTGTTGAGTGCTTGTTCTGGTGTCATGCCTTTGGCGATGCGCTGGTAGTAAGTTGGCAGGCTGATGCCGATGGCTTTACATTTTTGGGCGATAGACTGTGACATTTGTTTCTCCTTTAGTTTAACAATTTTGCGGTTGGGATAGTGTCTTTTTTGAACATAATGGCGACAATGTGGCTTTTGGCTATGTGGTAGACTTCGGTCGCTCCTTTAATAACAATTCGGCTGCAACTTGGGCTGTCGTAGGATTTTATGAGTTTTTGCGCCTGTTCTTCGCTGACCTCATGTTCAATGAATTGGTTACCGGACAAATAAATATTGATTCTCATTACCACCCCCTGAAGTTATTCCATGTCTGTTCTTGCGCCAATTTGATGCCGACGTAGGCTTTTTCGCCGCGCGGCGTATTTCCCTTAGTGATGTGGCGTTCGTACAAGCGGCGGCCGAATTTATTTTTGCTGTATGGTGAGTTTCCGTTTTCTTCGCACCATTTGCGATAATCTTCGTATAATTCTTTGCAGGATATACAAGACCCAACTGACTTTATGGTGTTTTCCTCTAAATAGGTGCCGAGGACGTCCATTTCAGAGCGGTACTCTCTGGTTGCCTCAAGCACGACATCCGGAGGATTAAGCCCTTGTTTAAGCCAGTCAAGACAGCCTTTGACAGCCCACGCCAATATTCCCGGAAGCTCGTTTTTGAGTTTGGCCATTAACATCTTGTCTTTAAACGGTCCGTTTGTCGGCGCGTCAGCGTCGGTTTTGTCGTAAAATTTGACGGCAAACGGAATCAGCATCAAACGGCGCCAGATACCGTCGTCGGTGCCTCTGATTTCCGGTTTGTGGTTCGTTGCCAACCATAGCTTAAATTGAGGACTAAATTGGAACGGGTTTTGATGCAGGTTTCGCGCGGTGATGACGCTGTCGCCGGTGGCTTCTTTGATAAGGCTTTCATCCAAGGCGCGGTCGCTTTTGGTTTCTGACGCGGTGACAAAACGTGCCGAGCGGAGCATTGCCAAAAAAGGATTTGCGTCGGTGACTTTGCCGGTTTCCATGAAGGCATCGGCTTTTGTTTTGACAGCGTATGCCGCTGTCATTGTCTGGATTGTATCAAGAAATGTTGATTTGCCGTTGGAGCCTTTGCCGTGCATAACAAACATACATTGTTCGCGTGTGTCGCCGGTCAGGCTGTAACCGATGGCGCGTTGGATAAACGCTATCAGTTCGTCGTCTTCTTGGAATATGTCTTTTAAGAATTTGCGCCAGGCTGGGCATTTTGCTTTCGGGTCGTATTCGACCGGAGATTGTTTGGTGCAATAAAACGATGGTGAGTGCTTTAAGAGTTTTCCAGTGGTCAGGTCAATGACACCGTTGGCGCAGTTGAACAGCATCCGGTCGCGGTCGAGCCTGTCAATATCGACTGCCAGGTCAGGCTGGGCAAGCTTTATGGCGTAACTTATCCGTCCTCCTTCCTGGCTTTTTCGGCACCAATTGCGAAGTCCAGTTTTCATATGCTCTTCGACGTAGTCGCATTCTCGTTCAATGTCGAGCGCCGTGCGCTTGGCCATATTAACGACACGAAGGTCGGCGTGCTTGTTATCCCAGAATCCTTTTGAATAAATTATCCAACCCATTCCAGGGGCATATTTAACGATGTTTCCCCATCTGGCGACTATTCTTTGCGAGTTACCGGTATCGGTGCGCGGCTTTCTTGCCAGCATAGAGAATATGGCGTCTTCAGGGTCTGGAAATTCCGGGGCGCTCTCATAATAATCCGGCGGAGGCGGTGGCGTGTTGCTTTCCTCAAATCTTGCGTCGCGTACCGGCTGGGCGGCGTTGACCATATCACGAACGGCTTCAATGCCTTTTTCTTGGAGAAGCTGATTGCTATCTTTAATCCCGAGCGGCGGCCGTGCGCACATAAGATTTTTAAAGCCGCGTTCCAAAAATGACACCATCGTTCGGTTGATGGTTTCATCCGGTTTTGAGCCTTCCTCATCATTATCGCGGACGACGATGACGGTTCTTCCGTTCGGTTCTTTGATTTTCCCCATAAAATTAAGCCCTAAGGCGCACCATACTTCCAAGTGTGTGGCTTGAGCCAGCGTCAAAGCGTCTTCCGGTCCCTCGGTCAAAAGAACCGGGCCATTGGCGTCGCCTTTTATTTTGAGAGGGTTTCCGGATGGGAAGCCATTTGTCCGCTTTTTGACGGAAAAATTAGCCTTTTTGCCATTGGCATCCAAATATACACTTTGAACGGCTTGGATGACACCATCGTCATCTCTGGCAATGCACACCAGGCTACCGCCGGATTTGCCTTTATTCGGCCGCCATTTGAATGACGAACCAGGAGCACCGGTAATGCCGCGGCTTTTAAGATATGCCTGTGCAGGGGTGTTTCGCAAATCAACCAGCTCGGCGACAATCTTGTCGAGTTTGGCTCTTTTTTCTTCGTCATTGTCTTCGGCATCTTTGTTCTGTTCTCCCGGTTGTCTGATTGGTTTGGTGTATTCCTCGACATCATTATCACCGCCGGGGAGGTTAAACATCCCGGCGATCTTCCTCGCGGCATTGACGCGGTCTGTTCTGAAAACATTGGCACAAATACCTATCGGGTCACCGACGGCTTCGCCTGACGAAAAGTCAGAGCCTTTTCCGGTGTGGATGTTAATCAAGAGGCTTTTCCCCGGTCGTCCATCCCAGTCGCCGCATTGCCATTCGTTGCCTAAGCGCTTGCCGTTTGGCAGCCACTCATGTAACAATCCCTCAAGATTAGCCAGGGCGACGGCGTTCACTTGTTCAAAATCAACCATTTCCGCCATTTTTTAGCCTCAATTCATCAATAATCTGCTGTTCGACCATTTCCGGATCCCTGGCGACAATATAAATGCCGCCCATACTCTCAATCATTTTGGCAAACAGCTTTTGTTGCTCTGTCTGTTTGTACCGGCCATATTTTGTTTCAATATAAATCACGGTTCCTTTGGGGGCGATAATACCGGCAATATCTCCAGAACCTTTTAACCCGAAGTTGACAGGATGAGCCCTGCGGATGAGAATGTCGTCATTTTCGACCACAAGCTCGCGACCCATGCTGTCAACCACTCTGGAGCCTTTTTTTAACGAAACGCGGACACCGTTCCAGGCCTGACCGGTGTTGTTGCGCCAGATTTTGAGCCACGGTTTGGTTCCGAGTTTAAGCATAATTTTCTTCAGAGTATCGGATTCTGCCATTCTACTCTCCGCGTAAAATCACGCGCAACCCCTCGACAGCAATGCTCGGCAGATTGTTGTCGATGATAATTCTTGCAAAAAGTTTGTGATTGACGATTTTTTTAAAATCTGCCGGAGTGACTGACCTCTGGTTTTGATTACCTACCTCTTTTATCAAGATTCTTCCGTCCAGATTTTCGATACAACGTGAGAGTTTGACTATTCCATCCGAACCATTGACACCATAGACACCGGCTCCTGCATAGAAGTTCATTGGGTAGGCTACGGCATAATCGCCTTTTTTGAGTTCGAGTTCGGGAAGTTCTTCCGGCACTTCTTCGATGATAATATTTTTTTGCATGGTTTTTCTCCTTTTGTTAAATATCCAATGCTCTGCGGTAAGTGTCGGTCAGGGCTTCCTGCTCGTCACGGTCCGCCGCGTTCATCTTACGCAATTTCAAGACAATGCGCATAATTTTGATGTCAAATCCGGCGCTTTTGGCTTCGGCGAATATGTCACGGATGTCACTTTGAATGCCTTTCTTTTCTTCCTCAAGCCTTTCAATGCGTTCAATCAGGCTTCTCAATCTGTCGGTGGCTATTCCGCCTACTTCGGTGTTTTCACTCATATTTTTTTCCTTTCAAATCAGAGTTTTTAACAAAATGTCGAATGCTTTTTCCGGCTCGACTTCGGATTTTTTCACAACATTTTTATATTTGAAATATCCATCAACGAGGCTGTTATCGTCGATTTCAATCGCCGATGCCAAAACGCGCAGAGATTGGCGCCATTCGTCTTTTGGCTGTCCTTCAAACATTCTTTTGGCATACCTTTGTTCTTGACGTTGGTGATATCCATAATATTCCCCCTCGGCGGTTATAATCATAAAAGCGTCACACCAGGCTTGCCTCAAAATTGCAGCGACCAAATTTTCTTCTGGCGTCTGGAATATAAAGCGGTTTAGCAAGCTGGTGTGTGGTTTACTCATCTGGAGGCTCTCCGTTCTTCTTTGGCACGGCGGCCATTGTAAACATATCTTGCCCAGGCTTCAGCCCGGTTCCCGTATCCTCTCTTTTTGCCAATCTCGACAAGTTCCTCAAGCGTAGTCGCTTGATATTGTTCTCTTCTTTCGGCACGCCTTTGAAACTCGACCAGTTCGCCCTCAACTTCCTCAATCTCGGCTCTTGTCTTGGCGGCAGGTGTCCCACACATTGGGCAAACGTTTGCGGTGGCAGCATAAACAGCGTAGCAGTTCAGGCATTGCCGGGTAGCACATCCGCCGCCGGATGATGACCTCGTCCGCGAGATGCGCCCATCCAGCGTCCATTCGTGGTCGTCTTCGGGCAGACCGTGCGTTTGGCAGTTACCGACGTGGTCGAGGATGATGCTTTCCGTTTTTCCGGGATATGGACGCAATGCACGTCCGGCTTGTTGGAGATAAAGCCCGAGGGATTTTGTTTTGCGCAAAAGTATTGCAGCGCCGACAACCGGTATGTCCGTTCCTTCGGAGACAATTTCGCAACTTGTCAAAACGTCGAGCCTGCCGTTGCCGAGGTCGTTAATAACACGGTTTCTGACGTAGTCGTCCATTTTGCCGTCGATACTCGCCGCCCGATAACCAGCGGCATTGAAATTGTCGGCAACATATTGCGCATATTCGATTGTCGGACAAAAAGCGATTGCCGGAACACCCTCGCAATATTTGCGGTAGTGAGATATAACGTTGCCGATGATTCTCGGTTTTTTGAGTTTTTCTTGCTGTTGCTTGCGATCAAAATCCCCGGCGATGGTCTTCAAGTCGCTGAAGTCAGCCTCAATCGGCGGGCAGTAAACGCGCGGCTTAGTCAAAAATCCGCGGGCAATCAGGCTTTTGACTGACGGTCCTAAAACCAAATTGTCAAAAATGCCGCCGCAATGTACGCCCAGCCCTTTGCCATCTAAACGTTCTGGCGTGGCTGAAACTCCCAAGAGACGCGCTCCTGGATAACTTTTGACGATTTTGAGCCAAGTTCCGGCGACGCCATGGTGCGCCTCATCAATCAAAATCAAGTCAAACCGCGGTAAATCTGCCATGCGGTTGACAAATGTCTGCACGGTGGCTACATAAATGTGTCCTGAATCTCTGAAAAGGCTTCTTTGAAATTCATCCATTTGCACCCGGATGGCATTGTTGACAACTTTGGCCGGTGCGATAATGGTGTGGGGAATGCCAAATTTGGCGAGTGTCTTGGCTGTCTGCACGACAAGCTCTTGTTTGTGAACTAAAAATAAAGTATTGGTTTGTTTTTCGTCCGCCCGAGCGCATATGTCTGATAAAATGACGGTCTTTCCCGAACCAGTAGGCGCTGTTAAAAACGGAGCTTTAAACCCGCGCTGATAGGCGCTCCTTATGTCATCTACCGCTTTTCTCTGATAATCTCTCAGCTCTATTTTACTCATATAATACCCCTGTCTTTTTCCCTGCCGTCTTAATATTGGGTGCGGCGACAGGGTTTTGTCTTAATTTTCGGGCGTTGATCTGACGCCGTACCGCACCCTTGAAAACTACGATAAAAGTTTTTTTTGACGATTGCAAGAACTTTTTTGAACTTTATCGAACTTTTTTATACTATATTGAACTTTTTTAAGATTTTATTAAGGGTTAAAAATGACGGAATAGTATGATTTTATACGTTATTTAGACGCTATACGCTGTTTTTTATTGAAAAAAGAACTTTTTTGAATTATGATGCCAATAAGTATGAAAGGAGTCTTTAAATGAAACGTTCAGTCAAAAAGGAGCCATCGGCTCTCGGCAAAAAATTGGCCGTGATGCTTCAACTATCCAATTTTGAAACTATTAAACAATTTGAGGAAGCAGCAGGTATCCGCCCCGACGCTATCCGCAGGCTTATTGGCGGATATAAGCGCGGGTTGACTTATATTGAGCTGCAAAAAGTTGCAACTGCTCTCAAAACAACGCCGCAAGAACTTTGCGCCGCCGGAGACGGCGAATCAATCACGACGGGGAACTTAGTTCCAGGAGCCAAGGAACCGTGCTGGTTTCAGATAAGGTCTGACGAAATGCTTCCGACTTTGCACCCCGGCTCATTCGTTTTGGTTGATACCGGAATAAAGAGCGTCACCGAATCGGGAATTTATCTTTTGGGAACACCGTCATCTTCGGTTTTCCGCCGCATCTCTTTTAATCCGCTGAGCCCTGTTCTGCACGTTGATGTGGATAACAAATCATACAGCTATTCTGAAGACGTGTACCCGGAAAAAATAAAAGTCGAAGGACGAATCATCGGCGTCTTTGAGCGCATTTAACCACATAACCAACCCCTAAAAATCAAGAATTTACGCCGCTTTTTAGATTTTTTTCTTAAAGCGGCTTTTTTTTCTTGATTTTCTTTTTTTATTGTCTTAAAGTTCAAATCGAACTGCAATAGTTTGTTTTGAACTTTTTTATAAGGATATTTTGTTCCAATGCCAACAATCATAAGGTGTTCATCTCTTTCGCATTATACGGATTGTCCGCGTCGAGCGGCTGCCAAAATGTTTTTTAAAGAGCTGTCGCAAGATTTTGGTTTTGACCTGACGCCGACTTTTACCTCTGCCGGTGCCGCCGTCGGCACGGCTATGCACAAATCTCTTGAAGCGGCAATCGTTCTGCGCCAGCAAGGAAAGCCTTATATTGATGAAGTCAAAAAGATTGCCGAAAATTCAATGACAGAAACTATGCGAGAGGGTATCGTCTGGGATGATACGACTTTTGACCGGACAATCGGCACTATGCAGGCCATCCGGCAAACCCACGCTATTTTGGACGTCTTTCCGAATCTTGATGAAATTTCCATTGAAGGTGAATTCACCGCCGACCTTGGCGATGACTTCATTCTCTCCGGACACATTGACATTCGCGGCCGTGAGAGCGGAAAATACACAATTCAAGACTTTAAATCCGGGACGGTCAAACGCGTCAACATTCCGCAATATGGCGGATATTCGTTGTTGGTGCGCACCGCCGGTCAAAAGGTTGACCTACTGCGCGAGATTTATATCAAGCGCGTCGGTAAAACCAAATCTCAGCCTGCACCTGTTGTTCAGAATTACGAACCGGCAATGGCTGAAAATTTCGCTTATGCGATAATCAAACAAATCAAATCAGATATGCAACGCTTCCGCGATTCAGGGAGCCCGTGGGTCTGGTTACCGAACCCAAACTCAATGATGTGTTCTCCTCATTATTGCCCGGCGTTCGGCACTAAATTTTGTAAATGTAAAAGAAAGGAAATAGAAAATGGCAAATAAACAAGCTGAAACCATTGAGGCTGACGAACAGGAACAGCCCGAAACCAAGCAGGCAAATCCCTGCCTTAACTTTGACACTTTACGCAAGGTTGCGAAATATCAAAAGGCGATGCCGCAGGCGATTGAAGACATCGTCATACTGATTGATGAGCTGGAAAATTCAGGCGTCGGATATGTATCGACCGATGAGCTCAAAGAAACGTTGTTGAAATCTTTTAAGGGAGAATAATCATGGGACAGGAACTCGCGGTTAAAACTGACAATACTCCGGCATCTACGGATTTATTGTCTGATTTTCAGGCTTTTGAAAACGCGCAACGCATCGGCAAAATGCTGAGCCAGTCGCAAATCATTCCGGCTTCTTATCAAAACAATCTGCCGAACGTTATTGTGGCGATGGAAATTGCCGCACGCAACAAACTCTCGCCGATTGTCGTCATGCAAAATCTCAATGTTATTAAAGGCCGTCCTACCTGGTCATCAAAATATATCATTGCCGCATTGACCACATCGCGTGTCAATAATTTGCATTATGAGACAACATCCGACGGCAACGTTACTGTCAGCGGTTTCGGTGGCAATAAAACAATCGTCAATTTGATGTGTCGGGCGATTGCCAACGATAAAGCGAGCGGCGAGGAGCGTATCGGTCCGTGGGTTAGTATGAAAATGGCTATTGACGAAGGCTGGTATGGCAAGGATGGCAGCAAGTGGAAGACGATGCCGGAGTTGATGATTCGTTATCGTGCGGTGACTTTTTTCGCGAACATTTTTTATCCTGAAATAACCATCGGCATTGATACCGAAGACAGTATGCCAGAAGCCGTTCCGGCACCGGCTGTTAAAAAGGAAGCCGTAGAGGTTGGAGAGATTACTAAGCCTGCTGAGGAAGCTCCCGTCAAACCGAAACGCACTAAAAAGGAAGTCAAAGATGATTCTGTGGCAAAAGCAGAAGCTGAAAAAACGGAAACTGAGCCGAAAGATGACGAACCTGAAACCGTTGAGGCTGAGTTCGAGGAAGTTTCGGAATCTGAAACAAAACCGGCGCCGGTTGCCGCTCCGCAAACTGACGACAGCGATGAATGGGATAATTGGGGAGAATAACCATGAAGGCGACAATTAAAAACTTTATGGGGTGCGCGGAAGCTGAAATCATTGCCGACAAGGTTGCCCTGATTTTAGGTTTAAACGGCCAAGGCAAGAGCAGCTCGCTCTTGCCCATATCCGCCGCCCTGCGCGGTGGTATGCCGCTCGGCTTGCAGAAGACCAAAGCCGGAATGCTGGTTAAAACCGGAACGGGTGCCGCTTCCATTGTACTAGAGAATGACACTTCAAAAATATCCGTTTCATGGCCAAAATGCGAGCGCCGTGCCGAGGGAAGCAATATTCCAGAGGCTTCTGATATTGCCGTCGGCGCCGTTAAATTCCCAGCTATGTCGGATAAAGACAAAGTTGAGCTTTTGCGTTCGATTTTAAAATGCGAGCCGGACGAGCAAGAACTTTGCGCCGCGCTGGCTGAAGCAGGCATCCCCGAAAAGGTGCAAAAAATTGTTTGGCACAATATCCAAACAGAGGGCTGGGACGCCTCTCTTGAACGAGCCAAGGATAAAGGACGGAGTCTAAAGTCACAATGGGCTATTGTTGCCGGTGAAAACTATGGCGAAAAAAAAGCCGCGACCTGGTTTCCCCTCGGCTGGGAGAATGACTTGGAGGGTTTATCCATTGATACTCTGGAGAACGACGTTTCTTTGGCTCGCGCCGATTTGGAGGATAAAATTGCCAATCAGGCGGTTGGAGAGGATGAACTGGCGAGGTTGCAAGAAAAAGCCGACAGTTTTACGGATTATCAAAACAAATGCGATGACGCCGCTTCCAGGATTACGGATTTGAACAAAGCGCTAAAGGAAGCCAGAGCCAAGCGTGAAAAACTCCCCGCCCTGCCAAAATATGACCTCATCTGCCCGCATTGCGGCAAGCCGGTAGCTTATCAGTTCGGCAAACTTGAGGCTGTCAAGCAGACACTCACGCAGGAAGAGCGCGAAAATCTTGAACAGCAGATTCTTGACGCCGATAACGCCGTCAGCAAGGCTGAGCGTGAACTGACTGCGGCTAAAAAGGATTTTATTTTATTTGACAGCTCTCTGAATGCGTCTAAAGCGGCCGCCGTGGAGCTTGAAAAGAAGCAAGGCAAAACTGTCCAAGCTTCCGAGGTTGATGTCGCGCGTCAGGATGTTCGCAAAGCCGAGGCTCGATTGAGCGCATTTAACAAATATCACGAGGCTATTCGCATTCATAATAACGCGGTAGAAAATCAAAAAATTATCAATGTGCTTGAGCCTGAGGGTATCCGCCGCCAGGCTCTTGAGAAAGGCCTTGCTGATTTCAATGGTCGGCTTGAGTGCCTGTGTCATTTGGCCAAATGGAAAGATGTTGTTGTCGAAGGAGATATGTCGGTCAGCTATGGCGGACGTCCTTTTGTCATTTGCTCTGATGGCGAAAAATTTCGTATTGAGGTAACGCTCCAGGCGGCAATAGCCGAATATGACGGCTCTTCGGCAATGGTGATTGATGCCGCTGATATTTTGGATAATCCGGGACGCTCCGGGTTGCTGAAACTCTTGGCACATATGAGTTGTTGTTCTTTTGTCGGTATGATGTCGTCAAAGCCTGAGGCCGTGCCAAATTTGAAAAAAATCGGCATCGGGCGCAAATACTGGGTTAATAGTGGAAATTGCGAGGAGGTGTATAATGCCTGAAATTAAAGAAGAAGTCAATTTAACACCTAAAGAGGCGGCCGCTCGCCTCAAAGTCAGCGAGAAGACACTCTCCGCCTGGCGTCAGCTTGGTCAGGGTCCGCGTTTCTTTTTTGCCAATCCTGATACCAAAACTTCGCCCCGGTATCCCTTGAGCGAGATTGAAGCTATTGAGCAGAAACTTTTAACCCATAATTGACGGAGGTGTTTATGCCAAATAAGTTTGAGGAATTTATAAATAAGGCCGTCCAGACCGCAAAATATGCGGCGTTGCCAAACCATTCTCCGGAAACGCTTGACGCGATGATTTGCGAGCTTGAGGCCGAGGGTGAAACCTTAAAAAAAGAGGTTGCCGATGTTCTGCGTTAATTGTCAGATATCTGTCGAGCAAGAGATTGTTACTGGTGCCGACATTTACGGTCCTAGGTTTGCTTTTGCCTCATCCTTATTTGCGCGTTGCCCGCGTTGCGGAAATTATGGCGAATGTGCCACAAATGGCGAGCCCCCTTATGACATTATTCCCGATTTCCGCCTGCGCAAAGCGTATAATTACATTGACAGCACTTTGCATCTGATTTGGATGCAAAAGAAAATGACTAAAGCCGAGGCTCTGTATCGCATGGCCGATTTGATGTACGCCCGCAAGCGTGCCTATCGGACGCGCGACATAGAGAGTTATGAAGAAGCTTGCCGGGCGTATCGCTTGGCTAAAAAATTAAAGCAGGAGGTATTTGCTAATGTTCAGATTGTTGCATAAATTGTTTTGCGTTCATTACTGGATTAACATTTTAAAGCTCGGCGGTGAGGTCACAACCAGACACGGCTCCTATCCTATTTCCGGAACTGTTTATATTGACTATTGCCCTAAGTGCGAAAGTTTCAGGGAGCGTCACTATGACAGATAAGGAAATGACCGCGGAAATAATGCGCCGCCTGCGTCTAGTGCCAGAGCATAAAAAGGACATAAGTTTCCCAGAGTTTCGCTGGTGTGCTGGTCTTGCTGGTTCCCGCCGTGCCGATGCCTTTTTCATTCAATCCCGTCCGCCGTATTTTTCGGTGACTTATGAGATTAAGACAAGCCGCTGGGATTTCAAGCGCGATGACGCTGAAAAGCACAGCAAGGCTCGGCAGTTTTCAAACTTCTTTTATTATGCCGCGCCAAAAGGCTTAATTGACCCGTCATCGGTTCCCGAGTGGGCTGGCTTGGTTGAATTTGACCTTGATATCATGGCTGACGAATACACGCTCGGAATGTCTGTTGTCAAACAGGCGCCGCTCCGCGACCGTGAAGACCCTGACTGGAGTTTGATTGTGGGCATTGCTAAAAGGATGCAAAACCCGGCGTTTCGGTTTAATGCGCAAGGAATGCACCTGGTTTCAGAAGACCAGCTCATGGCACTAAAATCGCTTATTGCGCACCAGGTCCAAGTCAACAAATTGTTTGAGGCTGGCTCTTCCTCGATGATGAAAGCCTTGGCTATTGTCAGCCGGATATTTAACCGGAGGGACAGGATATGACAAAAATTGCACTGGTTGACCTGTTTTCCGGCATCGGCGGATTTGCCGAAGGTTTGCGCCGTGCCGGAGTTGAGTTCGAATATCATGCTTTTTCGGAAATCGCCCCGGGACCGATAAGCATTTATAAAAAACATTTTCCCGAGGCTGAGGAGCTAGGTGATGTCGGAGCAATTAGAGATTTTTCCCGAATTAAACAGCAACAGGGGGGGGTACCGCTTGTCGTTACTGCGGGATTTCCTTGCCAAGATCTATCCGTTGCTGGCAAAAGACGAGGTCTTGACGGCGAGCGCAGCGGCTTGTTCTTTGAGGCAATCCGGTGCATTAGAGAACTGCGACCTGATGTTTTTATCTTTGAAAATGTCAAAGGATTGTTTACAAGTAACGGAGGACGCGACTTTGTCCGCTTTCTGCAAGAGATTGCCAACCTTGGGGGTTATGACTGCCAATGGCAACTTGTCGATACTGACTGGTTTTTACCCCAAAATCGCGAGCGGGTTTACTTTGTCGGATGTACTGGAGCCTTCTCCGGACGCCAAGTATTTCCTCTCCAAATCACAGCGCCAAAAAGTGATAGATTTATTAAAAAAACGAAAAGAGCTTTGAAGTGGCGGCCGGTCGTCGATGTGACATCTGGAACTAAAAACCAAAACGGACGGCTTCTTGGTGAAGATACGGCCTTTACTTTGACAACTCGTCCGATGCAAGGCGTTTTTGATGGCGAAGATATTCGACTTTTGACACCGATAGAGCGTGAGCGTCTGCAGGGTTTTCCTGACGGCTGGACGCAATCGGGTAATACTGGCAAAAAGATGTCTGACAGCGTTAGGTATAAGGCGACGGGCAACGCCGTGAGCGTGCCGGCCCCTGAGGCAATCGCCAGAGCTTTGTTTAACTGAAAGGAGGCCACAATGGCTGATGTTATCAAATTCCCAGACAGGAAAGAAAACTTAAATGCGGTTGCCACGCTCCTGAGCGTGTGCCGCAAGATGCACGACGAGGATGGCTATGTCTACGCCTCGGTCGAGCTTAAACAAGAAGACGAGCGCCGTGCTGTTCTGACGCTTGTTTTAGAAAAACCACAAACGGGCGACATCCCGGACATTATTGCATAGGAGGTTAAAATGTCAGACAATCAAAAAGTGGGGCAAGGTGCTCTATTCAAAAACGATAAAAAAGATAATGAAAAACGCCCAGACTATACCGGAACGGCAACGATTTTTAATAAAAGATTCCATATTTCAGCGTGGCTTACCACTTCCCGCAGCGGTGTCCGTTATATGAGTTTAGCTTTTAGTGAAAATCAGGGGGCGAACGATGCCGGTACACCGAATAATAATTCGGAGCCACAGCCAACTGGTCAACCTCCGGCACAGACTGCTGATGATGATTCAATTCCGTTCTGAGGCAAACCATGTCAACTCTTTATTTACCCTTAAAAAAAGAATGGTTCAAGAAAATTGATGCCGGAGATAAGACGACCGAATACCGCGAATATAAGGACTATTGGATTAAACGTTTGCGGCGTTCGCTCTTGGCTTTCCAGGGGAAGCGTTTTGAAAAGATTAAAGGTAAACTGTACGACGAGGTTATGTTCTCGCTTGGATATGGCTGCAAAACGATGACTTTTGTCATTGATAATATTTCCGTCGTTGACGGTAAAGACACAGACTTGTCCATTGATAAGCCGGTATTTGCCATCAAACTCGGCCGCAGGTTATCGCCGCGCGGCAAATATATTAACTAAAAAAAAGGAGGAAATTATGACTATTTTTTATTTTTTGCTTGGCGCTTTCCTGCGCCGTTGGTATGGCGGATGTCTTGAGGATTATGCCGTTTTGCGCAATCGCGGCATTCAAACGGCATGTATGCTTGCCGCTTTTATGACCATTTACCTGTTTGATTGGTTGAGCTGGCAGAACTGGGTTGGTGCCGCTATTGTCAGCTGTTGGTTGCAGTTCCAGTTTTGGAGCCGCGGACATGGCGCCTGCTTCGATATCGGCCGGGGAACGCCCAGCGAGGAAACAATCCGCCGTTACAACGAGCGCTGGTACCACGTTCCGACTGATTGGCTGTTTGACAAGGTCTTCAAAGTTCCGGGCAATAAATACGGTTTTATGTATGACTTTATTTATATGGGTTTGCGTTATACCTGTCCGATGATACCGATGATGTTGCTTGATTGGCGCTATATTCTGATTGGAGCCGCTGTCAGCCCAATATATGCAATTTGCTGGACATTATATGAGCGCGATCCATGGGTGTTTGGCGGGCGGATTCCATTTGTTGGAGGAGCCACTAATTTAGCTGAAAAATTTGCCGGAGGATTAGTATTTGGCGGATGTTTTTGGCTTCAAAACGGATTTTTCTGGTGGTAATAACATTTTTTTGATAAAAAATACACAAAACGGCGGCGTTCAAAAGCGTCGCCATAAAAGTTTGTTTTGAACTTTCTGAAATTTTCGTTAAAATGACGTTGTGCTTGTTATTTGCTTGTCGCCATTTTTGACGCTTTCGCAAAATGGCGGTTTTACTAGAGTTTCGGAGTTACCTCGTCAGGCTCATAACCTGAAGGTCGTCGGTTCAAATCCTTCCCCCGCAACCAATAGAGACAAGAGGAAGTTTAACTTCCTCTTTTTTTGTATCTGCAATTTCCCGCAACAGCCCAAGAACAGCCGACTTAATTTTTATTTTTGATGGGCGTAGCCTTTTCCGTTTATATGTAATTTTTTTGCAAAAATAACTTAAAAAATACCCAAATATATACTTTTCTGAAGGTCTGATATTGCCAAACTACGCCCTTCAAATAAATTCAAACACAGCAAATATACTGCATTTTACATTCCTCTTTTTATAAATATTCCTTATAAAAGCACTTATAATTATAACATATTTTTGTTAGCAAAAACATTGAGTTATATAAAAATTCAAAAAACTGGCTCCGATTTTATTTTTCTAATGGTGATTCTGTCGGAGGCAAAAAATGACAGACATAGAAAAAATTATAAAAATGTTATTTCCGGAAATAATGAAACTGATAGACACGCAAAAAAATTCGGAATTAGAGCAAAAAGAACTGGATATTGCCAAAAATCCAAGCATTCATACTATTAAGAAAGGAGTTGAAAATGGTAGAAAATAAAGTTCTTCAGCTTACAGAAATGAGTGTTAATGAATTAAAAAATTTATGGCGACAATATTTTGATACAGAACCTATATGGAAAACAAAACGCTTTTATATTCCACGTCTTGCATACAGAATGCAAGAGCTTGTTTACGGAGGCGTTCCTGAAAACGTTAAAAACATTTTACTTGGTAAAACAATACAACGTGAGTTTAACAATAAAAAAATGGACGGTCTGCCAAAAGTTGGAACAAAACTAGTTAAAACATATCAAGGAAAAGAATACAGCGTTGTTGTATCCACCGCCGGATTTCAATTAGAAGGAAAATTCTATAAAAGTTTGTCAGCGGTGGCTTATCAAATAACTGGTAAAAAAATATCCGGACGATTTTTCTTTAAATTAGGAAATAAAAATGAAAACGATTAAGTGTGCAATCTATACCAGAAAATCTACAGACGAAGGCTTAGATAAAGAATTTAATACTCTGGAAGCACAGCGAGAGTCCGGCGAAAATTATGTTAAGAGCCAAATGCATCAAGGCTGGCAGATTATAGAAAAACATTATGATGATGGTGGTTTCTCCGGTGGCACATTAAAACGCCCTGCACTGCAGGAATTACTGCAAGATGTTGAGAATGGCGAAGTAAATATGATTGTTGTCTATAAAATTGACCGTCTTACACGCTCATTGATTGATTTTGCAAAATTAGTTGAAGTGCTTGACCGTAACCAGTGTTCATTTGTATCAGTAACGCAAAATTTTAATACTTATGATTCTATGGGACGATTGACACTCAATGTATTGTTGTCATTTGCCCAATTTGAACGAGAAGTTATAACCGAACGTATCCGTGACAAAGTTGACGCCTCAAAGAAAAAAGGTATGTGGATGGGCGGTAATATACCTATAGGTTATGATGCAATTAACAAAAAACTTGTCATCAACTCTAAAGAAGCTCCTGTTGTAAAGTTAGCTTTTGAAAAATATTTAGTTTTTCGCTCAGAAGTCGCTGTTGCAAATTGGCTAAATCTGAATGGCTATACGACAATGAGCAAAGGTAATAATGGGAAATTTAATCATTTGCGTATTAGCAAAATGCTCCGAAACGTTATTTATATTGGTAAAATTCCACATAAAGATAAAATTTACGATGGCCAGCATAGTGCAATTATTTCTGAAGAATTGTTCAATGAAGTACAAAAAATCAAAAATACAAATCGTGCCGGAAGATTAACTCCATCACGATTTTTTGAACACGCTTTATTAAAAGGGTTGATAGAATGCGATTGCTGCCACGCCGCAATGGTATCTACTAAATCAAATAAACACAACAAGATTTACGAATATTACACTTCTGTAAGAGCTGTTAAGGATGGATACAAAAACTGTCTTGTCGGTAATGTACCTGCCGGAGAAATGGATAATTTTGTACTAACTCAGCTCGCTGATATTATAAAATCGCCCAAAATTCTGAGCGGATTGATAGAAGAAGCTAAAATTAAACGACCTGATATTTGTGATATTCAAATTATCAATAAGCTTGGTGACGGCCTAGATTTCATTCATCGTATATCGCCTATAGTGCAAAGGCAGCTAGTGGAACTGTTTATTAAAAAAGTTCGCGTAAACACCAACCGAATTAAAATAATTTACACCAAAACAGCTATAGAGCTTATGGATAACAATATGCGTGACAATCTATTCCCTAACAATATAGACGGTGAAGAAAACGAAATAATGTACCACGTTGAATTGCATAAAAAGCGCGGTTCGGTTAAAATATTTGAACCTGAGACATATAAACCTGATTTATATAATCCTCTATATCTTGCATTGATTAAAGCATTTAAATGGCAAGAAATAATACGTACAGAACATCTCACACTTGAAGAATTAGCAGAAAGAGAAAAATTAAGCCGTGAATATGTAGGTAAAATTATGAAAATGACATATTTAGCTCCTGACATAATAACCTCCATTGTAGATGATTCTTATCCTAAAACATTATCAATTAACAAAATTGTTGAATCGGAAATTCCAATACTTTGGACGGAACAGCGAATAAAATATGGATTTACTGCCTGATTTAGGCAAAGAAAATCTAGCTTAGAATATTTAATCGTATAAATTATTAAATGTTCACCTACTGATTAACAATAAAACTTATTGTCTATTATTCGTATTTATAGAAAATAAACCTCTCTACAATTTTTTAGCGAGGTTTATATTATGAATCTTAAAATTTTTAACGGACTGCCTCCGTATGTCCGAATAACAATCTTATCTCAAATCCGCAGATTATTATCAACATCGGTATTTAACAAAGAAGACTGTGAAGATATCGCTCAAGACTTATTGCTCTTTTATCTGAAGAGATTTTACACTATCCCAGATGTAGATGAGGCATTGGTGGTTCACTCACTTAAACAATATGCCATCAATCTTCTGAAAAAACAATGTAATCGCAGGGACTACTTAAATTCCTCATTGGACTATGGCTCGTTCGATGAGGAATTTTTTTTAGAAAATAATGACTGTCCTAATTTTACAAAAGTGTCATTATCTATTTATTCAGAAAAATTTAATGCAAAAGAAAAGCAAATATTTGAAATGCTTTACGAAGGATACTCCGCAAATGAAATATCTGCTGTTTTGCATATTCATAAACGTGTAATTAGGAGGTTTGTTGAAAAATTACGAAATATTTTAACATAAGTGGCTCCGATTTTGATTTTTCGAGGGTGTTTCTGCTGTAGTTAATATTTTTTGAAAGGAAATAATAATGGGAAAACAGAAACCATATAGCTATGTAACTGAAGACATCCGCCAAATTCCGGTAGTTTATTTGCTAAATCTTGAAACAAAAATGCTAAATGAACTGGAGAAAAAAGTACGCGATGAAGTTCGCCGAACTTCTTTAGCTCTCAAGTGGGTGCGAGGGATTAAGCGTATAAAACATACATACAGCAGCAATGGAGGCTACAATGGATAAAAAGACTTCGTTTGTGTTGTATCCTGCGGACTTCCTCGCCGCTGTGCATAACTTCAAGAAAAATCAAGTGGCCGATTTAATTATCGCGCTATGCGAAATTAACTTTTACGGTGCCGTTTCTTTTAAATTATCGGATTTGGTTAAGCAGCGATTTGACGCCATTCAAGAAACAATTGATAAAAATAACGCCAAGTATTTGGAAATGCGTGAAATTAGACAAGCAAGCGGCGCAAAAGGCGGAAGCAAACGTCAAGCAAAAGCCAAGCAAGATGCAAGCAAAAAACAAGCAAACACCCCAACCTCCCCATCAGATGAATCGGAGAATGAGAATGAATCTGTAAGTGTAAATGAATCTGGAGATAAAGATAAAGCGGCTAAATCTGTGGATAAAGCTGAATTTACCGGCGCTCCGAGCGTGGAAGACGTCGCCGATTACTGTCAAAAAAGCGGTTACACGATAGACCCTGTGGCTTTTGTGCGGTGGAACGCCGAACGAGGTTGGATGAACGGGAAAAAATATATCGCTTTGGATTGGCGAAAAGCCGTACGCAAGTGGTTTTGCAAAGAAAACAAATTGTCTTTTTCGGAAATGGAAACAATGTCCGATGTTTGCGCGAATATGCTGGGCAAGGTAAAGGCGATGCAAAATGACTGATGAAATGTTGGAAAAAATAAAAAATGATTTGGAAACTGCCGCTTATGTGGAACGTTTGTTACCTCCAGTGCGTGCACCAAAGTATCGCTCTTGTATGCCAGAAATCGTATACACGGCTCAAGAGCTGATTTTTATGGAGAAGAAACCAATCAAGGTTTATCCCACTCAAGAGCAAATTTCACTTTGGGAGCGTGTCATGTTGGTGTGGCTGCCGATTTTATCGGTTGATGAACGTCGGCTCGTTTGGAAAAGAGCCAACCACATACCGTGGAAGTTGCTGTGTCGGGAGTTTTGCGTTTCTCGGCAAGGGTTGTCAAAGAGTTATAATGTTGCATTGGCAAAAATTTATGGCTTACTTTATGACAAAAAAATGTAATGACATCTTTGTGGTTTACATTTTTGCCAAATATGGTTATAAAACAAGGTATAATTCGGGACGAGATGTGAAATCGTCCCTTTTCTTATGTTTTTATCGTCCGCTGACTATGCCGTCAGCGGGCTTTTTTATGCAAGAAAGGAAATGTTTATGATTAAAACCGCCGAGGCCGTGTCGTTGGGACATCCGGACAAAACCGCCGACTATATCTCCAGTTACATTCTGGACAGGATGATTGAGCAAGACACCAATGTCCGTTACGCCGTGGAGGTTATGATTAAAGACAACACCGTGGTTTTGGGCGGCGAGATTTCAGGCGATGTCAATTTAACAAATGCTAAAGATTATGTAATCGCCGCGCTTGAAGAAATCGGCTACGATGAAACTTACTGCTTGCGTTGGAAAGATAACGCCGTAAATCCGGCAAAAATTCAAGTTATAAATCTCATTGGACAGCAATCGTCGGACATCTCGCAAGGCGTTGAGCAAAATGGCTGGGGTGATCAAGGCGTGTTTGTGGGTTACGCTTGCAAAGGTACAGGCAATATCAGCCGTGAACAATACTTGGCGAAAAAACTCTGCGACGCTTTGTATGAGTACGCTTTGCAAAACATCAACCTCGGAATTGACATCAAAACCCAAATTACTCTCAATGAGCTGGGTGGCGTTGAAACCGCGGTTGTCGCCATTCCGATGCTGAAAGATGTGGATTTGACAACCTTTATCATTATGTCGCTTGGCGAAGAACCGGAAAACATCATTGTCAACGGCACCGATAAATACACGCGCCACTCGTCCATTGCCGACTGCGGTGTAACAGGCCGTAAGCTGGCTTGCGATTTCTATTCGGCGTCGGCTCCGATTGGCGGCGGTTGTCCGTGGGGCAAAGACGCCAGCAAGGCCGATGTGACGCTTAATTTTTACGCCCGCAAACTGGCGTTGGAATATTTGCAAGATAACGACGAGTGTTTTGTTTACCTGTCCTCGTGCATCGGTCGTTCCGAACTTCCGAGTGCGATTGTGAAAACCGTCAAGCGAGGCGTTCCAAGAAATTCGTATTTAAGAATAACCAAGAAACCGGCTGAGCTTATTGCTGAACTTGGATTAAACAAACCTGTGTTTGCAAAGTTGTGTCGAAATGGGATTATTTGATAGATGTATGAAAATTTAGGAAATTTTTAAATATATCGTTTTTACACTAATCCAA
>ERZ1035032.765-NODE-765-length-23385-cov-40.118646_pt1 | contig 23385 bp, 24 predicted proteins | sample MGYA00520693_ERZ1035032 | MGnify/ENA primary metagenome ERZ1035032 (study PRJEB33766, sample SAMN09781740) | gut metagenome | biome: gut microbiome | host: Homo sapiens | place: Madagascar | study: EMG produced TPA metagenomics assembly of the PRJNA485056 data... | reverse complement strand
TTAAATAGTAGTTTAGAGATTTTAAACAAAAAATTTTTACATGCGTTTGCCCTGATTTTGTTTATTTGACAAATTGTAATACATCGATTACATTGTATTACAAGAAGACAATTATTCACTTAATTATATTTGAAAAAAAATAATAAGGAGGCTCAATTATGGCAATGACAGCAACCGCAACTTTCAGAACAACACCAGAACTAAAAAGCAGAATGGACTTTCTTGCAAAAGATATCGCATTTATGGCGATATAGAGTCGCAGACTACAGATTAATTTGCGACATTCAAGATGAAAAAATTCTTGTTACAATTTTACGCATTGGGCACAGAAAAGAAATCTACAAAAACTAAGCAAAATTTATTCTGTTGTGCAGTGCTCCACACTTCCCTGCCCGGCTGTTTTCCCATTTTTAAGCATTTCTTCCATTGTGTGCCAACCAAGAACTGCGCATTTTACGCGTGCAGGCATTTTGCTGATATTTTTTAAGCTTGCAGCTTCATCAAGCTCTTCCAAAGCGTCGTCGTCTTCAACCTTGCCGTAAATCATGTCCATAAAAAGGGAGGCAAGCCGCAATGCTTCATCCTTTGGCTTTCCAATTATGTCATCAAGCATCATGTCTACAGAAGCCTGGCTTACAGCGCATCCAGAGCCATTAAAGCTTCCTTCCGAAATTACTCCGTTATCATCAATTTTAAGCTGAAGATAAATATTGTCTCCACAGCTAGGATTCACGCCCTGCAATGTAAATGTAGGATTCTCCATAACACCCTTGTGGGTCGGGTTCAAATTATGCTCGTTAAGAATTTCCTGATAAAGCGATTTCAAATCCATGTTAATACCTCAGTTTTTAATTGCCTTTATTCTTTGAATCCCATCCAGCGGCGGACAAGCTTTAGCTTTTCAATAAAAACTTCAACTTCCTGCTGAGTGTTGTAAAAGTAGCAGCTTGCGCGCGCAGTTGAACCTACGCCAAGTTTCTGCATTAAAGGCTGGGCGCAATGATGTCCTGCCCGAACCGCAATCTTTTCTGTATCAAGAATCGAAGCAATATCATGCGGATGCACACCGTCAATCGTAAAAGTAACAATTCCGCAGTGTTTTTTGTAGTCGTCGTTTCCGATTATATGAAGATAAGGGATTTTTTTCATTCCCTCAATCATGGTCTGGGCAAGAGAGTCGTCATTTTTTTCTATATTATCAAGCCCGACTCCCTGAATATATTCAATCGCCCTTGCAAGCGCAACTGCACCGCCGGCATTTACAGTTCCAGCTTCAAATTTATGAGGAACTTCAGCAAAAGTCGCAGTTTCTCGTGTAACATATTCAATCATTTCTCCACCACGTAAAAAAGGCGGAATTTTTTCAAGCAACTGTTTTTTACCATAAAGAGCGCCAATTCCCATAGGAGCGCAAAGCTTATGCCCCGAAAAAGCAAAAAAGTCCGCACCCAATGCCTGCACATCGATTCTTTTATGAGGCGCGCTCTGAGCTCCATCCAAAACAACGTAAGCTCCCTTTCCGCCGTTTCCAACTTCATGAGCATAGCTTGCGATTTTTTCTATAGGATTTGTTATTCCAAAGACATTGCTAACCTGCGCAACCGCAACAATCTTTGTCTTGGAATTTATTTTCGCCTTTATTTCCTGCTCCGAAATTTCCGCGGAAGAATCGCACTCAAGCCACACAAGTTTTGCGCCTTTTGCATTGCAGACCATCTGCCACGGAAGAATATTCGAATGATGCTCCATGCAGCTTACAACAACTTCGTCCCCTGCCTGAACTTCAGAAAGTCCAAGAGTGTATGCAACAAGATTCAGGCTTTCAGAAGCATTGCGTGTAAAAATAATTTCCGCAGGCTCGGCGGCATTAAGGAATTTTGCAACAGCAGCCCTTGCGTTTTCATAGTCATCAGTCGCCCTTATGCTCAAAGCGTAAAGTCCGCGCAAAGGATTGGCATTGTTGCTTCTATAAAAATCAGCTTCCGCCTGAATCACACATTCCGGTCGATGAGTTGTAGCCGCACTGTCCAAGTAAATAAGCCCTTCATTTTCCGGCTGGCTGAATATCTTAAAATCGCTGCGTATTTCTTCTGCACTGAACATAGTTTCCTCGTTATATAATCGCTTCAACAAAAGAATTGATTTCTTCCACAAGGCTTTCATCTGGAATAAACCGTGAAACCTTTGAAACCTTTGCCTTTGTCAAAAGCTCTCTCGCAGTCTTTTCGTCAACTCCGCGGCTCTGCATATAGAAAAGTTTTTCCATATCAACTTTGCCAATTGAGCACCCATGGCGGCCTTCAACAGCTTCCTCATCGCAAAGAATAACAGGAAGGCTTTTGTTCACAACGTCCGGGCTAAGTAAAAGAACATCCTCCTGCTCATCTCCCACTGAATCCGCGCAGCCTTTCTTAAAGTCGATTGTGCCTCTCCAAGTTTTTTTCGCCTTTTCAAGCAAAACTCCGTCTACAGAAAAACGGCTTTCACTGCTTTTGCCTGTCTGCAGCGCAACCTGGTTCATGTCAAGGAAAGACTCACCTTTTACAACGTAGGCTGCTCTTCCCAAGAAACGGCTCCTGTATCCTTCAAGGCTATTGAAAGTTCCGCTGAACGTTTTTTTTCCGCCAAGTTCAAGCTCCGTTATTTCTATAGTCGCATTGTCCTTGCAGTTTGAGCCAACTGAATTAAAATGCACGGCGTTTTTTCCAAGCAAGTTCACACAGCAAATATGCACGTGCGAATTCTCTTGTGCAAGCACACGGATTCTAACTCCAAGCTGAGCATTTAAAAGTTCCGGTTCACTTTTATAGACAAAAATATAAGAAGCCTGCGAATTTTCCTTTGCATGAATTATAATGTCGCAAACAGAAGCTTCGTTTTCCTGCGCAAAAAGCTCAATTTTTTGAACCTTATTTTTGGATTCCGCAGTAAAAAGCAAAGTCTTTATTCCGTTTTTCTGCAAAAGAGAATCAAACTTCTTGTCAAAGCCTTCGCCAAGCCCGGTTTTTATTGAATCATATAAAGCAGAATTTTCAATTTCTTTTGCGCCGGAAATTGAGACGCAAGATTTAAATTCACTGCTGAACTCAAGGTGCGCCCTGTTTATATTCAGAAAATTCCAAGTGAGGCTTGGAAACTGGTTTACATCTATTTCAAAATTTTCCATTTCTAGCCCCTTACATGCTGCCTTTCATTTCAAGCTGAATCAAGTTGTTCATTTCAACAGCGTACTCAAGCGGAAGCTCCTTGCTCACAGGATTTGCAAAGCCTGAAACAATCATCGCCCTTGCATCTTCCTCGCTGATTCCGCGGCTCATAAGATAAAATATCGCCTTGTTGGAAATGCGCCCGATTTTTGCCTCGTGTCCAATGTCGCAGTCGTCTGTCATTACATTCATTGCAGGAACAGTGTCGCTGCGGCTTTCATCGTCAAGCATGAGCGAAGAGCAGTCAACGCTCGCCTTTGAATTTTTCGCGCCTTTGTTTACGACTATGGAACTTCTGTAAGTGCAGGCACCGCCGCCTTTTGAAATGGACTTGGTGTTTATTACAGTCGAAGTGTTTTTTCCAATGTGAACCATCTTTGCGCCAGTATCAAGATTTTGACCTTTGCCTGCAAAAGTGATTCCAGTAAATTCAACACTTGAATTGTCTCCCTTTAAAATTGTAGTCGGATACAAATATGAAATGTGGCTTCCAAAACTGCCGGAAACCCATTCCATGCGTCCGTTTTCTTCAACAATGGCGCGCTTGGTATTCAAGTTGTACATATTCTTTGACCAGTTTTCAATTGTTGAATAGCGCAGCCGGGCATTTTTCTTTACATAAAGCTCAACGCAGCCTGCATGAAGATTCGCAACATTGTACTTTGGAGCGGAACAGCCTTCAATAAAGTGCAAGTCCGCGCCCTCGTCCACAATAATCAATGTATGCTCAAACTGGCCGGCTCCTGCCGCATTAAGCCTGAAATATGACTGCAAAGGAATCTTTACCTTTACATTCTTTGGAACATAGACAAAACTTCCGCCGCTCCAGACAGCCCCATGAAGAGCCGCGAATTTATGGTCAGATGGAGGAACTAGGTGCATAAAATATTCCTTTACCATTCCGCCCCATTCCTCGCTTTTTAACGCCGACTCAAAATCCGTGTAGATTACGCCCTGCTCCGCAACTTCCTTTATAACATTGTGGTAAACAACCTCGCTGTCGTACTGCGCTCCAACTCCGGCAAGACTTTCACGCTCGGCTTCTGGAATTCCAAGCTTTTCAAAAGTGTCCTTTATGTCTTTTGGAACGTCAGCCCATTTCGCAGCCATTTCAGTCTTAGGCTTTACGTAAGTTACAATTTTCTGAATGTCCAAATCGCGGATGTCCGGTCCCCAGTCAGGCTCATTTATCTCATTGAACAAATGAAGGCTCTTTAAGCGGAACTCTTTCATCCATTCAGGGTCGCTTTTTTCCTCGCTTAGCTTCTGAACAATCGAATCGTCAAGTCCTGCGCGTATTTTATAAAAGTCCCTGTCGCTTTCCTCGTAGCGAAAATCATAAAGAGAACGGTCAATATCTGAAACTTTTGTTTTTTCTTCGCCCATAAAAATTTTCCTGGTTAAAGTCCGCCGTTGACAGCGTTCATCTTTACAGCGTCCATTGCGGCTTTTGCAGCGGCGGCAAGCTTTTCCTTGCGCTCGGCATCTTTTATTTCCTGCGGAATAAAGCCATCAAAGCCTTCCTCGTTTATCTTCTGAACAAGGCTTCCGTCCCCGGTATGAACAAGGCGGCCTTTTACGATGATATGGGTTTTGTCCACAGAAAGATTTTCAAGAATTCTAGTTGAATGGGTTATTACAATAAGAGAACCGCCGGAAGCTTCCATGTATTTTTTGATTCCCTCGGAAACAATGCGGCAGGCGTCAACATCAAGCCCAGAGTCTGTTTCGTCAAGAATGGCAAGCTTAGGCTTAAGCATCAAAAGCTGCAAAATTTCGCTCTTCTTTTTTTCTCCGCCACTAAATCCAACATTCAAATCGCGCGAAGCATAGCTGTGATCCATTTTTAGCAGATCCATGTTTTTTTCAAGCTCGCGGCTGAACTGCATCAGCTTTACTTTCTGGCCTGTAACCTGCTGCATTGACGAGCGGATAAACGACTCAAGAGAAACGCCCGGAACTTCAAGCGGCTCCTGAAAGCTAAGGAAAATGCCTGACTTTGCCCTTTTGTCCGCGGAATCGGCAGTGATGTCCTGCCCATTAAAAATAATTTTTCCGCCGGTTACAGAATATTCGGGACTTCCCATCAAAGTATAGCCCAAAGTTGATTTTCCAGCTCCGTTCGGTCCCATAAGAACATGGATTTCTCCAGGAGCAACGTCCAATGAAATATTTTTAAGAATCTGTTTTTCGCCAACAGATGTGCACAAATCTTGAATTGAAAGCAGCGGTTCTGCCATAGGATTCCTCATTTTAAATGTAGTAGACTTTTTTAAACCGAAGTTCTAAAAAGTTCCCATGTATGACTAAAATATACTGATATTATAGGAAAATTGCAATGTTTAGGAATCAAGTCCCCAGGGCAAACGCATTATAAATTTATTCAGCATAAAACTGGCTTTCAGGCACGGTTTCCTGGTTCAAAATCGCGCAATAATGCGCTACACGCTGATTGTTGCAAAGTAACTATAGAATTGCCCGCTCACGCGGGCGCAACAATCAGAGTGTTTTTGCCCACGAAACCGTTTCTTCGCGCAAACTTTACTTAAATTATTTATAATGCGTTTGCCCTGATCAAGTCCCAGAGCTTCAGCATGAAAAATAAAAACGATAATATTTTACGTCAAATACTATTAAAAAATCAAATGAAAAATAACTTATTTTGTACAGTTATAACGAAGATTTATTTAAAGGGGACAGATCTTATTTCGTGTAAAGTGGGAACAGACCTTATTTCGTGAGGAAAAAAAGTAATTTAATTATTCTTGGCAAAAATCGAGATAGAATAGACTGTTTTTGTAGATTTGATTTAACACAAGTTAATACAATTAATTTTCTTAAGGAATAAATCCATTGTATTTTGAAAAAAAATGTGATAAATTTTTATAAAAAATTGCAAGAATTTAAAACTAGCAAAAACAGGATAAATATGGAAAAATTTAAGCTCATTTCAACTTTATTTATTTCAATTCTTTTAATTTTTTCAGGCTGTAATGTAGAAACAGATACTACTCAACCAGGTCAAATCATAAATACAGAAAGTCAAACTGTAACTTTCAGCAACAACAAAAATGCCAATTTCACGATGATTGACATTTCTTTCATCGATGGAAGAACCTCAGACTCAATTATTTTAGGCGAAGATTTACTTGAAGTTCCCTACACGACGAATGTAAAACCATTCCGACTTGCAATGTACGAAACAAGTTACAACACCTGGTATGAAGTTTTAAAATGGGCAAAAAACAACGGCTACACGATTGTAAATAAAGGCGTTGAAGGAGTTTTTGGCGAAGTTGGAAAAGAAAATAATATGTCAGGACCAGGAGAAGAGCCAAAACTTGTTGAAATGCCTGTTTGCCGTCTTACTTGGCGCGATGTAATGGTATGGTGCAATGCATTAAGCGAAATGAAAGGTCTTGAACCAGTTTACTGCACAGACAAAGATTTTAAAACACCTTTAAGAGATTCAACTGGAGTTGCTTTGAATGATTTAGAAAATTATGCGATAGAACCGGGAGAAGTTGACAATCCGTATGTAAACACAAATGCAAACGGTTTCAGGCTTCCTTATGTAAAAGAATGGGAATATGCTGCACGAAAGCGCCTTGATGGAACTGCAATTTCTGGAAGAAATGTTTCTGGAGATGAAACTGGTTCTGCAATTAAAACAACAGCCACAGAAAAAATGAACGGAATATCGTTTACTTTTTCTACAAAACAAAACGAATATTGCTGGCAAAGGCAAAATAGCGCTTCAAACGGACCTTCAGAAACTTACACAGGACAAGATGATACAAACACAACGCTTTCAGCAAAAACAGGAAAATCCATCTCTGGAAGAAGAATGCATCTTTCAGGTGGAAAACTTCCAAATCATTTAGGATTTTTCGACATGAGCGGAAATGTTCCTGAATGGTGTTTTGACTACGATGTTTCTTACGGTTCAGTTTATAAATTTTCTACAACACGAGGACTTAGAGGCGGAGACTATTTAAATGAAATCGTAGGTTCACGATGTTCCGGATACAAAGGCGGCGCTTTAGTTGGGCTCGCATTCGGTTTCCGTATTGCACAGAATCATTAAATGAAAAAACTGGTTACAAAGCATAAAATGTTTTTGATAAGGAAATTGTATGTAGTAATGATATCTTACGGTTCATCAGACATCTGATAAATACTCAGCTATTAATATTGAGATTAATAGTGCAATAGATATTAATCGTAATTGAATATAATTTCTAATCTTCCCCATTTTCAACAATCAAAATAGCTAATTTTGTATTTTCTTCAGGTTCTCCTCTTTTAAATGGGTTTCTACTCAAAGATTTTACCATTACACCTATATTTTTTGCTTCATTAATCATCTTGGCAATTTTTCTCCATTTATCATCTCCGTAACAATCATCTCTTGCTTCAAGGCGAAAATGCCCATCTGAATTTGGCAATAAGACATCATAAACACCAAAAGGAATTCCTTCAAAGAATGGAACAGATTTTCCTTTTATTTGTTCACCAGACATAAAAGTTGTTTCTATTTTTTCATTTGTTTAATAGCTAAAAAATAATCTTGATCTTTTAGCTTTATATGCTTAGAATTTATGCATTATGCTTGGAGCATTCGTGTTTTAAATATCAGTTTGAGTTTATATCCTGCGCGCTCAATTCTAAACCTAACTAGACTTCAAAAAAAATCAAATTAGATTCACAAAGCAATGTGACTAGATTATGGTGCTTAACACTGTAGTAATTGTATATGATTTCTAAAGGTACAGGCTACTATGCCTTACGCTACAGTTTGTCTGGGCTTGTTATACAGCTTGTCTGTAGTGGCTATACAGTTTGTCTGGGGCGTAAGCACAATCAAGCTGGGGCGGCTATACAGTCTGTCTGGGGCGTAAGCACAATCAGGCTGGGGCGGTTGTACAGTCTGTCTGTGCTTGCTGTACAGTTTGACTGTAATTACAATACAAAGAAAATGGCATACATGAATCAAACGCTTAAAAACAAAAAGTCCGCTTCCAGAAAACCAGAAACGGACTAGTGACGCTTGGCGGGCTCGAACCGTCGACCCTCTGCTTAGAAGGCAGATGCTCTAATCCAGCTGAGCTAAAGCGCCGAATGGAGAATAGTCTATATTATTTTGCAAGTTTCTTCAAGTGAAAAAAGCGATTTTTTGCAAATAAAAAACAAATGATGCAGAAAGTTTTATCAACCAAATTATTATTGCTCTTTTATATCTTCCTTTGTGCAACCAGCGCAGTCTATATATCCGCCAGAAGTTCCAGTTCCGCTTATAGTAAGGTCGCTGAATTTTATATTTTTAAGCTCTGTAACATTGCTGATTGCAAAATTGGATAAACTTACTGTTACAACTCTATTGTGGGCAAACATCTTTCCTTTTTGTTGCTCATCACGGTTTGGCATTACAAAGTTTGCGCCGCAGTCCGCAATTGCAATCTCTTTTGGCTTTATGGCAACAAATCTGCGCGGTCCGTAGAATTTATTGCCGCTTTCAGAAAGCGACGGAATGTAAGCTGTTAAAGGCTGCAAATCAGTTCCACTATACGTTGCATCTCCAACAGAAGCTATTGACCTCCAAGAATCTTTCCAGCCCAAGGGCTCAACAACTTCAAATCCTGAATCTGTGCTTTGTATTTTTAGGAGCGCGCCTCGGCTGTACATTGTGTTGCTTTGGTTATAGTTATATATAAACGAGTCCCCCGAATCGCCCTCCGAATTGCCCACATTCGAAACAAGAACATAAACTGTTCCGTCATAAAGAATTGCAACATCAGTAATCGCACCGGAAACGACGCCTAGGTCAGAAACAGATTTTGCCGAGCCAACCTTAGAAACCGCAAATGTGCCGTCTGCGTTTTCTGTTATTGAGGCACGCTGGAGATAGCAAGTGCCATTATCATAGGATTTATAAGCAAAATAAAGTGTGCTGCCCTGCACTGCAAAAGTGCTAGTGTCACTACCTTTGGTAGAATCAATTATGAAATTAGAACTTTGTAACGTTGTTCCGTTTGTTGAATCAGGAGCACCGTTTATTCTTGCAAAATAAAGTTGTTTATTACTACTACTATCATATGCTCCGACCCACAAAGAATCTGTAGTATCATCATAATAGAGACAGTCATAAAAAAGAGTAACATTATCTGTTTTTATACTTGATGAAGAATTATTGGAAAGATTTGTTATAGAATAAGATAAAGTATCACTGCCCATTGTCATTACATACTGTGCGCTTGCAGTTTCTGCAAGACTTACATACTGGTAGGAAGAATAAAATTGTGAGTTTTCAACTTCAGTATTTTCAGATATACTAGAAAAGCTTTTAAAATATTTTTTTAACTCTCTATAATTCCACAAGATATAATTTGACTCCAGAATACTGCTTGCAAAAAGCTTAAGGGCAATTGAGCATTCCGCAGTTTCTCCGGCGGTAACTTTTATAGTCTCGCTTTTTCTTGCAAGAAGAACATCATTTGTGTCATAGGCTTCCACCTGGACTGTGTAAGTGGTAGGCTCAAGCTCGTCAAATACTATATCCGCCCCCCCGCCTCGGAAGTTTGAGTTTTTAAGTTTTCGCCGTCCAATAAAAGGGCTACTTTATATGTCTTTGCATTTTCCTTGCTAAGAGTGTATGCGCCGCGCGAACCGCTTCCCGGAAGAGCAACACGGATTGCGCCGTCTTCTCCAGAAGAGCCTCCCATATTCATGCAGGAAGCAAGCAAAAACAAAAAAGAAACCAGCGCAGTAAAACCAAATTTTCTCATAAAAAACCTCCAGTGCTTATAAAGCATTATAGCTCTGAAAAATCATCATTCTTGAGTTTTTTCAATATAGATTTTGCAAGATATTCGTTTATCTCAGAATGTCTAGGAACAGGCTGTGAAACATTTGTTTTATGTCATCGTAAAGGCTTTTAAGATTTTCCTCAAGCTCGCTTACAGAATATGCCTGTGTCTTGTAGTCCGGAAAATCATTCAAATATCCAATGTAAAAATCTTTATCTTTCCAATAAGTGTATTCCATTGACATTATAAAAACCTCCAGCTCATAAAGATATTATGATTCAAATTCGGACGGAATTCAAGTTTTTTGATTTAAATTACAAAAAAAAATGGCCGCACAAAATGCAGCCACTGTCTAATAGAAAGTTTTTTATAAAATGCAGTTAAGGAATTTCTTTAATCTCTCGGACTTTGGAGAGTCAAAAATCTGCGACGGAGTTCCTTCTTCCGCAACGATTCCGTCTTCCATAAAAACAACTCGGTCAGCAACTTCACGGGCGAATCCCATTTCATGCGTTACAACAACCATTGTCATTCCGCCTTTTGCAAGCTCCTTCATAACGGAAAGAACTTCGCCAACCATTTCCGGGTCAAGCGCGCTGGTAGGCTCGTCAAACAGCATGACCTTTGGCGACATCGCAAGGGAGCGCACAATCGCAATTCTCTGCTTCTGACCGCCGCTTAAAGTTGAGGGATAAACGTCCGCTTTGTCCGCAAGCCCAATCCGCTCCAAAAGTTCCATCGCTTTTTCATCCGCCTGATTTTGAGAAAGAAGCTTGAGCTTAACCGGCGCAAGAGTGATATTTTTTAGAACCGTAAGATGCGGAAAAAGATTAAAATGCTGAAAAACCATTCCCATCTGGCGGCGCACAAGATTTATATCCGCATTTTTGCTTGTGATGTCGTTTCCTTCAAAAAGAATAGAGCCGGAATCTGGAGTTTCAAGAAGATTAAGACAGCGCAGAAAAGTGGATTTTCCAGAGCCGGAAGGCCCTATTATTACAACTTTTTCGCCCTGTTTTATTGTCTGCGTTATGCCTTTTAGAACTTTCAGCTCTCCAAAGCTTATTTTCAAGTCTTTAGTCTCTATCACTTTTTGCCATCCTTTTTTCAAGAATCGAAAACAGCTTTGTAAGCCCAAGCGTAAGGCAAAGGTATATAAGGGCGCACGAAAGAAGCGGAATCCAGGCGTTGTAAGTGGCGTTGCGGATCATGTCTCCGGCTTTTGTAAGATCCATAACTGCAATAAAGCTTGCCACGGAAGTTTCTTTTATAAGAACTATGAATTCGCTTGTGTAAGTAGGAAGAACAGCTTTTGCTGCCTGCGGAAAAATTATCATTGTAAGAGTCTGCCAGTAGTTCAGCCCCAAAGAACGTCCTGCCTCCATCTGCCCTGAATCCACGCCTTGTATTCCTGCGCGGAAAATCTCTGTGCAGTAAGCCCCGGAATTTATTCCATAGGCAAGAGTCGCAACCAGCACACGGTCAAGCCCAAGAGGAGCAAAAACAACAAAGTAGAAAATCATGAGCTGGGTTGCCAAAGGAATTCCGCGGATAACGGTTGTGTAGATTTCCGCAACTATCCTCAAAACAGGATTCTTTGAAATCTTGAACAGCGCGAACACTGCTCCCAAAATCGTTCCGAGGATAATCGCGACAATAGCGATATAAATTGTAACTCCCAGTCCCTGCAGAAGCAAAAGCCACCGCTGCCCGGAAATAAGCGTATCGTAAATTGAATCAAACACAGCCGTCTCCAAAAACTACTTGCGGACTATAATAACCTGATTTGAAGTAAAGTACGGCTCAGAAAAATCCACGTTCTTTTTGCGCTCTTCTGTAACGCTCATTCCGGCAGCAATAAAGTCAATTGCTCCGCTAGAAAGAGCCGGAATCAGGCTGTCAAAAGACATATCAACAACTTCAAGAGACTGTCCCAAGTCCTTGGCAATTTTCTGTCCCATTGTAATGTCAAAGCCAACAATTTTTGTTCCCTCAACATATTCAAATGGAGGAAATGCGGCGTTTGTTCCAAGCTTTACAACTTTTCCAGAAAGAACCTCATCGCCAGGAATTTTTACAACTCCGTCAGCAGGCATAAATGCGTTAACAAGCTCTTCGTATCCGCCGTTAGCCTTAAGAGAAGCAATTGTCTTGTTGATTGATTCCAAAAGGGAAGAGTTGCCTTTTTTTACAGCGATTGAATATTCTTCCTGTGCAAATTTTGAATCCACAATCTTGAGCTTTTTGCTGTTGCGGGAAACAATCTGCTTTGCCGGAAGTTCGTCAAGAACAATAGCGTCAATCTGGCCGTTCATAAGGTCAAGAGCAGCATCCATTCCAGACTTAAAAGAAGAAAGTTTTGCATTCTTCAAATTTTCCTGAACATAAGTTTCGCCGGTTGTGCCGCCCTGAACTCCGATGCGTTTTCCGTCAAGATCTTCTATTCCTTTGATTTGAACAGACTTTTTCTTTGCGCTTACAGGAAGAATCATGCAAGCTGCCAATGCAAATGCCAAAACAACAGTTTTTTTCATAAAATGCCTCTATTTAAATTAAAGATTATGTTTCCATATCAAATCTGAAAACTCACATATTCTAGCAGTTTTTCAGTTGATTTTCAATTAAGAGCCGATTTTCTAGTGAACAAGGCTGCCCTTAAATGTGTTTCCGTTCAGACTGTCTATATGCACTTGCACAAATTTTCCGATTAGAGAAACCGGAGCTTCAAATGCAATGCGCTCGTTCTGCTCTGTCTTGCCCAAAAGCTCATTGGCGTTGTCGCGGCTTATAATGTCGGCAAGAACCTTTATGTTTTTTCCAACCTGCTTTTCCATCACTTTTCTTGTAATTCCAAGCTGAATGTCTATGATTTTCTGAAGACGCTCTTTTTTTACTTCAAGCGGAATCTGGTTCTGCATTTTTGCGGCGGGAGTTCCTTCACGCGGATTATAATAGTACATAAACGCGCTTTCAAATTCCACTTCCTTCATAAGAGAAGCCGCCTGCTCAAAGTCTTCTTCAGTTTCTCCTGGGAAGCCAAGCATGATGTCCGTTGTAAGCTGAATTTCCGGAATACGCTCTCGCAGTTTTTGAACAAGCAAAAGATATTGTTCGCGTGTATATTTGCGGTTCATGGCTTTTAAAATTGAATTCGAGCCGTGCTGAACCGCAATGTGAAGTCCGCGGCAAATGCGCTTTTCTTCCGCAATCACATCTATAAGCTCGTCAGAAAAATCCTTGGGATTGCTTGATTCAAACCGAATCCATTCAATAGGAGAATTTGTTTGCTCCAAATGGCGGCAGATTGTTTTTAAAAGGTTCGGAAAATTCATTCCGTCTGCGCCCTTGTAAGAATTCACGTTCTGCCCCAAAAGCGTTATTTCCTTTACACCGCGGCGGGCAAGCACATCAAGCTCATGCAGAATCTGTTCCACAGGACGGCTCACTTCCCTGCCGCGCACATAAGGAACAATGCAGTACGAGCAGAAATTGTTGCAGCCGTGCATAATGGGAACAAAGGTTGAAAACGCGCCTTCCTCATACGAAGTTTCCGCAAAAACGTAGACAGGCTCTTCGTCAGTCTGTATATATTTCTGGCCTTCCTCAACCGCCTGGATTATCTCTCCGAATTTATTTTTTGCAAATGTGCCCACAACATAGTCAACGCAAGGCCATTGCTTTTGAAGCGACTTTAAAAGACGTTCAGCCATGCAGCCCATTACAATCAAAGTAAGAGGAACCGCTCCGTTTTTCTGCACATATTCCGCGGCAATTTCCATGTTTCTTTTTTTTGCGTCGGGAGCGCACGAACGCACTTTCTTCAGCCCTGAAAAAAATCCTAGCCGCCCGAATATTCTTTCTTCTGCGGAACCGCGCACAGAGCAAGTGTTTATTACAACAAGGTCGGCAAGCTGAGCGTTTTCAGCCTTTTTCCAGCCGCGTGAAATTAAAATCTGTTCAACGGAAGCGCTTTCGGCAATGTTCATCTCACAGCCGTAAGTTTCAAAAAAATAAGTCATCTGCTCATTATAAAGAATAAACTGTCATTGCACAATTGAAAAATATTGCGTTTCTACCAAAGCAAAAATATATCAAAAGTATGATTTTTAAGTATAAAAGGTATTCAACAAAGCGGTTTTCGTAATATTTTTACAAATTGTTTGACACAGGCTTTTTGTCATCATATAATTCAGAGCATAGATTGAAAATAAGGAGGAAATTTCAATTGAAAAAAATCTTAGTAATGGCAGCCGCAATGGCAATGTTTTCTGCGGCAGTTTTCGCTGATGTGGCTTGCAAAAAGCTCGACAATGGAAAAGTAGAAGTTACATTCTCATATTCACACCCGAGCGCAAAAAATGTTCTTCTTGCAGGCGACTTTACAAACTGGCAGTCTGGCGCAAAGACAATGAAAAAAGAAGGCGACACTTTTGTATACAGAAAAGTTGTTTCAGAAAAAAGCGTCCTTACTTACAAGTTCATCATAAACGGAAACTGGATGACAGACAAAAACGCTCCGGCAACAACAGATGACGGATTCGGCGGAAAAAACGGTGTTGTAGACGTAAAGACGCTCATAAACTAAAAGCCTAAAACATTGAGATGATTATCAACCGGGTTTCTTTCAAAAACATCGCAGGGTCAAGCCCGATAATGACAATGTTTTAAGCTTTCCCATAATAACATTAAAAACAAAAGCCCTTGTGCCGGAGATGCGACAATGCAGTTCCGGCATTTTTTATGCCTCATTAAATTCCGTGTAAGCGTAGGCATTGTGATTGTGAATGCTTTCAAAATTCTTGCATTCCACGCTGAACCAGCTGAAAGGCTTTTCGCTTTTTGAGAAATTCTTAAGCGCAATAAAAACTTCGCGGACAACATCTTCCACAAAACGAGGATTTTCATAAGCGTGCTCGGTAACAAACTTTTCGTCCGGGCGTTTTAAAATGCTGTAAAGTCCGCCGCTTGCACTTTTTTCAACTTCCTCAATCACGTCTTCAATCCAAAACAGGCTTGAATTTTTTAGCTTTACAGTAACAATTCCGCGCTGGTTATGCGCACCGTACTGGCTGATTGCCTTTGAGCAAGGACACAATGTTGTAACAGGAATTTTAATTTTTATAAAGAAACTGCTAGAAGCAGAACTAACCTCTCCCTCGTAAGTGCATTCATAGCACATTATGCTTTCCGCATGGGAAACTGGCGCCTGCTTTTTCATAAAGAAAGGAAATTCCATTGAGCCGAACGCGCGCTCAGCATCGAGGCTTTTCCTGATTTCCTCAAGCATAAAAAGAAACTGCTTCATTCCAAGATTTTCCCGGTGGCGGTGGAAAATTTCTATAAAACGCGACATGTGTGTTCCCTTGTAATTGTGCGGCAGATTCACAAAAAGATTCACTTTTGCGCACGTTTTCTGAGAGCCTTCCGCCTTGTCCAAAACCTGAACAGGATAGCTCAAGTCCGTAACGCCAACTTTCTGCAAGGGAATTTCGCGTGTGTCTTTTGAATTCTGAATGTCAATCATTTTGGGCCTTAAAATTTTCCGCGCTTTCCAAAGTATTGAAAATGAGCATTGCGATTGTCATAGGACCAACTCCGCCCGGAACTGGAGTTATAAAGCCCGCGACTTCTTTTGCGCCTTCAAAGTCAACATCGCCGCAAAGCCTGAATCCGCTTTTCTTTGTGGAATCGGGAATACGGTTTACGCCCACGTCAATTACAGCCGCGCCTTCTTTTATCATGTCAGCGGTAACTGTGTTAGGACGGCCGGAAGCCACAATCAGAATGTCAGCCTTTTTTGTATAGTCCAAAAGATTTTTTGTTCCTGTGTGGCAGATTGTAACAGTTGAATTGAATTCTTTTCTAAGCATCAAAAGAGCCATAGGCTTTCCAACAATGTTGCTGCGTCCGACAACAACGACATTTTTTCCGCTTGTCTCAATGTTCATTTTCTTCAATAAAACGGTAATTCCGTTTGGAGTGCAAGGAAGAAATCCTTTTTCGCCGGTAACAAGCCTGCCCACATTCACTGGATGAAAACCGTCAACGTCTTTTTCTGGACTGATTGAATTTGTAACTTTCTTTTCGTCAATATGCGAAGGAAGCGGAAGCTGAACAAGAATTCCATGAACTGTTTTGTCTTCGTTCAGTTTTTGAATCAAGGACAAAATCTCCTGCTCTGTGGTTGACTCTGGAAGCTCTATGCTTCTATCTTCCATTCCGGCTTCGGCAAGGGCCTTTCTCTTCCCTGAAACATAGCTTACGCTCGCAGGATTGTTTCCCACAAGAATAACAGCAAGGCAAGGCGTAACTCCGCTTTTCTTAAGCTCCGAAACTTTTTTTGCAACATCGGCTTTTACTTCCGCGGCAATTGATTTTCCGTCTATAATTTTTGCGCTCATCTGTAACCTTCCATTTTTTGTTTTCTTTTTTTATAAAGCATATGCAGAAATCCAAATGTCGCTAGATTGATAAAATCCTTGAAACCAAGTATAATTGCTTGGCGATATTCAAGGAAAAATCCATTTGAAAACTGCCTAAGCATAATATAAAAAAACAGAACAAATTACCATAGAAGAATTTGCTTTTATGTTAAAGGAAAAATTATGAAACGTTTAATTACGCTTTTGAGCGTAGGAATTATAGGAATTTACATTTCATCGGCACAGGCTGCGCTTCCAAAGACAACTTTTATGCAAAGCTCTCAGGATGAAAATTCAGGCGATGACAGTGATGACGGAGACGAATACACGGAAGACGACATCAGCTTTGATCTTGGAATGAATCTTCCGGGAGACCAATACATAAAAATTGCGCTTGGTCTTTGCCTTCCGTTGAATTTTCCAGACTTTGAAAGCACCATAAAAGGAGATTCGCAGCTAAAGCTCGGCGGAATTGGTTCTTTAGGCTACCACTACTTTTTAACTTCAAAAATGGCAATCGGATTCGATGTAAGCTTTGGATTCAATGTTTCGATTGGAAGCCACGTTTTCAACTATGTTCCATTTATTGCAGCGTTCACCTACCAGCCGGTTGCAGGAAGATTTGAATTTCCACTCACAATCGGACTTGGATTTGCATGGGAATCTTTCGGCGGAAAAAATTACTTTCCGGGGCTTGTTGTAAAACCGGAAGCAGGAGCAATGTTCCGCCTTACAGAAAGTTGGTCGCTCGGACTTGAAGCCTCGTATCTTCTTATGCCGCAGTTTTCTTCCTGGTACAATGACAATGCAGAAAACTTTGCAGGACAGTTTCTTACATTCAGCGTAACGGCAAGATACCATTTCTAATTTTTACAAAAGGAAAACAAATGAAAAAGTCAATTATAAACAGCATTTTTCTTTGCGCAGCTTTTGCCTGTCTTGTAGGATTTTCTTCCTGCCACGACGACATTTACGGCGCAATCAACAACGAAATAAAACTGAACTCAAGCGGCTTGCAAGGCGATATGCATTCAATCGTTCACTACAAAAACTACATCTTAACTTGCAACGGAGAAATTTTTTACAAGACAAATAAGCCATCCAGCGAGACCAAAGAATACAACGGAGGATGGACCAAAGCGGCATCCCCTACTTCAGAAAAAGGCGACAACGGAATTCCTGCCACAACATATTTTCTTGCAACCGACAGTGAATATCTTTACGCGCTGACTTACATCTGGGTTGAAAATGACGACGGAGAAAACGAGCCAAAGACAGCGACAATTTACGCGACAAATTCAGATCCTGCAAGACTTGTCTGGACAAAAGTTGCAAACATCAGCGGTGGAAACTATTCTTTTGAAAACGCAAAAGTAATATTCGACAATAAATATTTTTCTGTAGCTGAAGACAATTCAGTTTCAATTGCAAATAGAGAAGCCTATGCAAGAATCAGAGCATCATCCCAAGACACTTACAAGCTTTACAAATTGAACGGAAGCAATGCGCCCGCAGAAGTTTCTAATCCAACTTTTATCGGCGAATCTGATGCAACGAACGCAATTTCAGCATGTTACTTTAATAAGAGAACTTATTTTTCAAAATACTATGGAATGTCTTCCAACGCAAACTGTCTTTATTACACAAAGACTTATACAAGAAGCAACAACGTAAGCACAAACTCAAGTCTTTACTATATAACAGCCTCAGATGCTACAGAGCAGTCTGTTGACCTTGATGCCGGCGGACTTCTTTCTATTGCCGCTGCAAAAGACTATATTCTTCTTGGAACATCAAGCGGACTTTCAAGGGTTAAAATTAATGAAACAACTGGCATTCCAGATGGCGACACTTCAGGCATGAGAAGCAACGGAAATTCTGTAATTTCTGAATATGTGTTCATGGTTTTTGTTCTTAATCCGAATAAATGTGAAGGTTCTAACGACACAACTTTAGGAACAGATGAGTACGCGGCTTCGACTATTTACGGCTCAATACGCTCAAGTTCAGACTCCTGGGATGATGCCGGTCTTTACGCTTGGTATCCTGCAAACGATGAATGGAACCGCGACGGAGACTAGCCTGAAAAAATGGATGAGCTTTTTTCCAACTTAAAAGATTCCCACGAGCCTCTTGCTGCCAGAATGAGGCCCAGAACTCTTGACGAGTACATAGGGCAAGAGCACATCGTAGGCAAAGGAAGACTTTTAAGAAGGGCGATTGCAGCAGACCAGCTTACATCTGTTATTTTCTACGGGCCTCCAGGAACAGGCAAAACAACACTTGCGCGCGTAATTGCAAACCACACAAGTTCAAATTTCATTACGTTGAATGCAGTTCTCACGGGCGTTGCAGATATTAGAAAAGCAATTTCCGATGCAGAAACTCAAAAAAATCTTTATAAAAGAAAAACAATTTTATTTGTAGACGAAGTTCACCGCTGGAACAAAAGCCAGCAAGACGCTCTTCTTCCCTGGGTAGAAAACGGAACTATAATTTTAATAGGCGCGACAACAGAAAATCCTTTTTTTGAAGTGAACAAAGCTTTGGTTTCAAGAAGCAGAGTTTTTCAACTCAAGCCGCTTACAAAAACAGATTTGCTCAACGCCGCAAAACAAACTTTGTCCGACACTGAACGCGGCTATGGAAAATGGAATGTTGAATTTGAAAAAGGCGCACTGGAACATTTAATCGAAACTGCAAACGGAGACGCAAGAAGCCTTTTAAATGCGCTGGAGCTTGCAGTTGAAACAACTCCAGAAAAATGGCCGCCAAGCTTTGGAAGCACAATCTACATTTCAAAAGAAGCCTGCGAAGAATCAATTCAAAAAAAAGTTGTTCTTTACGACCGCGACGGAGATTACCATTACGACATAATTTCCGCATTTATAAAAAGCCTAAGAGGTCGAGATCCAGATGCCGCCTGCTACTGGCTTGCAAGAATGGTAAAAGCTGGAGAAGATCCGCATTTTATTTTTCGCCGTATGCTTATTTCAGCTTGCGAAGATACAGGGCTTGCAGATCCAAATGCAATTTCAATTGTTGAAAGCTGCGCCGCTGCCTTTGACAGAGTAGGACTTCCTGAAGGCAGATATTTTTTAACACATGCGGCTTTATATCTTGCAACTGCGCCAAAGTCAAATTCCTCAATGGCATTTTTCGACGCCTTGTCTTCTGTTGAAAAAGAAGATGCTGATGTTCCAAATCATTTGCGGGACGCTTCAAGAGATGCGGAAGGATTCGGACACGGAGCTGGCTACCTTTATCCGCACGCTTACAAAGACCACTGGGTTGCCCAGCAATATTTGCCGGACACTCTTGTTGGAAAAGTTTTCTACACGCCTTCAACTCAAGGCTACGAAGCAAAAATCAGAGAAGATATTCTTTCACGTAGGGAAGCACAAATCGCGTCAATTCTTGAAGATAGCGAAGAAAAAGATTCAGAGCAAATAAACGCAGTTTCTGACTGGTGGAAAGAAGCAGGACATTTTCACGGCTTAAAAAAAACTGGAGAAAATCTTACCTACACCGCGGAAAATCCAAGAAAAAATTCTGCTCTTGAAAAAAGCGAATCTCTTTGGCGGGCAAGACTTGAAACAAACAAGGCGCAGACTTTGCTTGGAATACGGAACGCAATGACAGAAGCCGCTAGCATTTTAAGATTCCACAGATGCCTTGTTGCAAACGCAGATGATGCGCTTCTTTTATTCGACCTTATACGAAAAACTCCAGAGGGCTTAGTATGCGGAATATGCAGAACTCCAAACGGAATGCAATCCTTGGCACGATACGCTTCAACGCTAGAAGAACTAGATCAGCCAAAACTCTGCATAAAAAAAGACACGCTAAGAAATTCTATTGCTGTTTTTGGTGATATAGAATTTGACAGATTTTTTGCCCGTGATATTTTTTCTACAAAAGATGACATCGAAGAGTTTTGCGTTTCTTTAAGCGACGGATTTTTTGGAACAGAAAAAATAAAGCGCGACATTTCCTTCAGCACAGAAGAAGTTCAAAACGGAACAAAAGAGCTTTTTCCATTCTTTGAAAAAAATGCACAGGTTATAACTTCACAAAGAATCCCTTGTTCAGGTCAGCATTTGACAAAGCTAATTGAAGAAACACTTTTTAAGGATAAAATTGCAACTAAAGAAATAAAAAAACTTTTGCAAGAATCTGAACAAGCGGAAAAAGATTTTTTTGAAAATATTGCGAACCCTATTTTTTCATGGAACGAAGAAACTGTAAAAAATATTTTTGAGCAAAACAATTTTTCTTGTCTTTACAAATCCGCATTTATTTTGGAAAAGCGAAAAATCAGTGTACCAGAAACCGAACGTTGGTTTAACGCAGAAAATTCTTCTTACGGCAAATTTATAAAAGACAAGCTGGGCAAGGAAAAATTCGAAAAACTCAAAGAACTTTTTATTCAGGCTGCGGAAAAAAATATTTTCAATTGGAAAACCAAAAACACAATTTTCATAATTTCTGCAAAACAAAAAAAATGAATCTTAAAGCTGGCGAAACAATAGAAAATCTCCATATAAAAACTCTTAGACTTATTCAAGGAAAAAAAGAATTTCGGTTTGGAATTGATGCAGTTCTTTTAGCCGACTTTGCGCGCACAAAAGGAAAATGCAAAGCTTGCGACTTGGGAACAGGAACTGGAATAATTCCGCTTTTAATGTCTGAAAAAAATCCAGAGGCAAATTTTGAGTGCATAGAAATTCAAGAAGAATCAGCAGACATGGCAAGACGAAACGTAGAGCTAAACAACCTGCAAGAAAAAATCAAAATATTCTGCGCAGACATAAAAGAGCCGTTTAAGGTTTTACAAAAAAATTCTTTTGACGCTGTTGTTTCAAATCCGCCTTACATAGAAATTTCAAACGGAAATACAAACAAGACAAAGCCCCTTTCTGTTGCGCGCCATGAAGTTTTCTGTACGCTCGAAGACGTAATAAAAACTTCCTCTGCACTTTTGAAATCCCACGGAAAATTTTTTATGATTCACAAGCCTTTCCGCCTGCCGCAAATTTTTTCTTTGCTTGAAAAATACAAACTTGCTCCCAAAAGAATTAAACTTGTTTTTCCAAACAAAGAAAAAGAAGCTTCAATGGTGATGATTGAATCTGAAAAATGTGCAAAGCCTTATTTAAAAGTTGAAAGTCCAATAATCGTTTACGGCGACGATGGAAAATATACAAGGCAAATTGAAAAAATTTACGGACGAAACTAAAAATCAAAATGAGCTACAGAACTCTCAATTCATATTTAAAAGAAAAATTCGGCTGCAAAGTTTACAAGATTTCACTTTCAACTGGCTGCACCTGCCCAAACCGCGATGGAACAAAAGGAACTGGAGGTTGCACATTCTGTTCACAAGGAGGTTCTGGAGATTTTGCGGCAAAACCAGCCCCAATAAAAATTCAAATTGAAGAAGCGAAAAAAAGAGTTGACTCAAAGTTTCCAAAAAGCATTCCGCCTGAAAAAAGAAAATACATCGCGTATTTTCAATCATACACCAATACTTACACAGACAAAAATATTACAATAGAAAAACTCAGAGAAATTTTCTTTGGCGCAATCAGCCGGCCGGAAATTGTCGCGATTTCAATTGGAACTCGCCCGGATTGCATTCCAGATGAAATTCTTGAACTCCTATGCAAACTGAACAAAATAAAACCAGTCTGGATTGAACTTGGACTTCAGACAATCCATGAGCAAACCGCAAAAAAAATAAACAGAGGCTACACTTTAAAAGAATTCGAAAACTGTTTTTACAAACTAAAATCAGCAGGAATCGAAGTCATTGCGCATATAATCCTTGGGCTTCCTGGCGAATCAAAAGAGCTTATGCTTCAGACTGTAAAATATCTTTCCAAACTGAATCCAAAGCCCAACGGAATAAAAATTCAGCTTCTGCATATTCTTGAAGGAACAAAAATGGCGCAGGAATACAAGGAAAATCATTTTAAACTTTTTGAACTTGAAGAATACTGCGAATTTGTCTGCGAGTGCTTAAAAATTCTTCCGCCTGAAATTGTAGTCCACAGAATAACTGGCGACGGTCCAAAAAAAATTCTGATTGCTCCGCTTTGGTCCGCGGATAAAAAAAATGTTTTAAATACATTGAAGAATAACATAGAACGGTTTATTGACAATAAATTGCAATAGGAATAAAATAGTTCCCATAGAATAATTTATTCAAGGAGTTAACTTACCATGGTTAAAGTTGCAATTAACGGTTTCGGCCGCATTGGTCGCCTTGCATTCCGCCAGATGTTTGAAGCTGACGGATATGAAGTAGTTGCTATCAACGATCTTACAAGCCCAAAAATGCTTGCTCACCTTCTTAAATATGATACAGCACAGGGTGGATTCATGGGAAAAATTGGTGAAGGAAAACACACAGTTTCTCACATTGATGACGTTCTTGCTGAAGACGGAAAAACTGTAAAAGAACCAGGTGCTATCGTTGTAGATGGAAAGAAAATCACAATCTACAAGGAAGCTAACGCTGCAAATCTCCCTTGGGGAAAAATCGGTGTTGATGTAGTTCTTGAATGTACAGGTTTCTATGTATCAAAGGCTAAATCACAGGCTCACATTGATGCTGGTGCTAAGAAAGTTGTAATTTCAGCTCCTGCTGGAAACGACCTTCCAACAATCGTTTTCAATGTAAACCACAAAACTCTTACAAAGAACGACAATATCATTTCCGCAGCTTCTTGCACAACAAACTGCTTGGCTCCAATGGCTAAAGCTCTTAACGACTTTGCTCCAATCCAGAGCGGAATCATGTCTACAATCCACGCTTACACTGGTGATCAGATGATTCTTGACGGTCCACAGCGCAAAGGTGACCTTCGCCGTTCACGTGCAGGTGCTCAGAACATCGTTCCTAACTCAACAGGTGCTGCAAAGGCTATCGGTCTTGTAATTCCTGAA
>ERZ1035032.757-NODE-757-length-23513-cov-9.184329_pt1 | contig 23513 bp, 17 predicted proteins | sample MGYA00520693_ERZ1035032 | MGnify/ENA primary metagenome ERZ1035032 (study PRJEB33766, sample SAMN09781740) | gut metagenome | biome: gut microbiome | host: Homo sapiens | place: Madagascar | study: EMG produced TPA metagenomics assembly of the PRJNA485056 data set... | reverse complement strand
GCTATAATTTTTTATAAAAATATCTTGCTTTCACTGTCAGACTTGCTAAACTCATAAAAAAAATCTGGAGACCAACTATGAAAAAAATTTTTGCTATTCTATGTACAATTATGCTTATACAAAATACAGCATATGCCAAAACCTACCACAATATAGACATTGACTGTATTTATAAAACAAATGATTGGGAAAGCAAAGCTAAAATAAAAGAAATTATTGATGATTACACTCTGCTTTTACAATATCAAGCTGAATTTGATAATTGCCCAGAATTGCTGCCTGATGTATTTCCCTGCTATGATAAAATCGCTGAAAAAATACTAACCAATTTATATGTTTATCCTGACGAGAATTTGAAAGATTACAAGCAATATAAACAAGCCTTGTCAGAAGCCTATGGCATGCTGCATTGCCGCAACAAATACGGCTGGCCTGCAGGAATTATATGTGATGTAAAGCGTATGCATGATATGAGCGAACAGCTGAAAAACTACATACAATCTCTGCTCAATGACAACAAAGAAAATATGCTAGAATTTTATCCGATGTTAGAAGATTATAAAAGATGAGGTTTATAACCTCATCTTTTATAATCTTAAATTCATAGCTTATCTAAATGTGCTCTATTAGCTCTATTTAACCACCCATTTAAATATTTTTTACTGTCAGGATTTGCATTTGCAACAGCATTAAAATAATCAATCATATATTTTCTATAATCATTAAGAAACTTATTATAATCATCATTTGTAAAATTATTGAACTTTTCTAAAGTTACTGGACCAATAATATCCGAATTAGCAGGATTTCCAAGAATCTTATGTACTGCTTCTATTGCCTTTTGAGGATGCGAGACGACTCCAAAATCAACAACAAAACCTTTAACTGGATATGGCAATTTATTTAGCCCATTAAATTTATAATAATTTTTATAGTATATAGCATTGGCTCTTTCTCTCGTTAATTTTCCAATATCTTCAGACTCATATGTTTTTTTTGAAATTCCCATATTGGTTTCACCACCACTATCATTTTCATCGTTAATATACCCTCCTTCATTTGGAATAATATAATTATTCAATATTGACATTTTTCTCTCCTTATAAATTATTTCTCTTATTTTACATTCTCTGTTTGCAGTTTTGTTTTTCCGCTTGCCTTACAATGCTCTTAATTGTATGCTGAAACAAATTTTGGAGGAGCCTATGTGGTGGAACATTTTTAATCGTATGCCAAAGCCTTACAGCGAAGGTTTTTTGCCGGAAAAAGACGGGCATAAAATACATTATTATCAATACGGCAATCCGGTCGGTGCGCCGGTGCTGTCTTTTCACGGCGGCCCCGGAGGTTCATCGCGTCCCAAATACGCCAAATTGTTCAACCGCCGCCAATATCGTTTTATTCAGTTTGACCAGCGCGGCTGCGGAAAATCCGAAGCTGAGGACGCTTTTCAAAACAACAGCACGCAAAACACTTTGGAAGACGCCGCCCGCTTGCTGGAATATCTGAGCATAAATCAGCCGATTATCGCTCACGGCGCGTCGTGGGGTTCGACTTTGGCGCTTTTGTTTGCCGAAGCCTATCCGCAAAAAGTGGATAAAATAATTGTTACCTCGGTATTTTTGGCACGTCCGTACGACACCGCTTGGGTTAGTTCGGAAAGCGAGCGCTTTTATCCGGATTTATGGGCTGAAATGCGCAAAAAAATCCGCCGCAACGATATTTATCCCGCCTATCGCCGCTTGCTGTTTTCTAAAAATCCCAAAGACAATCTGAAAGCCCTGACCTATTTAGGCAGTTATGAATATCTGCTTGGCCGCTTGGCGCCAAAATTCCGCGCGCCGGAAACTTTGGATTATGCCGAACTGCAATCAGCACGCGTTGCCTTTTTTTATGAAAAAAACAAATACTTTTTAGGCTCTAATCAAATTTTGCAGCATTCCGAAAAAATCAAGCATATACCAACGCTTATTGTTCATAATCGCTTAGATTTTTGCTGTCCGGTCAAACAAGCGTGGGACTTGCACCAAGCCTTGCCGAACTCCAAGCTGATTATCAACGCCGGCAGCGGACACTCCACCCCTCGCCTGTTTGAAGCGGTGCAACGCGCCGTCAAAACCTTTTTGGAGCCACAAAAATGAGTTATTTTTTTGTATATTTGCGCAAGCTGTGGTTACGAATTTACATTCCAATTTTATACAAAGATAAAAAGCAACGCAAAGCCGTGCTAAAACAAAAAACGACAATATTGGAAAAGAGCTATCTCGCGCGCTATTTGCCGGCTCTGAAAAACGACATTCCAGCGGCTAAAAACACCAACAACACCATTTTTGTTTGTTGGCTTCAAGGTATGGAAAACGCGCCAAGCGTTGTGAAAAAGTGTTACGAATCAATTTGCCGGCAATGTCCGGACTATCAAATTGTTGTGATTACCAAACAAAATATGGCGGAATATGTTACTTTTCCTGATTACATTATTAAAAAATATCAAGCCGGGCTAATAACAAACACCCATTTTTCAGACATTTTAAGAGTTTAACTCTTGGCTAAACACGGTGGAATATGGCTTGATTCAACGGTGTTTTTAAGCGCGCCTTTGCCCAAAGAAGTTACCGATGCAGACTTTTTTGCCTATCGCTGCCATAGCGAACACATAAGCAACAACAGTTGGTTATTAAAAAGCAAAGCCAATCATCCGCTTATGATAAATATGCAAAATTTGCTGTTTACCTATTGGAAAAAAGAAAACAGACTCATAAACTATTTTTTATATCATATTTTCTTTGACCTGATGATTGAAAATAATCAACAGTGCTTTGATTTATGGCAAAAAACGCCGGTGCTTTTTGATGATTGCTATAAATTGGAAGCAAATTTTTTCACTCCGTATTCACGCGAGCTTTGGCAACAAATAAATGCTGAAACCACCATTCACAAACTGAGTTACAAATATAAAAAGCAACCGCAACCAAACTCGTTTTTACAAATGTTTTTAGAAAATAAACTCGGAGTCTGAAAAATGAAAATTGCCAATATTATGATTGCCCGAGGCTTGGGCGGAATTGAACAAGCGTTTTTAGATTATAACAACGCCTTGCTATCCCAAGGTTTTGAAGTTTTGGCAATCACCGACAAACGCGCACAGATTAACGAAAAAATCACACCGCATCAAAATTTGAAACAATGCAAAATCCGCTTTTCGCACCTCAACTTGTTTTTGATTTGGACATTTTACCGCTGTTTTAAAAAATATCAGCCGGATTTGATTATTGTGCATAGCAAAAAAGCGCTGGAGCTGGTGATTGCCGCCGCCAAAATACAGGGTATAAAAGTTGTTGGCGTGGCGCACAATCCAAAGTTTAAGCATCTGGAAAAATGCGCCGCCATATTTTCCATCACCCAACATCAAAAGCGGATTTTCGCCGGCTATGGTTTTCCGGCTGACAAGATTTTTGTAATTCCGAATTTAGTGTCCGAACCTCAGCCGTTTTGCCCGCTGCCGCCATATCATCAGCCGCTTGTTATCGGCGCAATCGGACGTTTTGACCCGATGAAAGGTTTTTGCGACTATATTTTGGCGTTGGCGGAATTAAAAAAGCGCGGTGTTCCTTTTCAAGCGGTTTTGGGAGGCGGCGCTTCGGCAACGTATGCTCATGAAGACGCTAAAATCCGCAAATTGATTACCGACAACCGGCTTGAAAATGATGTCAAACTTTTGGGCTGGATAAAAGATAAAGACGAGTTTTATAAATCGCTGGATATTTTTGTGCTGCCGTCCAATTTTGAGCCGTTCGGCATTGTGCTTTTAGAGGCGATGAACTATTCTCTGCCGATTGTGACTTCGCTTGCCGAAGGACCGGCGGAGATTTTTGCCGACCACAAAGATGCCGCCTATACTTTTAGGATAAAAGCGGTAAATGAGTTGGCCGACAAGCTGCAATACGCGCTTGAACACTATGAACAAACCAAAAAAGTGGCGGAAAACGGCTATAATCTACTGCAAAACAACTATACTTTGCCGCAAGTGGCAAAAAAGCTGGCTGCCGCGGTTACCTCCGCGCTGAAAGGATAAGAAATGACCGAGCCTTTAATTTCTATTGTCATTCCCGTTTATAATGCGGAAAAATATCTGCGCGCTTGCTTGGACAGCGTGTTGGCGCAAACTTATAAAAATTGGGAAGCCATTTGCGTCAACGACGGCTCAAGCGACAATTCAGCGCAAATTCTTAAAGAATACGCCGCCAAAGACGCCCGTTTTCATATCATAAACCAACAAAACGGCGGAGGAAGTTCCAGCCGAAACCGCGCGTTGCAAGCCATAAACGGGCAATACGTTGCGTTTTTAGACAATGACGATTTATATCATCCCCAATATTTGGAAATTTTATATGCTAATTTGCAAAAAAGCCAATCTGACATAAGCTGTTGCAGTTATCTAAAATTTTATGGTGATGACGATTATGTTTTTAAAGAAAAACACCATGCAAATTTTGACGCGGTTTACACCTTGCCATTTAGAGCAAAATTTTTGCGTAAAAAGAAAATAGAAAGCCTTATGTGGTGCAAATTATACAAATCTGAACTGCTTAAAAACATTAACTTTTCACTTAAACTTCCGGCTATTAACGACATGCTTTTCAACATTGCCGTATTGCTCGCAAGCAAAAAAGCCGTTTGTTGCAAATATCAACTTGTCGCCTATCGTCAAAGCGACAACAATCAAACTTTAAAGCCTCTTTCCGACAAGCGTATAGAAGAATACACCGCTTTGCCGGCGGAAATTATCAACCTTGTTAAAACGTATCCGCAAGAGCAAAAGATTTTGCGCAAAATCGCCAGCAGGTATGCTTTTGGCATGTTTATAAATGATTTTTGCCAAAAATATAATCCGCAAAAAGACACAGAGTTATACGAAAAATTACGGTCTGATTTGCAAAACCTGTTCAATCAAAAGATTGTCCGCTATTCTGATGTTTCCTTAAAGCGCAAAATTGCAATATACGCATTTTTACACAAACATTTCACCCTTTTGAAATTTACACTTTAAACGGGTTGAAACGATTGCTATAGCCAAGCTCGGAAAGCAGTTTTTCGGCACGTTCAAAGTGTTGTCCCAGCATAGAAACATCGTGCGCATCGTCGCTGATAATAACCGGTACGCCGCGTTTGTTCAGCTCTTCTAACATCCATGTCGTCGGGTGCTGCATATCTATACGGTTATAGCCGCTGGTGTTCAGCTCAAACGGCTGCTTATACTTTGCCAACGCCTCAATCACACGCCATTTATACTCGTCCCATTCCGGCTCAACGCACAAATTAAAAATCGTGATATAGTCAACATGGGCGATAAAAGTAAAATATCCGCTTTCCACAGCCGCGACAATGTTGCGCCAATAGTTGCGCAGATATTCCTTAAATTCAGGCTGCTGCGGCAAATCCGGATGATATTTCATATGATAAATATTGCACAAAAAACTCTCGTCTGCCGAGCGGATAAAATGCGTTGAACCAATAAGATAATCAACGTCCAGATTTTTGAGCATTTTTTCAAAATTATCACGCCAATATGCCGACGGGAAAAAATCCACCTCAAAACCGACCCGCACTTTTATATGGTGTTTTTCCGCTGCTTGCCGTATCAGCTCAATATGCTTTTTGTAGCACTCCTCACCGCTCTTAAAATCTTGCCGAAACATCGGCTGATAGCCGTTTTCAATACGCAAATTTTTATGACATATCAAATGATTGGAAACTCCGATTTCCGCAAAACCTTTTTCTTCGGCGGCGGCAATCATTTCTTCGGCGCTTTGATGTCCGTCAAAATCTTGTTCATGATTATGCGTATGATAAGTAAAATTCTGCATTATTTTTTAGCCTCTTTTAAAAATTTTTTCAGTTTCGGCAAAAGTTTTATAGCGTCGCCGCGCCCCAAGTCATAAACCGCCTGCAACACTTTTTTATCTGTTTCCATATGATGAATTTTAACATTCTTACTCGGACGGATAACAAACGCCGCGCCGTTTTTTTGCGCCTGTTCAATCTGCTCCAGCTCGTTGTTATACATTATATGCCTATTTTTTATGGCGGCGGCAAACTTTGGATATTTGCGATACACCAGCGGCGCCAGCCACCCCAGCTTATTTGGCTTTTTTTGGTATCCGGCGGCTCTGGTTTGCACCACCACGCAACGCTCATAGCCCATTTTTTGAAACGCGCGCAAAGGAATGCTGTCGCAAATTCCGCCGTCCAAATATTTTTTTCCGCCGATTTCTGAAATCCGCGAAACAAAAGGCATAGAAGCCGACGCCCGCAAATAGGCCAACCCGGTCTTATCCATTTTTGCGCATTTGACATATTCCGCCTGCCCTGTTTGCAAATTACTGCACACAGCATAAAAATCCGTGTTGTTTGCTTCAAAAGTTTTGTGGTCAAACGGAAAAAGTTTTTCCGGCAGAGTATGATAGCAAAACTCCTCATTAACCATATTTCCGGTTGTCAAAAATGAATACCAGCTCATATAGTTTTTATCTCCGGCATAAGCCAAAGTATAATCAATGCTGCGCCGATGCTGTCTCGAAACAAACGAACAGCCGTGAATTGCTCCGGCCGAAACGCCGATAACGCCGTCAAACGTTATGCCGTTTTCCATAAAAACATCTAAAACGCCGGCGGTATATATGGCGCGTTGCGCTCCGCCCTCTAAAACCAAACCTGTTTTCATCAATCACCGCATGTCATAATTTCGGTTGTGCGTGCGGCTCTGATTTCTTGTTTTTGCCCGTCAACCACGCAGTAGCCTTTTTCAAAATATCCGTTTTTATAGCTCAAACGCCCTTTTAGCTTGCCTTTTTCGGTGTAATAGTCAACGCGTCCATGCAATTTTCCGTCTTTATATTCAACAGCAGATTTAATGGTGCGATTGTCATAATAAAATCGTTCAATTCCATTTTTCTGCCCGTATTTATAATATGTTTTGCTGACTATTTTGCCCTCGGCGTTCCAAACCGTGGTCAATCCGCTAAGCAAGCCGGTTTTATAGTTTTGCAGCACCTTGTTTTCGCCGTTGTAGCGCGAAACTTTGCCGGTCAGCGGACGCCCCTCGGCATTTTCGCAGTAGCTTTCATCTGCACTGCATTTTATATCATCTGCCGTCAATATTTTTTCTTTAGCAGCGGCTGAATAGGCAAAAAAGACTAAACTGCACAAAGACCATAACATCAATTTTTTCATTTTAAGCTCCCTATTTAAAAGTAGCAGACCATCATCAAACGAGTTTTCTCCCTATTGCGGCAACAGCACGACTAAAATCATCATTTTGTTCAAAATCTTCCAGCTTTACAGGTAATTTGCGGCGCCAATTCGGATGCTTATCCCTATCCGTACCAGGCAGATTCTGCAGCACATTTACACCAAAAATATCTTCCGGCTGTGCTAAAAATACAGCACAAGCACTGGAAGATAAATACCGCTCCGTAGCTTCCATTATGCCGTTTGGATAACCTTCACCGTATAAGCAGTCACATTGCCTTACGCGATCTACCGACCATGAATGAGTATAGTCCAAAGCGTCCAGTAGACAGCGGCGTTCCGCTTCTCTGCCCTTATATTGATTTTGCCGCTCTTCCGCAGTCAGCATTTTCAGGTTATACATGGTTTCAATATCGCCGCCGAACCAGCGCATTTTGAGCGGTGCCATATCGTGCGTACCGATAGAGCAGAATGTGTGCGGTGCAAAATCCTGCGGCAGCTTAAATGGTCCGCTTCCGTTCCAGCGCTCTGACCACAGCACGCTCAGCGAATACACTCCGCGCTCTTGGATAGCCTCAATAAAACCTTCCGGCACATTGCCGATGCTTTCGCCCACCACCATACATTTGTGCAAATGGCTTTCCAGCGCTAAAATTCCCAGCATATCGGCAAACGGATAATAAATGTATGTGCCTTTTGCTGAATCATCAGGAATAATATACAAGCGCTGCAGGCTCATCACATGGTCTATGCGGATTGCGCCGGCGTTTGTCATTGCCGCCTGCAAAATTTTGATAAACGGGCGATAGGCATTAGCTTTCAGCTTATACGGATTAAACGCGCCCAAGCACCATTTTTGCCCTGTCGGGAAGAAAATATCCGGCGGAGCACCTGCCCCGCAGTCTTTAATGAACAACTCATTTTCGCTCCACAGCTCGGCGCTGTCTTTGCACAATCCAACCGGCAAATCTCGGTACAAACCGATTTTCAGGCCGCACTGTTCAATTTCTTTTTGCACGTCTTCAAGCTGCTTTTCCGCCCAATATTGCAGAAACTTAAAAAAATTCACAGCCTTGCGATTTTCTGCTCTAAACTTTTTAACTTCCGGCGACTGAGGATTTTTAAATTCTTTCGGCCAAGCACGCCACCCGCCGTAAACCGAATGGCAAAGCGACGAATAAAGAGCCTGATAAGTTGCCAAGTTTTCTAAATCTTCTTTATTTTTCTTTTCAAATTTTTGATACACCGCCGACTTTTCCAACTTAGCAAACGTGGAATCATAAATCTTTTGCAAAATCTGCATTTTGAAATTATACACGCCGGTATAATCAATATTTTCCGCCGCTCTCAGCTGTTCTAACTCAGCTTCTTTGCCGGCCAAATATTCTGGCTTATAGCCGTTTACTTTTTCCACATCTATATAAATTGGATTCAAAAACAAGCGGCTGATAGAAGAATACGGGCTGGCATTTTCGGGAAAATCATGAAACAGAACATTCAGTGGATTTAAGCCGATAATATTTGCTCCTTGCCGCGCACACAAATTTACCAAATCGGACAAATCCGTAAAATCGCCGACACCCCAATTGCGCTTGCTGGTTAAAGAATAAAGTTGAACTGCCATCCCCCAAATCTTATGATTCCGCAAATATTCAGGTTCATAGCATTTATCAGGCGTAACAGCCAAAACAGTATGCGACTTGCTGCTGCCTGCCGTTAAATCCACTTCATAATATGCCGGTTCCAAAATATTATCCAGCTTGATTTCCACGCGGGCGTATTCTTTGCGCCCCAGCATTTTTTCTTCAATAATTTTGTATGAATACAGCACATTCGGCTCATCGCCGGTTTGTTGATTTTTAAATACAATCTCGATACATTCGACCTCATTTTTTGGCAGCACTACATCAAATTTAAGAGCATTATAACGCAGCACATAAATCGGCTCCAAAGCATACAGCCACCGTTCTTTTTCAAGCTTTGCCAGCAACTTGTCGCTGTCTTCAATTTTATCCAGCTTAAAGCCCAGATAATTTACCATTTTAAGTAAAGTTTCATCATCTGTCACATATTCTCTGCGGTTTTGAGCAGCATCGGTATAGCTTTTGGCAATACCTAATCTGTCTAACAACAAATTCCAACTGTTCTGCATTTATTTCTCCGGTTTTTTCAAATCCAATATCCATACCGACCATTCCGGCACTTCAACTTTTTCAGTTTCTATCGGCGTGTCCGGCTTAATTTGTTCGCTGCTGTCCAATGCTAACAAAACTTTTGTTCTTTGTAAAAAATCCGGCAATATCCAGTTCATCGGCCTGTCATTGGCATTATAAATAATAAAATACGCAGCCGGCTCGCCGTAAATCAAACAAGCCAAACTTTTTCTATCTTCCATATACCAATCCGGATTTTGAAATTCCACACCGTCTTCACGGTACCACATAATATCTTTCACGTCATAGCGAGCATATTTTTCTATCAGCTTACCGCTGAAAAACTTCTTGCGCGCAAACACATCCATTTTTTGCCGCAGCTGAATCAGACGACGCACATAGCGAACCAAATCCCTATCCTGCTGCTGGATAGCCTGCCAGACAAGCCAAGTCAGAACATTATCCTGACAATACGGATTATTGTTGCCGAACTGTGTGTTGCCAAATTCGTCTCCGGCTACAATCATCGGCGTACCGAATGACATTAGAAGCGTAGCCAGCATAGCTCTGGTGCGTAAGTTACGGTTTTCAATAACCGAATGCTTTTCCGTATTGCCCTCAGCTCCGGAGTTCCAGCTCCAGTTAGCATCGTTGCCGTCGCGGTTGTTTTCGCCGTTTACCATATTGTGCTTTTCGTTATAACTGACTAAATCATGCAGCGTAAAACCGTCATGCGAGGTTAAAAAGTTGACGCTACTGTCTATATCGCGGTTGGCATAGCCGAAAATATCGCTGGAACCGGATAAACGGCTTGCTAATTCACCGACCTGTTTGCGGTCGCCGCGCCAAAAACGCCGCACCACATCGCGATAACGGTCGTTCCATTCATGCCACGACGGAGGAAATCCGCCAATACGGTAACCGTCCATAGTAGCGTCCCACGGCTCAACAATCATCTTGACTTTGCGCAAAACTTCATCCTGACGCGCCGCCAGTAAAAAACCGCTGTCCTGAGTAAACTCGCCGCGAACTCGGCTCAGGCTTGAAGCTAAATCCAAGCGGAAACCGTCAACATGCATTTTTTCAGCCCAATAGCGCAAAGAATCCATAACCAAAGTCAATACATACGGATTCTGCAGATTAAATGAAGCGCCGCAGCCTGTGCTGTCAAAATAATAGCGCGGATTTTCCTGCAGGGTATAATAGCTTTCGTTGTCTATTCCGCGGTAACACAAAGTCGGCCCCATTTGGTTGCCTTCAATAGTATGATTATAAACCACATCCAAAATAACTTCTTTGCCGGCGGCGTGCAGAGTTTTAACCATCTGCTTAAATTCATCCGGATTGTTTTCTACCATATATTTTGCTTCAGGCGCAAAATACGAAAGCGTTTCATAGCCCCAGTAGTTGTCAATATACATACCGTGTTTTTCACCAAAAAAAGCAAACACCGGCAGCAGTTCAACCGATGTTATACCCAGCCAATTCAGATAGTTTATCACACTTTTGGCGCCTAAGCCTAAAAATTTACCGCGTTCTGCCGCCTCCACTTTCGGGTGCAGTTTAGTATATCCGCCGACATGCATTTCATAAATCACGCGTTTGCCGCTGCCGATTTTCGGCGCTTTGTCATTTTTCCAATCAAACGTGTCCTCAGTCACAACGGACTTTGGCACATACGGAGCGCTGTCCAGCGTACTGAACGACAAATCTTTATCGGCGCTTTCCGTGTCATAGCCGAACAAAGCTTTATGCCAAATAATTTCTCCACTCAGCTTTTTAGCGTACGGATCCATCAGTAGTTTATTTGGATTAAAGCGCTTTCCCTTTAACGGCTCGTACGGCCCGTAAACCCGATAGCCGTAAAGCTGGCCGGCTTTAGCACCCTCCAAATAAATATGCCAAATATTATTGTCATTTTCCAAAATCGGAAAACGCTGCAGCTCTTTAGCACCGCTTTCATCAAATAAACAAAGCTCAACTTTTTCGGCATTGGCTGAAAACAACGCAAAATTTACGCCTTTTTCATCACACACAGCTCCCAGCGGATACGGGCTGCCATTCAAAACTTTTATGTCTTTGTTCATTTAATTTCCTTACGTTGTTGTTTTAGCGAACAGGCTTCAGTACAATGGTAGAAAGCGGAGGTAATACCAACTCTATTGAATACGGCCTGCCGCTAACGCCAAAATTCTGCGCCTGCTGAGGTCCTTCATTGCGCACACCTCCGCCCCAATAATTTTTATCATCGCTATTAAAAATTTCTTGATAAGAGCAAGCTTCACTGACACCTATCCGATAATTATGGCGTACAACAGGAGTAAAGTTGCAGACAACCACCAGATAATCATCAGGATTATGCCCTTTACGGATATAAGATATAACGCTGTCATCACAATTTGAATGGTCTATCCATTCAAAACCACGGGAGTCAAAATCTTCTTCATATAGCGGTTCGTTGCCTTTATACATCAAATTCAAATCGCGCACACAGTTTTGCATGCCTTTATACATCGGATAATCCAGCAAGAACCAGCGCAGGCTTTCTTCGCTGTTCCATTCCCAATCTTGTCCGAATTCATTACCCATAAACAAAAGTTTTTTCCCCGGATGCGTCCACATAAAGCCGTAATAAGCACGCAGATTGGCAAATTTCTGCCACTCATCACCCGGCATTTTTTCCAGCATAGAGCCTTTGCCATGCACAACTTCATCATGAGAAATCGGCAGAATAAAGTTCTCGTTAAACGCATAGAGCAAACCAAATGTCAGCAAGCCGTGATGATATTTGCGGTGTACCGGCTCGTGGCTGATGTAGCGCAATGTATCGTTCATCCAGCCCATATTCCATTTATAGCCAAATCCCAAACCTCCTGCGGAAACCGGACGCGAAACCATCGGCCATGCCGTTGACTCTTCGGCACAGGTAATTGTTCCCTTAGTCTGAGTATAAACCATTTCATTCATTTTACGAATAAAGGCGATTGCCTCCAGATTTTCATTGCCTCCGTAAACATTCGGCACCCATTCACCTTGTTTACGCGAATAATCCAAATACAGCATAGAAGCCACCGCATCAACGCGCAAACCGTCAATATGAAACTCTTTGAGCCAATACAAAGCGCTGGCGCACAGCAAATTGCAAACTTCGGTGCGCCCGTAGTTATAAATTTTTGTTCCCCAATCTTTATGCTCACCTTTACGCGGGTCGGAATGTTCATATAAGCAGGTGCCGTCAAACTCTGCCAAGCCGTGAGCATCTTTCGGGAAGTGCGCCGGAACCCAGTCCATAATCACACTGATGCCGGCTTGGTGGAATTTATCAATCATATAGCGGAAATCATCTGGCGTTCCAAAGCGGGAAGTCGGAGCAAACAAGCCGGTTATTTGATAGCCCCATGACGCGTCTAAAGGATGTTCGCACAAAGGTAAAAATTCTACATGAGTAAACCCCATATTGCTGACATACGGCACCAGTCTTTCGGCAAATTCGCGGTAAGTCAAAAACTCGCTGCCGTTATCGCCTTTGCGGCGCCAAGAGCCTAAATGCACTTCATAAATAGACATCGGACGGTCGTAAGTATTGCTGTTTTTGCGGTATTTCATCCACTCGCCGTCATTCCATTGATAATGATTGATATCATACACAATAGACGCTGTATTCGGACGCACTTCGGCGTATGTTCCCACTGGGTCTGATTTTGTTAAAATTCTGTCATCCTGTGTTTTTATTTCAAACTTATAATACTCGCCTTCTACCAGTCCCGGAATAAAGATATCCCACACACCGCAGTTAACATGCTTGCGCATCACATTTATACGGCCGTCCCAGTTATTAAAGCTGCCAATAACCGACACACGTTTGGCGTTTGGCGCCCACACTGCAAAAGCCACGCCTTTTACGCCGTCAATTTCCATTAAATGCGAACCCAGCTTTTTATAAATATCGCGGTGATTTCCCTGAGCAAACAAATATTCATCAATATCGCCGATTGTAGCCGGAAAACGGTAGGTATCTTCGGCTTCATAAACATGGCCTTTGTCATTGATAATTCTGAAATGATACACAAAATCTTCTGTTTTATCAAAGTTTATCTGAAAAAATCCTCTCTCGTCTATTTTTTCCATCTGACCAAGCGACACGCCTTGTTTATCAACAACTTCAATAGACGAAACAAACGGCTGATAGGCGCGGATAAACACTTTTTTGGTACCCTTGTTGCGATGAATGCCCAACACTGCAAAAACATTGCCGTGATTACCTTCAACTATAGCCGAAATTTCTTCTTTTGATAACATATTATCCATAATAAACTCCCATAACAGAACAGCAAAATAATATTAGTTTGCTCATATTAAAACTTTCATCTTATATCTATATAAACTAATCCATTTAAATGCAAGAAAATATGCTTAATTTATGTATAAAATTTTTCTATATCATATTTCTGTTTTTTAAAGTATTGACGCTGAAAAAAAAGCGTCTATACTCAACAGTGTTATAAACAATTATTGGAGATATAAAATGACTAAAAATTATAATGAAAATTATGTACGCGAAGCTGCCTATTACAACTGGCAGAACGCAGGTTGCCCAAGCGGTAAAGATGAATATTTTTGGACCATGGCTATTAACCAGCTTTATGGCAGCAATTCTTGCTCAAACTCAAGCTCAGCTTGTTCTTGCAAAAAATCTTCAACCAAATCATCTGCAAAATCAAGCTCTGCAAAATCAAGCTCAAGCAGAAAATCTTCAAAGAAATAATCAGCATTTATTTCTGCAAAAAAATACCTGTTCTCAAAGCAGGTATTTTTTGTTTTTAAAGTCATTTTTTCAGCAGTATTTTTAAGATGCAGATACTAAATATTTCCGGTGCAATTTTTTTATTGTTTTATACTTTTTCAATGTCCGAAAAAAGGGTTATCCACAACAATCTGAAATAAAAAATATTTTACCTTTCATCCAACATTTTCTGCGCCGTCAAATAGTCAAATTTACCGCTGCCCAGCAACGGCGGCTCTGCCATATAAACAACCTCTTTCGGACACCACAGTTCACTGATACCCTGCGTTTTGAAGCCACGCTGAATTTCCGGCAGATTTGCCTTGTTTTCCGAAATAATCAAAACAAGCTTTTCACCTTTTTTATCATCGGCAGTCGACAGCACACCCAGCACCGCATTCGGATATATTTTTTCAAGCGCCTGCTCAACCGATGTCAGAGATACCATTTCCCCGCCGATTTTAGCAAATCGCTTAGCCCGTCCGCAAATAGAAACAAACCCGTCTTCATCTATTTTTACAATATCTCCGGTATCGTACCAATTTTCAGCCTTCTGCAACACATCAGGCTTATCGGCCTTCATATATCCAAGCATCACGTTTTCGGCTTGCAGCAACAGTTTTCCGCCTTCTTTTACCCCAGCAACTTTCTGCAGTTTATATTTAATTTCCGGCAGGATTCTCCCTACGGTATTTTCTTTATAATACATCGGCGTATTCACGGAAATAACCGGTGACAGTTCGGTTGTCCCGTATCCCTCAAAAATGCGTACTCCGAATTTTTTCATCCATAATTCCGCAGTGCGCTCTTTCAACTTTTCGCCTCCGGCCACGGCAAAACGTATCGGGAAAAAGTCATAAGCGCTTGCCATACGCCCGTAGCCGTATAAAAACGCATCTGTACCGATAATCGCCGTTGCTTGCAAATCATAGGCCAATTCCGGTATAATGCGATAGTGCAGCGGCGACGGATACAAACAAACTTTTACACCGTGCAGCAGAGGCAGAATTGTTCCGACCGTCAGCCCGAAAGAATGGAACATCGGCAGCGCATTTAAAAACACATCTTTAGAATTAAACGGAACCGCCAGCCGCAGTTGCTGCACATTTGCCAATATATTTTGATGCGACAGCAAAACCGCTTTCGGAAGTCCCTCCGAACCGGATGTAAACAAAATTACAGCCGGCCTATCCGCACTGGTTTTAACCTCTTCGCGGCGCAGATATTTCTTCAAACCTTTAAGCTTGGTCAATACTGAAATCTTTTCGGCAAAATCTTCCAAATAAACAATTTCCGCACCGGCATTTTTTATGCCTTCCGTCAGCTTTTCCAACTTACCGGCTTCAATAAATCTGCGCGAGCTGATAACTGTCTGCAATTTTGTGGTTTTGACGCACGATTCAAATTGTTTAACCCCTAGCGAAAAATTCAGCATTACCGGAATTTTTCCGGCATATTGCAACGCAAAGAAGCTAACCGCAGCAGCCAAGCTGTTCGGCAGCAAAATTCCGGCTTTATCCTGTCCTGACAGCAGTTTTTTATAAGCTGCTCCCAGCACATAGCTTTTCAGAATAAATTGACTGTAGTCCAAAGTTTTTTTCTGCATATCCAATGCTATTTTATGCTTGGCGCCAAACAGCATTTCCGCCTGCAGCAAGCTGTTGAACAGCGACATATTTTTATCAGCCGTGCGATATATCATCGACGCCATTAAATCATATAATTTCAAAGAAGCAGCATGGCGTTTTTCCCGCATGGAAAGATTCTCAGACACGCTCAACTCACACGGCGGCAACACAAACATTCTGATTTTCGGAAACATCTGGGTTTTTACAAAATGCCCGATGTATGAAAATTTGGAATACTGCGCCCCGTCAATCCGCAGCGGTATAATTTTAGCACCGGTTTTAGCGGCAATCACACCGGCTCCTTCATAAACCTTCATCAAAGAACCGGTAACGCTGATTCGCCCTTCCGGAAAAATCATAACGGTTTTATTTTTATTAACTTCATCAATCAGTGTACGTATAGCCAGTGGATTCGCCGGATTAAGCGGGCAGAAATCAACCAGTCCGCTGAAAAGTTTCACATACCATTTAGCGCCCCAATCGCTGTCTATGGCAAAAGTTATTTTACGCGGCAGAAATGCGGCTATCAACACCCCATCCAGCAGCGAAACATGATTGGCAACAATCAAAGTTTTACTACCGGCTTTCTGTAAATTCTGCACTCCGCGGATATCTACCCTGAAAAACAATTTCAGCAGCGAGCGAAAAAGCGAACGCACTAAAGCATCCGGCAACAGCATACAGATATAAGCAGCCACTCCGGCGCTTATCAGCGAAACAAACAAAAACAAAGTAGTAATCTTAAATCCTAACGCCGTCAGCACTACCGCCAAAAGAGAAATTCCGACCATACCGAGCGAGTTTATAATATTGTTTCCGGCTATAACAGAGGCCGTGCTTTTCTTTGGTGCTTTCTTTTGCATCAAAGCATTAAGCGGCACCACATACATTCCTCCGCAAAATGCAAAAGCAAATAAAAACACGCAGAGCAGCACACCGCGCGGCAGGCTCAAAAATTCAATCAAACTCAAGGACTGCTCCGGAGTTTCAAAACCATAAGAAAGCAGATAAACCGCAAATGCAAAGACACTGAGCCCCACAGCACTTATTGGCACATACACTACACTGACTTCGCCGTTCAGCAGCTTATTGCAAAAAAACGAGCCGACGCCGACACCTACTGAAAACAGCACTAAAAACATTGTCACAACAGATTTTTCAGTATTAAAAACTTTGCTGCATAAAGGGAACAATTCGGTTAAAAAAAACACTCCCAAAATCCAAAACCAAGTAGCTCCGATAATAGTGCGGAAAACAATGGTATGCGAACTGATAAGGCTGATATTTTCTTTTATCTGCCGCCAAAAATTAAAGTCAATTTTTAATTCCGGCTGCACACCTGCCGTCTGCGGAATTTTATAGGCCGAAAACACTCCGGCGGCAGCACAGACTATCAGCAAAAACACACTGGCATAAATCGGTAGCAATGTCCCCAAAATTGAGCCTAAAATAATAGAAATATAAGTGCTGGCTTCAACATATGCATTTCCGGCAACCAGCTCATTCGGCTTTAACAGCTGCGGCAGCAGCGCATACTTTATCGGTCCGAAAAATGTTGACTGCAGCCCCATTAAAAACAGCATGAAAATCAATAAATTCGGACTGTTAAACATAAATATAACCGCCGCAGATATCATCAATACCAATTCACTGATTTTCAAAATCCGCGTTAATTTTGAACGGCTGTATTTATCAGCCAACAAACCGGCAAAAGCCGAAAATAAAAAATAAGGCAAAATGAAAATACCGGCTGCCAAATTGGCGTATATATTAACGGTTTGAGCATCAGCCAACAATTTATACGCTACAAAAACCATCAGCGTGTTTTTAAACAGGTTATCGTTGAAAGCTCCCAAGAATTGTGTGGCCAAAAGAGGGAAAAAACGTTTTTTACGCCAAATTTTATCTGCCATAAGTCCACCTTTTATTTAGTTAAAATTCCAATTCAAGCCCAGCAAAGCGCGATAGTCATTAGCTTGACGCTGATGCTCCGGATTAACCCGCACATCAAACTCCGAACGCAAACTTAATTTATCGCTGAAATTATGGCTTACATACATTGCAAATTTATATTCTCTGGCTTCAGATTTCAAAGCTGCCTGATAACGGTTGAAATATACCGTATCTGAATAATTGTCGCGGCCATTCGGAAAATTCACGAACAGCGTACCGTCAACCACCCGCAGCGGAGATGACACATTAAAGCCCATGTTTGTTTGCCGGCTTACTTTATAGTTTGCGTCAAAAGCAAAACTTTCGCTCACTAAATCCGAAGTCTTCAGCAAATTGGATGCAAACGACTGGCCTTGCGTATAACCGCGGTAATAGCTGCCGGTTAAAGTCAACTGCTGATTAACATGCCAAGAAGCCTTGATGCCTGCATTATACGTACCGCTGTCCTGCGCTTTAAATGCACCGCTGCCATTCATGCCGAGCGTTGCCGCTTCTTCATAAAGCAAACCGCCGGTCAAACCGAGATCAAAATATTTTCCGCCGTACAACTGCAATTCCGAATTAAACGCGTACGCCTGCTTTTTGAAAGTTCTGTCCTGCAAGCTGCTGTCGCCGTCATATAAACCGTTACGACCGGTAACCGCCTCAACTTTCAGCCCCAGATTTCTGTTAAAATTAAAAGTATTATAAATTCCGTAGGCATTCTGCATCGCCATAAATGGATTTACAGTTGTTTCGGTAAAAGAGCCGCCGTTTTCATATCTGGTGTTTTCACTGAAATAAAAACCTGAATTATAGCTGCCGCCGTTATAGTCAGCCTGCATAAAGCCTATACCGGAGCCATTGCCGTTTGCCGAGCTTCCGGCAAAAGCAAAGTTCATATTACCATTTTGCACTTGAGAAAGCTTCGCCGGTTTAGCAATTTGATAAACATCATTTCTAAGCGTTTTATAACCGCCGTGCGTTGCCGAAATATAATTTGCAGTCGGCATAGCGAACGGCCGCGCGTAAACATCAAAAACCGTCAAATTTTTCGGCAATGCGTTCAACACGGAATTTTTAACCGTAGACGGCAGCGCCAAATGAGATTGGCTCATATTAAGACGTCCGCCGCTCAAACTGTTTCCAACTACCGTCGATAATCCGTTTGTGTCTGCAATATACGTATTTACAGCTGCGCCCAAATCAAGCAGGCCGGCGCCGTATTTTTTCTCAGTATATCCGTCTGCCGCTGCGGTTTTATTTGCAGTATTCAAAACCAGTTCGATAACTTCCTGCGATGACATATACGGATAAGCGCCCTTCAAAAATGCCAAACTTCCGGCCACCACCGGCGAAGCCTGCGACGTTCCCATCATTGCCGAATAATAGTTGTATTCATCGTCCGGCTGACCGGCTCCAACTATATAGCTTGGCCGCTTTCCGTCCTTGCTGCCTCCCGGCGCGGTAATGCAATAGCCTGAAGCCACCCCGCATTGATTAGAGAAACCCGACAGCTTGTATGATTCCAGCGAACTGCCGTTCATTGTCACATCGGCAGCAACCACCACCAACATCTGCAAGTCTTTATATTTTTCTGTCAGTTTTATACCGGAACGCAAATCCGGCTGTTCATAGCTGCTGTTGCCGGCGGCTTTAACAATAATCAACCCGTCTTTGCCGGTAACATTGGTGTAAGGATTTGTTTTGTCAGTATAGCTTGCAATAATGTCACTATAGGCGTTTAGCTCGCCGGCGTCTATAACATCAGTATGCTCATTTATCAAAGAAGCGTTGGAGCTAGCATCGGAAGTTGTTCCCAAACTCATATTCACAACCGATACATTATCTTCTGTCATTTTCAGCAGAGGTTCGCGCAAACTAGACATAAAATCCCAGCGCACGGCATTGATGGTTGTATTGACGCCTGCTACGCCCATAGAACCGTCTCCATTCATATTTCCGCCGATAATGCTTGCCACATTCGTACCATGCAGCGCATTGCTGATATTATCCAAACCTGTATTTATCAAATTCGGATAATAATAGTATTGTAAACTATCCCAATTATAACCGGCCGGATATGCTGCAGCCCATTTATTATAACAAGCTTCAGCCGTAGCACCATTGTCGCATGATATTAAAGTCTCTTCAGTGGTTGCCTGATTATTTTCCCCCAGCAATATAACGTTCAAATAGCATTTTCCGCCGGCACAATACGGAGTTGCTCCTTCTTTAACGGTCCAGCAATGTGAAGTGTCGCCGTTTAAGCAAGGACCGTAATCAAAGTTATACCCCGTAACTTTGGTTCCGCCGCTTTGCCCAAACTCACTATGATTGCCCCACACTCCAGAATCAATAACGCCGACTTTCACATTTTCCAAGTTTGAAGCAAACTTGCCATCGCTGCCTGTGCCGTAAAAATGCTTATAAGCCGCCGCGGCGTTAATGGCTCCCAAATAATTAACCAGCGTCATTTCTTTATTTGTCAAATTATTATTTGTATATTCGCTGCTGTTATTGAAATATTGTTCATCATAAAATTCGGCCACATTGCCGGACGTATTCTGCACCGGTTCCAAAACTTTTGACCAATCGCGCGATTTATCAAGCTGCCCGTTGCTTCCCGGAGTATAATTCATACTGGAATCTCCGGAGCTATTACCGCTGCTGTCTGAACTTGAGCTGCCTCCGGAACCGCCGCCGCCCGAAGCAAAAGCAAACGCTCCGACCACACCGCCGGCCAGCAATGCCATTCCTCCGTATTTCATCGCTGTGCGCAAATTCTGCGAGCTACGCAGGGATTTTGCCTGTTTCATACATTCTGCATTCGGATTAGCACCAAACCGATACAGCAAATCGTACGCTTTGTCGTTGCCTTCGCTTACGGCGCGGCACAAAGCAGTCATGCCGTAACTGTCACTGATATCTATAGGATATCCAAGGTATATGTATTTTTGTATCAGCTCCGGTTTTTCATCTTTTGCCGCTTGATAATAAGCATCACGCAGCGATACATTAAAACGCGGCGGATTAACTGCAGCTTGCGCCGTTTGTCCGCACAGCACGCCGGCCGCCGCTAAAAGAGTAAAATATTTTGCTTTATCCATAGATATTCCCCCACACATATATTTGTTCAAACATATATCAAAGATTTAAAAAAAATATTAAAAAATCCGTAAAATTAGTCTGATATAATAATTGACAACCATTTACAAAAAAGTTAGCCTATAAAAAACATAACAAGGAGATAAAAATGGATATCCAAAAACTGAAAGCCGACTTTCAATACCTACTGCCTAAGCATGCGCTGACACGTTTGGCAGGTCTGCTTGCCGGCGCCAAACTTGGCGGCTTGACCACTTTGATGATTGAACAATTTGTTAAACATTATCAAGTCAACACCAAAGAGATGATGGGCAAAATTAAAGACTACAAAACTTTTAACGCATTTTTCTCCCGTCCGCTGATTCCAAGTGCCCGCCCGATAAATTATAACGCCGATGCGGTAATTTATCCGGTAGACGGCAAAATAAGCCAATTTGGCAAAATAGAAGACAAGTTTTTATTTCAAGCCAAAAACCACTATTATACAACAGAAGTTTTGCTGGCCGACGCTAAAGAAGCCGCTGCTTTCCAAAACGGCGATTTTATTACCATTTACCTTTCTCCCAAAGATTATCACCGCGTGCACATTCCGTTTGACGGAACTTTAGATAAAATGATTCACGTACCCGGAGATTTATTCTCGGTAAATCCATTTAATGCAAAACACATTCCGGAACTTTTTGCCCGCAATGAACGCGTTGTCTGCTACTTTAACACTTCTATCGGACGCATGGCGGTTGTTTTTGTGGGAGCGACAATTGTACGCAGCATTGCTACCGCTTGGGCCGGAACAGTTGCGCCGAACAAAAACAAAGATATTTCCATATATGAATATGCCGCCCGCAATTTAAGCTTTCCCAAAGGTTCGGAAATCGGCAAATTCTTTATGGGCAGCACCGTTATTTGCTTGTTTGAAAAAGATAAAATCGACTTTAACAAAGATATGCAGTCCGGGCAGCCTACCCGCATGGGAATGCAAATGGCTAAAACAAAATAAGAAAATTATCATTATTTAACATTGTAATATGACATCTCTTTTGACTAAGCAGAAAAAGGTGTCATATTTATTATAAAAGCAACTTATATTTTAGATAATATTCAGTATTCGGAATTTTATAAAATATAATACGGCAAATGTTGATAAAAAAAAAGCCCTTCAAAAACTGAAGAGCTTATATTTATTGGTGCTCTGAAGAGGACTTGAACCTCCACGGGAGACCTCCCACATGCACCTGAAGCATGCGCGTCTACCAATTCCGCCACCAGAGCATCTTGACAGCAAAACATATAGACGCTTTTTTTACTCCTGTCAAGAAGTTTTTTACCGATTATTATCTATCTGTTCTTGATGATATGAGTTTACGTTTTAAAATTTCAGCCAAATTACGCAATTTATTATTTTCCACATTTTTAACCGGAATAATCTGTTTTCGGCTCGGAATATTATCATTTTTCGCCACATTTTCTTGACATAAAGCACCTATTTTCTTTTGATTCTTACGCTGCTGGCGGCATTTTTCATTTGCTCTTTAACAGGTTTATTTGTTTTTTGCTCTTGTGGTGTATTTTGTTTACGCTTAATAACTGCAGTTTTTACTTTTTCTTTAATACTGGTTTCAGTATTTGAATTATCAGTTTCCTTAGATGTTGATTGCGTATTTTCTTGAACTTTTTCTTTATTTTTCGCATTTTCAACAATATCTGTGTATTTCTTTCTGAATTTATAAGCATACTTCTGATTCTCAGCATTTTCTACATCATAACACTTTACTTTTGTCAGATTTATAAACTGATTATCCTTCATCTGAATTTCAGGTTTTGAAAAGTCATGTTGCTCTTTCCACGCAGTTTCTGTATCTTTGATAAAATCCGGATATATATTATTGAAATTTTTAGCAATAGCATTTTCTAACTCTTTATGGTCATTTCCATCAATAGCAACATGATCTCCCATGAATTTAAAAATCTTATTACTAAAATTTTTCTTAAATCCCGGCAAAATTTTTTCTGCCTCATCATCTCGGCCTAGAGCATGCAAAGCCATCAATTTTCTTTCAATATTCAAAATACTCTTATAAGCACAAACTTCTTGATAATCATTTAATGACAATCGTTCAAACTTTGAACAATTTTTTTGTTTTGCGGAATTCTCAAGATATGGAACAGACGCAACTTTTTCTAAATTATCTATTACTGTAAGTTTTGTTAAATCTTTTAATGTATTGTCAACATCAAAATCTTGATACCGTTTAAAAACCAACTCAGCATCTTTTTCTGCTTCTTCTTTTGTCTTTGCAGAATTTATATATGGTGCAGATTGATCTGTTTCATTATTTTCTGACATTGTAAACTCTCCTTAAATACCATTTGTCTAATAATAGCAACATTTCTGATTAAAGGCAAGTTAAACCGAAGATTTAAGAAATTTGTCACAAATGTGCAATATTTATTTTAACTAAAACAGCACCTTTATATCGTAAATTCCGTAAGCATCCAAGAGCAGAGCCGTACCCAACGCCACCCGATATACAACAAACGGAAAAAACGACCATTTTTTGAGCCATTGCATCAAAACAAAAATCGCCATCAATGAAAAGCCGAAAGAATAAAGCACGCCGTCAAACGCCATAAAAATCAGCGACATATCACCACTTTGCCAAA
>ERZ1035032.754-NODE-754-length-23595-cov-18.361130_pt1 | contig 23595 bp, 26 predicted proteins | sample MGYA00520693_ERZ1035032 | MGnify/ENA primary metagenome ERZ1035032 (study PRJEB33766, sample SAMN09781740) | gut metagenome | biome: gut microbiome | host: Homo sapiens | place: Madagascar | study: EMG produced TPA metagenomics assembly of the PRJNA485056 data... | reverse complement strand
TGGTTGGGCGTTTTTGCTTCCGGCAGCTATATTGATTTTTGTATTTTGTTTTTATCCCATGATACAGGCGCTTATGCTGTCATTTAAGAATGGTATGGGAGATTCTGTAAGGTGGGTTGGCTTTGCAAACTATGTCAGGATACTGAAGGACAAAACATTTTTGCAGTGCCTTTTCAATACAGTATTTTATTTTATCATACAGGTTCCAGTCATGTTGATCATTGCCCTTGTTCTTGCTCAATTACTGAACAATCCGAATATAAAGGGAAAAGGAATCTATCGAACTATGATTTTCCTGCCATGTGCAACATCACTGGTATCGTATTCTATGATTTTTAAGTCACTGTTTGCGCAGGATGGTCTGGTCAATCACGTTATTTCTGCGATTGGACTTCCGACCGTAGACTGGTTTCAGAATGCATGGGCTGCAAGATTTGTAATTATAATCGCATTGGTCTGGAGATGGACCGGTTACAATATGGTGTTTTATCTTGCAGGGTTGCAGAATATTGATTATTCCGTCTATGAGGCGAGTCGTATTGATGGGGCATCACCGTTTCAACAGTTTACAAAGATCACCATTCCACTGTTAAAGCCTACCATATTACTGACGGCTATTATGTCAACGTCTGGAACACTGCAGTTGTTTGACGAGTCTGTAAATTTAACGGCTGGTGGACCGGGAAAGTCAACAATGACATTGACGCATTATATTTATAACATTTCTTTTGTGGAGACACCAAAATTTAACTATGCGGCAGCACTTTCAGTGTTTATCCTTATTATAGTGGCAATTTTGTCTGCAATTCAAATGAAAGTAGGTGACAAACGTGAGTAAAGGAAAATTATGTATATCACATATTGTATTGATTTTTGCAAGTTTTTTGTCTGTATTTCCACTATATTACATGGTTTGTGGTGCAACCAATCAAAGTATTGATGTGGTCAGGGGAAAACTGCTTCCTGGAACATATTTAGTCGAAAATTTTAAGGCATTGATTGCCAATCAGAATCTGGGGCTGGCAATGATCAATTCATTTCGAAATGCGATTCTTATGACGATTATCACATTATTGGTCTGTTCAATTGCAGGTTATGGATTTGAAATTTATCATGATAAGGGAAAAGACATATTGATGAGTGTATTGTTGTTAGCCATGATGCTGCCATTTGTTGCAATCATGATCCCGCTTTTTAAAATGATCTCTTCCTGGAATCTGGTCAATAGCTGGATTGCATTTGTTTTGCCGTCTATTTCAACGCCATTTATGATTATGATGTTCCGTCAGGCGGCGCGGTCTTTCCCTCATGATATTATAGAGGCGGCTCGTCTGGAGGGGCTAAGTGAAATACAGATTTTTTTCCGGATGTTTGTGCCTGTTATGAAATCAACATATGGAGCTGCAATGACGGTTACTTTTATGAACGCATGGAATAGTTATCTGTGGCCAAAGATTGTCTTTCAAAATAATGATTCCATCACAATGCCAATGCTTGTGGCAAACTTAAAAAGCGGCTACAGTGTTGATTATGGGATGTTGATGCTCGGTGTACTGATCTGTACACTTCCGACGGCGATTATTTTCTTATGTCTGCAGAAAAGTTTTGCAAATGGAATTACGGGGGCTGTTAAATGATAGAAAAAAGATACTGCCTTACACCAGAAGAGTGGGCATATGCGAAAGCCGAACTTGTTCTTGCAGAAAAGCTGGGGTTGATTGAAAACGCCGATATAGAGGCGTTGGAAAAAAGATGTGCAGAAAAAAATGAAGAGAATGCCAGGCTTGAAATGGAGAAAAAGGTATTTTACGGACCGCGCAGATATTCATTGCCGATGTATCTACAGTATGAATTGACGCGTTTCCGGTTGGATTTCGTACAGCCGACAGAAAATATTAGAAAATCAGGAATCAGTCCGGAGATTACAGAAAATCAGAAAAAAGCTTTCTATGAGCGGAATAAAGATTTATTTGGAAGATATTTTGGAGATCTTTTTTCTTATGAAGAGGTAGAGCAGATCATTGAAAAAAGATTGCGGGAGGAAGTGTATGACAGACTTGTGCAGGAAATATTATGTCGATTCGATAAACGGAAATGATACCAATGACGGTTTGAGTGAAAACAGTGCATTCGCAAGTCTTTTTGCCGTCAATAGGCTTGCACTAAAACCGGGGGATCACATATTGCTTGCGTGTGGAAGTGTTTTTGAAAAACAGTTTTTACAGATTCGTGACAGCGGAACAAAGCAGATGCCGATTGTAATTGGAAGTTATGGATGTGGTGAAGATCCTCTGATAAAGACAGACGGACAGGGAATCTGGTATCAGGATTATGGAAAAGAACTGGATTCGCCGACGCATGTTTACCATGGTTATGTTTCCTCGGCAGTACTTCTATTTGATGCCGAGTATATTATCATACAGGATATTGAGATTACAAACAGTGCGGATAAAGTGATCGGCGAAAATTATTCACAGGCAGATAAAATGGAGCGTACAGGTGTTGCAGTCGTTGCAAAAGAGAAAGGTTTAAGATGTGGAATCACACTTCGAAATCTTAAAATCCATGATGTTCATGGAAATGTTTATGACAAGCATATGAATAATGGCGGCATCTATATGACAGCATTACAGCCAGCGGAAGAAGCAATGACAGGAGTGGCAAGATTTTCAGATATCCTGGTGGAGGGATGCTATGTATATCGTGTGAGCCGTTGGGGGATCGCAGTCGGGTATAGTTATGCACATGAGAAATTTGCGGGTGCAGAACTGGATAAAAAAAGGTTTTTGAAATATGGTCATGAGAATATTGTGATACGGGATAATTATGTGAAAATGGCAGGTGGAGATGGAATAACGGTCATGTATGCACTGCGCCCGTTTGTGGAACATAATATGACCGATTCTGTGGCATGTGAGATCAATGACCGTATTTATTGCAATCCGGGCAACCGTGGTGGAAAGGTTGCTGCGGCAATCTGGCCATGGAAATGTAAAGATGCGTTGTTTTGTTATAATGAAGTGGCAGACACGCGGCTGAATCAGGACGGGATGGCTTACGATGCAGATTCCGGGGATGGAACGGTGTATGAGTATAATTACAGCAGGCAAAATGAAGGCGGTTGTGTGATGTTTTGTATGCAGGAGGCCATTCATAACACATTTCGTAATAACGTCAGTTATGATGATTTAGGTGGAACCATCAGTCCGTCCGAAAACCCGGATGCACTGCTTACAGATAATATATTTTATGTTCGCAAGGGAGTTCCTTTTGTGAGAAAGAATATGGATGGTGGAAACTTTACGGAAGAAAATAATCAGATCATACAGTTATAAAATCCATACCATGGCAGATCATCACTCCATCACCTGATACGGAATTTTAGTCCCCATCCCCGAACTAAAATGCAATTCATAATCCTCCGTAATAAAAACGGCTTCTGTATTATCCAGACTTTCCACAAGCGCCATCCCGTCAGCTAAACCTAGTGCAAAACAGGTGGTGGAGAGTCCATCACCGTCCACGGATTCGTCCGTGATGATCGAAACACCCAGCAGTCCGTTATCATAGGGATATCCGGTAGCAGTATCTAAAATGTGATGATAGCGTTTGCCGTCCACCTCAAAATAGCGCTCATAAACACCGGAAGACACAACGGTCTGGTCAGTCACGGATACAGCGAGCATTGCAGCGCCCTCATCGTCAAACGGACGCTGGATGCCAATATTATAGGAAGAACCGTCCGGTTTTGCACCAAGACAGAGCACATTGCCGCCGAGGTTGATATAGCCGCAGGCGGCTCCTTTTTGATTCAGGTAATCTTTCATGCGGTCTGCAATATATCCTTTGGCAATTCCGCCGAGATCAATTTTAGCGGACGGATCTTTTAAGGTGACGGTATTGCCATCTACAACTACATTCTGATAGTCTACTGTCGTTAAAGCCTTTTTGATCTCATCATCAGATGGAATCATAGAGGCATCTGTTTTCTCTAATAAAGCCTTGGTAGAAATATCCCACAGATCCGATAATTTTCCAATCGTAATATCAAATTTTCCATTGCTCAGATCTCCATAATAAAGACCTTTTTTGATCAGTTCTGCGGTCTCTTCATGCACGGTGACAGGTGCACCGCCTGCTGCATTGATTTTTGACACATCGCTGTCTGCGATCGTGTTGGAAAAATAATTTTCATAAGTGTCTGCGAGAGAAAAACAATCATCGAGCAGGGATTCGTCTTTTGTTCCGTATAAGGTGACAGTAATGACGGTATTAAAATAAAAACCCGATTTGGAGATCGATTCGCCGGAGCCGGAAGTTTTGCCAAAATTGAGCCGGGATGGCAGATCACAGCCGGATAGCAGTAAAACCGGCATAGACAGCAGTATACATAAAAATAATCGATAGTTTCGTTTCATAAAATTCTCCATTCGTGTGTGTGAAAAATGTTATTTTCCACACTATATTTTCCATTTTTATCTGATTTTCAAGGAAAACTTCATTTTTATATGATTATATGCGGAACAATCTGAGTCGTCCAAACATCACTTTAGCATAAAACAGACATGGTTACAAGCAGACTTGTGTAATAGTCCTATAGTCCCATTTCTTTACATCCATTTGATTTAGGTAATATGTTTCTTTACAAAGTCCTCCTGAAAGCAAAAATTATTTTACAATTTTTTACCTGTTGCTGATAGAGCAGACCGGGAAGAACAAGGATAATAAATCCTGTAATTCAAACAACGGACCTGCATCAGTGCAGGCAGGAAAAGGAGAAAACTTATGAGAAAAAAAGCAGCAGCAAGTGTATTGACAGCAATTGCGATGACAACGATTATTGGAACCGTTGCAGGATGTGGAAGCAGCACAGCGAACCAGAGCACAGGAACAGATTCTGTTGTATCTGATAATAACGATGCAGCAGAGGAAGGAGCGTCTGATGTTGCAGAGGTAACGGACAATGTTAAGAATACAAGCAGCACGGGAGATGGAAATTACAGTGACACGATCACGATCGTATGGTATCCGAATGAATCGGCAGAAGACTATGATGCAGCCAGAGAAGAATATGGAAAACTGATCGAAAAGGCTACCGGTAAGAAAGTGGAACAGAAACTTACAACCGATTATACGATCGCGATCGAGTCGATCGCAAATGGAACTGCACAGATATCATTTATGGGTGCAGAAGGTTATGTACAGGCAAAAAATAAAAATGATGCCGTAAATCCGCTGATCGTAAACAGCGGTGCATCCGGAACACTTGATGATGCTTTATATTATAGCTTTTTGGCAGTAAATAAGGATGATGCAGCGCAGTATGGTTCCGGCAGTGAGTATACACTTGACAACATTGTAGGAAAGAGAATGTCTTTTGTATCAAACAGTTCTACTTCCGGATTTAAAGTGCCGACAAATGCGATCATCAATTATTTTTCACAGACTCCGGACTGGGCAGATATTACGGTAGACGATCTGATCGAGGGAGGCAGTGATGCATTTTTCTCAGAAGTCTTATTTGGTGGTTCTCATCAGGGTTCAGCATTTAATCTGCTGTCAAAGAAAGCTGATATTGCAGCATTCTGTGATACAGAGATCGTACCTTATGCAAAGTGTACGGAGGGTACAGCAAATGAAATGGGAGCAGTTTATACGATTAATGATGATGCAACAGCACCATTTGATACGGTTACCGGATCTGAATTTGTGGTCATTAAATCAACACCTGTTTTAAATGGACCGTTTGCATATAATGCAGATACATTAAGTCCTGAGGATGTGAAAGCGATACAGGATCTGTTTACCTCGGACGAAGTGACAAATGATGAACTGATTTTTGTGCCGGAAGGCTCTGATAATGTCGGAATGTTTTCACGTGAAGATAAAGAATGTTTCCTTACTGTGGATGATGCATGGTATGACCCGATCCGCAACATGAAATAGCAGAATATATAACTAAGAGAAAGAGAGATACGAAGATGCCGATTCTGGAGTTTAAAGATGTAAGCAAGATATATGGAACAGAGACAAAGGCTCTTACTGATGCCAGCTTTTCCATAGAAGAAGGGGAATTCGTATCCATCATAGGACCTTCCGGTGCCGGAAAGTCAACACTCCTTCGGTGTATCAATCGTCTGATCGATGCATCAGAAGGAGAAGTGATTTTTGATGGAGAAGATATTATGAAATTAAAAAAGAAAGATCTGCGAAGGGTAAGAACGAGAACGGGTATGATCTTTCAGCATTATAATCTGGTAGACCGCCTGAGTGTGATTGAAAATGTGCTTCACGGCAGACTGGGACAAAAATCCACTCTGAGTGGAATGCTGGGTCATTATACGGAAGAGGAAAAAAAGCAGGCATTTGAGATATTAAACGAACTTGGACTTGCAGAACAGGCATACAAAAGATGCGATGAACTTTCTGGCGGACAGAAGCAGAGAGTGGGTATTGCAAGAGCAATCATGCAGCAGCCAAGAATGATCTTGTGCGATGAGCCGATCGCATCTTTAGACCCGAAAGCATCCCGTGTAATCATGGATCAGCTTGCAATGATCAACCAGACAAAGAATATTACCTGTATTGTAAATCTGCATCAAGTGGATGTGGCAAAAAAATATTCAAAAAGGATCATTGGTGTGACCGGGGGACGGATCGTATTTGACGGTCCAAGTGAAGCCCTAACGGATGATATCATACATCGTATTTATCAATCAAGTACAGCAGAACTGATCACGGATATGAAAGGTTAGGGGAAGTTATGGAACAGCAGGTAGATGATGTATTTCGAAAAAGAAAACTAAATTACACGTTCGTGATCGGAGCAGTGCTTGTGCTTTATTTTACTGCGGCAGCGGTGACTAAGTTTCATCTGGCAGAGGGGACGACATCTTTTGGAAATGCTGTGGTATGGATGATACACAATCTTAAGGTGACACCGGAAGCTATGAAATTGTTCCCAAAAGTCATGGATAAACTGGTCGAGACGGCACTTCTTTCTGTGGCAGTTACAATGCTTGCATCCGTGCTTGCATTTGTGACAAGTCTGTTTGGAAGCAGCGCAACCGGATTTTCAGGTGCTATCAATCGTCTGGTTCGCATGTTTGCTGCCTTTTTCCGGAATGTTCCGGATGTGGTATGGGCAATGCTTTTGATGTTTTCATTTGGACAAAACATTTTGACTGGTTTTTTTGCGTTGTTTTTCACGACATTTGGAATGTTGACAAGGGCTTTTATCGAGAATATCGACGAGGTGAGTTCCGATTGTATTGAGGCATTAAATGCGACCGGTGCTAATTTTGCACAGACTGTATGTCAGGGAATCCTGCCATCTATGATCACAGAGATCATAACCTGGATTTTATATATGATTGAAACAAATATCAGAAGTTCGACTCTGATCGGAATTTTAACAGCAACAGGAATTGGTTATCTTCTCGATCTTTACTATAAAAGGCTGGATTTTCCGGTAGTTGCACTGATCGTTGCCGCAACGATCGTACTTGTGATCGGAATTGAGCTGGTCTCTAATGCAGTCAGAAAGGTGATTATGTGATATGGATACATATATTGGAGTAAATAAAACGGCACCAATCGAGAAGATCAGCTGGGAACAGCCGGATCGCCGTATCAGACGTGGTGTGGATGGAAAAATTAGAATACGGGCAAATAATCCGGGAAATATGGTGATACGTATACTCTTAATGATACTTGCCGGTCTTACGGTGTTTGCATTCTTAAGTTTTGATTATAAAAATATTGATTTTGCAAAGGCTGTGGCAGAAACGGTGCACAATGTCCGCACGGTATTTTTAGAGCCGGTACTAAAACGGGATACTGTTACAGGCATTTTATATCAGCTTCTGATTACGTTCTGTCTGGGAGCACTTTCCACGGTATTTGGTGCAATACTTGCCTTTTTTGCATCGCTTTTGTGTGCAAGAAATCTGTCATCTTCTGTGGTGGTAAATGTGGTAAAAAGCCTGATCGCACTGATACGTGCAGTACCGACGGTACTCTGGGTACTTATTTTTGCAGTTTCTGCGGGGCTTGGAAGTGTAGCAGCCGTGATCGGACTGACGTTTCACAGTTTTGCTTACCTGACAAAAGTGTATGCAGAGGCGATGGAAGAGACAGATGAAGGAACCATTGAAGCATTGAAAGCAAGTGGTGCAAACTTCTGGCAGATCGTGTTTCAGGCGATTCTTCCGGCATCTTTAAGTTATATGGTGGCGTGGACTTTTATGCGGTTTGAGATCAATTTTACCAATGCGGTTGCGATGGGTGCGGCAGCAGGTGCCGGAGGAATAGGTTTTAACCTTTTTATGTCAGGAAGTTTTTATTTTGATTTACATGAGATGGGATTTTTAACTTACGTTGTGGTGATTGCCGTAATACTGTTAGAGTATTTTTCCACAAAAATAAAAAAAGCAGCAAAATAGCAGAAAATGGAGAAAATGCAGATGGAGAAAAGAAGATTGTTCCGTATCCTTGCAAAAGCAGAGGAAAAAGTGGTGGAACAGTATGCAAATGAAATAAAAAACGGGCATGAAGTTGTCATAATCAAAAAGCCGGAAAAAGCGCTTGCGATGATCAAAATGCGTGAGCCTGTGAAAGAAAGCCTGTTTTATCTTGGAGAGGTTATGATCACGGAGGCAGTGGTGGAACTCGAAGGGAAAAAAGGAATTGCAGTCATGATGGGAGATGCCTATGAACGTGTTCTTGACATGGCAGTAATAGATGCGGCAATCAATGCGGATGTGTTTACACATATGGAAGAACTGCTTGTTTTAGAAAAGGAACAGAGGGAGCAGGAAGAAAAAGAAAATGCAATGTTTATGAAAACTAAAGTGGATTTTCATTCCATGGATTCGGAGGTGGAAGTATGAGGCAGCTGCATGAGTTTGATGAGGTATTCGATTCGCAGGAAACATTCCGGATCATTTTAGAGGCAATGGCAAATCCAACGAGAATTTTATCCGTAGAAAAAGCGGCAGATAAACTGTATGGGGATCACAGGGCGATACTTGCAGTTGCCATGACGCTGTTAGATAACGAAACAACTTTTTTTGTCTGCGGTGATGCGGCACTATCAGAGCAGATCATACTGCTGACACATGCAAAAGAAAGTACGGCATCGGATGCTGAGTTTGTATTCGTGACAAAAGATGGCAGTATGGAAGAAGATATAGAAGATTTTATGTGTGGGACATTAGAGAATCCACATAAGAGCGCAACGGTCATTGTTGAGATCACAGGAGAAAAAGAGGATGATCTTGTATTTTGCGGACCTGGGATCAAAGACCACGCCAAAATATGTACGGCGAAAACGGTAGGCAAAGCAGTAGGACTTCGTGATGCACAGGTATACGAATATCCGCAGGGAATCGACTTTTTATTTCTTACGGCAGCAGGCGAACTGTTTGGAATACCAAGATTAGTAAAAAGACAGCGTGGTTAGGAGGAGAAAATATGGCTTACGTAGCAGTTTCCGGCGGAGAGGAAGCAATCGAGGAGAGTATCCGTCTGTTAGATTATTATAGAAGCGGTACAAAAGAGGATGTGACATTAGAAGCAATTAAAGGAAAAATGTCCCTTCTGGTTGATAAAGTGATGAGTGAAGCAGGACTTTATGCGAAAGATTATGCGGCACTTGCCATAAAGCAGTGTGAGGGATCTTCCGAAGAGGCGGTATTTTTACTCCGTGCTTACCGGTCTACATTGAAACGGACCTATTACACGGATGTTGCAGATACGCGTTCCATGCGCATTGTGCGTAGAATTTCTGCGGCATTTAAAGATATTAAGGGAGGACAGGTCTTAGGCGCAACTTATGATTATACGCATCGACTGATGCATTTTGATCTCGAAAAAGAAAATGCGGCGGATTTAAAAGCCCAGATGGAGAAAAAAGTTGCTTCCGAGGAGCCTCTTGAAATTGAAAATTGTGAGCGCGTGTCAGATTCCTTAAAGGATGAAGGACTTTTAGATATTTATGAGAAAAACGATGAAAAACCGTTTGATGTTACGGAAAATATTTTGGAATTTCCGGCACCGAGAAGTGCAAGGCTGCAGACTCTTACAAGAGCGGATACCGGGTATATTTCCGGACTTGCCTATTCTGTTTTAAGAGGATTTGGACAGGTTCATCCTACTGTTGGTGAACTGCGGTGCGGCTATGTGGAACTGACAGTTCCGTATCTGTTTGATGAGTCAGAAAGCGTTTATATCGGAGAGGTCATGCTGACAGAAGTAGAGACATTAAATGAGGCAGATGATAAAAACCAGCTCAAACTTGCCAGCGGTTATGGTGCCGTGTTTGGCCGAAATGAAAACAAGGCGATCGCAATGGCGGTAATAGACCGGGAGTTAGATCACGGCGGTGACTATCCGACGCAGGACGATGAGTTTGTACTGATGCATGGCGACTGTTTAGAGATGAATGGATTTATTTCCCATTTGAAACTGCCACATTATGTAACATTCCAGTCAAAACTTGATGCAGTCAGAAAGACCAGAAAACAGAACGGAGATAAAGAAGGATGAAACAAAATTATAATTATGGTTTTTTGGATGAGGGGTCAAAAAGAGAGATCCGGCGTACTATTTTAAAAGCTGTAGCAATTCCGGGTTATCAGGTACCGTTTGGTTCAAGAGAACTTCCGATTGGCAGAGGCTGGGGAACAGGCGGACTTCAGATCACATTGTCTTTGATCGGACATGGAGATACGATCAAGGTGATCGATCAGGGCAGTGATGAGAGTGTCAATGCCGTCAATATCAAAAAATTTATCCGTATGTGTTCGGATGTTGAAACGACAACAGATACAGAAAAAGCAGATATTATCCAGACAAGGCACAGGATTCCGGAAATACCATTAAAAAATAATCAGATACTTGTGTTTCAGGTACCGATCCCGGAGCCGTTACGCATTGTGGAACCGAGGGAGGAAGTTACCAAGAAAATGCATGCGGAAAAAGATTATGCACCGATGTGGCTTCAGTTGTATGAAAGTCTGATCAAATATAAGAAAGTGACGATCTCCAGTGAATATCCATGCATGGTTGAGGATCGCTACATCATGAATCCAAGCCCTATACCGAAGTTTGACAATCCAAAGCTTCACATGGCGGAATGTCTGTATCTGTTTGGGGCAGGCAGGGAGAAAAAAATTTATGCTGTGCCACCGTATACGAAGGTGGAATCCTTAGCATTTGATGACGTGCCGTTTGAGAGAGAATCATTCAAAGCAAAATGCTGCAGACTCTGTGGCAGTACAGATACCTATTTGGATGAAATGTTTGATTCTAAAACAGGTGAGAAATTTTATCAGTGTTCTGACACTTCGTACTGCAAAAAAGTGCAGGCGGCAAAACGGATCAAGGAGGTACGTTAGAAAATGACTTTAAAAGAACAACCGGTCATTCAGGTAAAGAATTTAACAATCCGCTATGGAGAAGGATGTCCGTTCTGTCAGACCAGTTTAGAGAAAAACCGTTGCAAAGTCTGTGGAACGGTATGGGCTGCAAATGATATTTCACTTGAAGTGTTTGACGGTGAAATTTTAGGAATTGTCGGAGAGAGTGGTTCCGGAAAATCAACACTGATGCAGAGCCTTTATTTTGACAGAAAACCGACCAGTGGAACAGCATATTTAAAACAATATCACGACGGAACAGTCAATATCTGGGATGCAAGCGCGGCAGAAAAAAGGAAGATCAGAAATCTTATGATGGGAATGGTATACCAGAATCCGATGCTAGGACTACGCATGGACTATTCTGCTGCATCGAACATTGCTGAAAAGATCATTGCAGCAGGCAGCCGTAATGCAGGGCAGATGACGGAACGTGCAGAGGAGCTCCTGGAGGCAGTGGAGATTCTGACCTCCCGTATGGGGGAGGCACCGAAAAACTTTTCCGGAGGCATGCAGCAGCGTGTGCAGATTTCAAAAGCACTGGCGAACAATCCGTCTCTTCTGCTTTTAGATGAGGTAACAACAGGACTTGATCTTTCCGTACAGGCGAAGGTGCTTGACCTGATCCGTCATATCAAGGCAAAATATAAGATTTCTGTATTACTTGTTTCACATGATCTTGCTGTAATACGAATGTTAGCAGACCGTACGATCGTGATGCTTGATGGAAAAATCGTGGAAAGCGGTCTGACCGATCAGATTCTGGAAGATCCACAGCATGCTTATACACAGCAGCTCGTGCATTCATTGCTATAAGAAGGAAATGGAGATTATTATGACAACAATTATTATAAATGGAAAAATCGTTACACCTGGAGAGATTTTAGAGGGAAATGCACTTGTGATCGAAAATGACCGCATTAAAAATATATGTCCGCAGGAAAGACTGATCCCGATGGGAGCAGACCGGATCGTAGATGCAGAGGGTGGATATCTGATGCCTGGATTTATTGATGTACATTCGGACAAGATCGAACAGGTGATCCTGCCAAGACCGACTGCACAGATGGATTTTGAACTTGCATTGATGGAGTGCGAAAAAGAGTTATTACAGCTTGGAGTAACGATGATCTACCATTCATTTTCTTTATACAAAGATGAATTTTTTGGAAAAAGTCCGCTTCGCACTAAGGAGAATGTTCAGAAGATGGCAGACCTTGTGGAACAGATCCACGCAAAAAGCCATCTGATTCATCATAGATTCCATCTGCGCCTTGAAATTGATAATTTTGAGGGTGCAGATATTGCAAGAAACATGATGGAGAAAAAACAGATCCACGAGATTTCGTTTATGGATCATACGCCGGGACAGGGACAGTATCATGACCTGATGGTCTATCAGGAAGCGGTGGAAAAATACCATGGTAAAGAAATTGAGGAAAACGGGATTGAATCCATTTTAGAATATCACCAGAAAAAAGACAGACTTTCTTTTGAAGAATTAAAAAAACTTGCTGATTTTGCCAAAGAACATGGAATCACAACGGCATCCCATGATGATGACTGTGCAGAAAAAATTGCAGTTAATGAGAAAATCGGTGTGAGTATCAGTGAATTTCCGATCACAATGGATGTGGCTAGACTTGCACACGATAAAGGATTTTATACGGTGGTCGGTGCACCAAATGTTTTGCTTGGCGGCTCACATTCCGGAAATATGTCCGCTGCAGAAGCGATCAAAGATGGCTGTGCAGATATTATCTGTTCTGATTATTTCCCACAGGCGATCTTACACAGTATTTTTATCATGGCAGAAAAATATAACTGTCCGCTGCCGGAAGTCGTAAAAAAAGCTACGTTAAACCCTGCAAAGGCGATGAAGATCGATAAAGATTATGGTTCTATCGAGATCGGTAAAAAAGCGGATGTGCTGATCATACAGAAAGAGAATGAATATCCGGGCGTAACTGGTGTATTTGTGGATGGACAGCAGATTTTATCTTTAAACTACCGGATGGATGAAACGGCATCTTCTAATGCAGATTTATGCAAAAATGACCAGCAATTAAAGATGGCAGAATAAGATCAGAATGGAGCAGACTATGAACATATTAGAAATCGAAAATCTTTCCAAAAATTTTTACCTGCACAGTGTCGGGAAAATGATTTATTCCTGTCAGAATATTAATTTTTCTTTGGAAGAAGGTAAATTTATCGGGATTGTCGGACTTTCCGGTGCCGGAAAATCAACCATATTAAAATGCATCAACCGTACTTATCTTGCAACAGAGGGAAGCATCCGCTATCAGAGCGAAGCATTTGGGGAACTTGATCTTGTACAGGCAAGTGAGCGACAGATTTTGTATCTGCGCAGACATGAACTTGGCTATGTTTCGCAGTTTTTAAATGTCATGCCAAGGACAACTGCGAAAGAGCATGTGATGAATGCAGTCTTAGAGACAGAAGATGATGTGAAGGCAGCGGAGAGAAAAGCAGAGGAAATGTTATCTTATTTCAGACTTTCGGAAGATCTGTGGGATATCTATCCAAACACGTTTTCCGGTGGAGAACGATTGCGCCTGAACTTAGCACATACTATGGTAAAAAATCCAAGACTTATGCTTTTAGATGAACCGACTGCGTCTTTGGATGCAAAGACCAAACTTTTAGTGAAAGATATGCTGATTCGTCTGAAGGAAAAAGGGACGAGTATGATCGGTATCTTTCATGATCTTGAATTTATGGACGGAGTCTGTGATACGGTATTTAATATTTCGGAGGGATCGATAACGGGATGAGAGCAGATTTACATATACATTCTACGGTTTCAGATGGAAGTTTTGACAGAGAGCAGATTACGGAATATGCCATAAAAAAAGGACTTGATGTGATCGCTTTTACAGATCATGATACAGTTGCACATATCAATGATCTTCCGGTATCCGACGGGATAAAAGTACTCGGTGGTATAGAGATATCTGCGTTTGATAAAGCCTTAAACTGTAAGGTGCATGTTTTGGGATATGATATTAAGAAACCGGAGATATTGGAAAAAGCTGTGGCACCGACGCTTCTGGCACGCCATGAGAATTGCATGAAGCAGATTGAGATACTGAAAAAAAACGGTTTTCAGATAGATCTCGCGCAGATACACCGTGCAGATGGTACTTATATTTACAAACAGCACATCATGGATTATCTGGTGAAAACAAGACAGGTGGAAGATATGTTTGGAGAGTTTTACCAGAAAATTTTTAAACATGGTGGTATCTGTGATTTTGATATCGAATATCCGGACCCGGAAAAAATGGTTGAGGCGGTGTGCGATGCCGGAGGTCTTGCAGTACTTGCACATAGCGGACAACAGCAGAATTTTTCGCTGATTCCGAAGCTGGCTGAATGTGGACTGAAAGGTCTTGAATACAACCATCCGGCAAACAGTGCAAAAGACAAAGAAATCATAAAGAAATATGCAAAAGAGTATCATCTGTTTCTGACCGGAGGAAGTGATTTCCACGGTGCATTTGAAAATAAGTCGGCAGATATCGGGGAATATCTGTCCGAAGAGAGTGGGATTACTGCAATTTTGGAAGGAATATAAAATTTTACAGGATATTTCCCGGGGTATTCGTGGAAACACAAAAAGAGAATGTCATCAGCGTCGGCATTCTCTTTTTTTCCTTTGATATTTTGTATTAGATATGATAGAGTATAATACAGTGCATATGTTCGAAACAGCATAATTAGAAATAAAAGGGGATTCGTTGGGAAAATGGACCAGAGTAGTTTTCACTTTCATGAGAAAAAAAGAGTTGTAGTTAAAATCGGTTCTTCTTCGTTAAATTATGAGGAGACCGGCAATTTGAATTTTACAAAACTAGAGCACCTGGTGCGCGAGCTTTGCAATTTAAGAAACCGGGGGATGGATGTGTGTTTAGTCAGTTCCGGTGCGATCGCCGTCGGCAGACAGTCGCTTGGCATGAATGAGCGGCCGCGGGAACTTTCCACAAAACAGGCATGTGCAGCAGTCGGACAGGCAAGACTGATGATGATCTACCAGAAACTGTTTGCAGAGTATAATCAGGTGGCAGGTCAGGTACTTATGACAAAAAATACCATGGTCAATCCGGTTTCCAGGGAAAATGCAAAGAATACATTTGATGAATTGTTCCGTTTAGGTGCGATCCCGATCGTCAATGAAAATGACACAGTATCTACTTATGAAATGCAGTTTGGTGATAATGATACACTTTCTGCGATTGTTGCTTCCCTGATCGGTGCAGATCTTTTGATTTTATTATCAGATATTGACGGATTGTTTACAGACGATCCGCATAAAAATCCGGATGCAAAACTGATCGAAGTGGTCGAAAAGATGGATTCAGACATTCTTGGAATGGCAAAGAGTACGACCGGAAGTGATGTCGGAACCGGCGGCATGGCGACCAAGCTGACCGCGGCAAAGATCGCGACACTTTCCGGGACAGATATGATCATTGCAAACGGAGCAGATGTCTGTGTACTGCATCATATTTTTGATGACAGCTTTAGGGGAACCATCTTTAAAGCACAGAAAAAAGAAACATTCCGTATACAGGATTTTATATTAGAAACAATCGGATAGAAAAAGATTTGTGTGAATAATAAGTTTTTCACACGCAGGAACGGAGATTTTTATGAAACAGGAACAGATCGACAGAATTAACGCACTTTACCGCAAATCGCAGGCGGAGGGACTGACCGAAGCGGAAAAAGAAGAGCAGGCAATGCTGCGAAAGGCTTATGTTGCGGATGTAAAACGCAATCTTGTAGCACAGTTAAATAACATTGATATGCAAAATCCGGACGGTACGGTCACAAACCTTGGGGAAGAATATGGAAATAAGAAAAAGCTTTCCTGATAAAAAAGAAATCCGGAAAAAACATCTTGCCATCCGAAATGCAATGTCAGAACCGGAAAAAGAGGAAAAAAGCAGAAAAATCTGTGAAAAACTGATAAACTCGAACTGGTATACCATAACAGACTGGATCTTTGGCTATTATCCGCTTGGAAAAGAGGCAGACTGCCTGGATTTTCTTGAAAAGGCACTGCACGATGGCAAACACGTTGCCTTGCCCAGAACAGGAGCAGGCTGCACCATGGAATTTTACGAGATCACATCTTTCGCACAGACATCGGAGGGTGCATTTCATGTCATGGAACCAACTGTGGAATGCCGCCGTATAAATCCCATGGATTTATACGACCAACAGGTTGCAGTCTTAGTTCCAGGAGTCGTCTTTACCCCCACTGGCAGCCGCTACGGCTACGGTAAGGGCTTTTACGACCGCTATTTTGCAAGATTTGCAAAGCTAAACCGCTATGCATTAGCTTACGAGAACCAGCTTGAACCAGAGTTGGAAGTACTTGATACAGATATAAAAATGTATCGTATCTATACCGAAGAAAGTGAATATAAGATAATCTGAGGCAATTCAAAGCGAAACGCTCCCAAAACCTTCGACTGTTGTTAAACAGGTGCCCGTTTTACAACAACCACAGCCTATCGCAGAGTTTCGCCCAAGTATCGCCGCAACACCGTATAAACATTTCACAGAAAGGAAAGGTATCATCATGGAACTAGAACAAATATGCCAGGGAGCCAAAGCTGCATCCCGCACCCTTGCCACGTTAGGCACCAATGAGAAAAATCAGGCTCTTATCGCAGTGGCAGATGCACTTATTGCTGCATCTGCTGATATCATTGCCGCAAATGAAAAAGATCTTGAAAATGGCAGGAATAATCATATGCCGGAAGGAATCTTAGACCGTCTGATGCTAAATGAAGCGAGAATCGCACAGATTGCGGAAGGTCTGCAGCAGGTAGCAGCTTTAGATGATCCGATCGGGGAAGTCCTTTCCATGAAAAAACGTCCGAACGGTCTGATGATCGGAAAAAAACGTGTACCGCTTGGTGTGGTCGGCATGATCTATGAGGCAAGGCCGAATGTGACCGTTGATGCCTTCGGGCTTTGTTTTAAGACCGGGAATGCTGTGATCTTAAAGGGGGGAAGTGATGCGATCTATTCGAATATCGCGATCGTTTCGGTTATCCAGAAGACATTAGAGCAGCTTGGTATTCCAAAAGAAGCGGCATCTCTGATCGAAGATACGTCAAGGGATACTGCGACAGCATTCATGAAAATGAACCAGTATGTCGACGTTCTGATTCCACGTGGTGGAGCAGGACTGATCCGTGCAGTTGTGAATCAGGCAACGATACCTGTGATCGAGACAGGAACCGGAAACTGTCATATTTTTGTGGATGAGTCTGCTGATTTTGACATGGCGGTAAATATCATTCTGAATGCCAAAACCCAGAGGATCGGTGTCTGTAATGCCTGCGAGTCGCTTGTCATTCATGAAAAGATCGTGGATGCGTTTATGCCGAAACTGACAGAGGCACTTCAGAAAAAAAACGTGGAGGTGCATGCAGATGAGAGAAGTTTTGCAGCAGCAGAAGCCGACGCTGCATTGAATAAAGAACTGATCAAACCGGCGGTGGAAGAAGACTGGGGCAGGGAATATTTAGATTATATGATCTCTGCAAAGACGGTAACTTCTGTGGATGAGGCAATCGCCCATATTAACCGCTATAATACAGGACATTCCGAGGCAATTATTACGGAAAATTATACCAATGCACAGAAGTTTTTAGATGAAGTGGATGCTGCCTGTGTCTATGTCAATGCATCCACACGGTTTTCGGATGGTTTTGAGTTTGGTTTTGGCGCGGAGATCGGTATCAGCACGCAGAAACTTCATGCGAGAGGCCCGATGGGCTTAGAAGCATTAACCAGCACAAAATATATCATTTATGGAAATGGTCAGGTAAGACCATAAGAAAAAGCAATAGAAATAGTGAGGATTTAACAGTTTTATGAGTCAGAAAGTTACAACGGGAGTGCGCCCGACATTGCGCATCGCAGATAAAAACCAGATTCCGGCAACGGAACCGGAACGTCAGTATTACTTTATGGATATTGCAAAAGAGTATTTAAGACAGCTTTCCGAGGAAAAAGGAAGTCCGCTGACTTTTCATGTATCCACATTCGGATGTCCTATTGTATGAGTAAAACAGATGTTGTAATCTTTTAGAAAAATCAAGTGATTTTGTGAAATAAAAATTTTGTAGAAAGCCGGAGCAAAGAAGTTTGTGCCGGCTTTTTGAAAAGAAAATTGACAAATATATTAGCATGTTTGTTGACAAATTAATCGAAAAAGAAATATAATTGCGTATATAATATATATTGTAGAGGTCTTATGTTTGAATACAACTATAATAGAAAAAATAAAGGAATGTACGTTAACTTACCATTACAATTAACATTTGATTATGAATTTCATGATGCAGTATCGGAAATGATAGATAAATGTTTGCTAAATAATGAAAACGATGTAAAGTGTGTTTATGTAACATGTGATCATGATTCTAAATATGATAAAATGAGTATGGCGTATTTATTAAATGTTTTAAGGTATATCATGATTTTTAAGGATGTTAAATGGCATTTTCATGTGGCGAACATAATAGCACCTACGGTTCATGTACAGGATGGGGCAAAATTTAGAGAAGTAAATTTTGATGAAGAACTCCAAAAGAATAAACTCATATACTATGATTTTCATGGGGATAAAAATGTTCAAAAACCTGTAGATGAAATGGCAAAATTGTTAGTTGAAAAAAATTTGACAATAAACTCAGAAACTGTAAAAGAGTTTTTGTCTACAACAATAGGAGAAATTTTTTCAAATTCTATTAATCATAGTGAACAGGATGAAATTTTTTTTATGTATGATATTAGTTTCGAAGATGGAGACTTTTATTTATGTATTAATGTAATTGATTATGGCAGTACAATAGTTGCAAATGTCAAAAAATATTTAGCAATGGAATATATGGGGTTAAATGGCACAGACTGTATTAGGTGGGCGATAAAATCTGGAAATACAACTAGATTGGGATCAGGTGGTTATGGTTTGCCTACACTCATATCATATATTAAAAGTACAGGAGGAGAATTGTACATTCTATCAGGGGAGGCAAATTATAAGCTGTCTGCAGGAATAGAAGAAGTATTATTGTCGAAAGGCGTATTTTGTGGAACGAGTATAACATTTAAAGTAAAATTATATGATACTGGCAGAATTATCAAATATGATAAGAAAAGTGAAAAAATAGAAAGTATAAGTTTGGATTCAATATAAAAATATGAGGTGATAAGAATGACATTGTTAGTTAAAAATTACATTGATGGGGATACAGCAGTATCATATGATGATGGGAAAAAGTGCTATAGAGATATTTTAAAGATTTTAGACAATGGGGACAATGTAATTTTGGATTTTGATGGGATTGATTATGTTATTACCGCATTTCTAAACCCGATAATTGGTGATCTGATTTTGCAAAAGGGTATTAGCGTTATGAAATCTATAAATATAATAAATGCAAATCAAAAAACCATTGACAAAATCAAGATGGTTAAAGATGGTGCACTTCTAAAGAGAGAGGATATTGAGTAATGGTATTTTTGGACACATGTATATGGATAGAATTATGTGGTGTGAAGGCACCTGTAACGCCAAATGAAATCAGACAAACACAGTTAGCCAGTACATTGTTACAAAAATTAATGCAGCAGAATGAACAAATAGTAACATGTAATGAACAACTAATTGAGATTATATCTGCAGTAGAAAAAATAAAACTTAAAGAATATAATCGGGTTGCAAAAGGAAATGGTCAACCAGGATGTGGAGATTTAAAATCTTTTCGTAGTAAAGTAGAATTTTCTAATGCAAAACAATTATGCAATGCAGTTGTTTCAGATGTTAAACATTTTGCGGACGTGCACGATTGTGCATATTCGGTAGATGAAATTTTGAGTAAAATAGATCTTGCAGATATTAATGATTGTATATATTATGATTATTGTAAAGACAAGGGAATAGAGTTTTATTCATTTGATATGGATATTAGCAAACTAGGACAATTGGGAACAGTACATATTTTAAGATGATACGGTAATCCTTAAATGAAAAATAGTCGTTCGCTGGGGACGGCTATTTTTCATTTAATAAAATTTTATTCTTTCCCATTTGGCCCATGTTCACACGTTTGAAGTGGCTTACCACAGATCGGGCATAGTTCAATTCCACATAGCCAGTGGTGCCAGCGACCTTCCTTTGCATAACATTCCGGGCAGACTGGATTTTTCTGACCGTAGAGAGCATCGCGTGGATCGCCGACTTTTATTCGCTGATAACGCTTACCATTAAAAGAAAATGTTCTTGTACGGCAGCCACAGGTAGATCCGATACGACCGCCGCATTTTTTGCAGACAGGAAGTTCTGCAGGTCTGCTATAAAAAAATTCATGTGTTAATCCATTCACGAAGGTTATTGACTGAATGCGTCCATCTTTAATGACAATCCGATCCACGATTTGATCAACAAAGTTTTTTAAAATGTCGTTATCCAGTTCCTGCGCCATTTGAACATAATCTATAAATGATTTTGAAACAATTCTTTGAGTTACCAGGAAAGCGGAAGCCTTTTTGATAAATGACAGATCTGTCAGATCGTTATCTTCAGAATTATCAAGGAGTTCCGCGAGTTGATGTTCCATTTCTTCAATTTTCTTTATCAGTTCCTTTTTCTTTGCTGCAAATTCCTCTTTGGTCATAGAAGCAGGATCATATAAATATACGTCTGTTAATCTTGTGATAGCATTTTTAGATTTCTCGATTTCTGTATTTAACAGGTCTATTTGATTATGATCCTGAACCTCATCAAATTTGCTTAGAAGAGCAATGTCAGGGACATATGTTCCATTTCCCAGGTTGCTATATAAAAGTGCCTGAAATGTTGAATTTAAGCTGTCAGGGATGATTCCGGAAACAGCCTCGAATGCTTCTCCTTTTAAAAGCTCGGATTCAAGCTTTTCGGTAGATGTTATCTTTGTAAAGTTTTTCTGAACTCTGGCAAGATTGGCAATATAGTTAAAGACAAAGGTTCCAAGATATGTTTCATTTACTGTCTTGGAATTGTCACAGGTCATCATCCGGGAGCGTTTTGCGCAGCGATAAATGGAAGGGCGCCACCCGTTTGATCTGGCATGGTCTTTACACGCAATCATGTTTGAGCCGCAATTACTGCAGACTAAGTGTCCGGAGAATGTGTGTACGAATTTCCTGGCGCGCATTTCAGAGGTGTTACGACGGGATGCATTTTCATCCATGATTTTATTGCAGCGATCAAATTGATCTTTGGAGATAATACCAGGATGGTTATTTTCACGGACGATCCATTCACTTTCCGGCTTTAAAGGACCACGGCCGCTTTCTCGCATATTATAACGATAAGTGCCAATATAAAAGGGATTTCGGATAATATCATAAATGAGTCTTGATGTCCATTCACCGCCGCGCTTGGATTTGAAATTTTTATTGTTAAGGAATCTTGCGATTTTTATACTGGATCGCCATTCTTCATATCGGTCGAAAATGAGTTGGACAATTTTAACTTCTTCCGGATCTGGTTCAGGAAACTTGGTTTGTTCGTTCCAACGATATCCTACTGGCATCCGGGCTCCGTTCCATAGTCCCTGCTCTGCACGATCTAACATAATGCCGGTGACACGTTCAGATGTCATGTTACGTTCAAGCTCTGCAAAGATCAGGATAATCTTCAGCATAGCCTCACCGATCGCAGTAGAAGTATCAAATTGTTCATTCATAGAGATGAAAGTAACTTTGTGATCTTTCAGTTCCTGATACATTGCAGCAAAATCTAAAAGATTTCTGGAAACACGGTCAACTTTCCATACAATGACATGGGAAAATTCCCCGGTACGGATGCGTGACATCATTTCTTGAAAATGTGGACGGTCAGTATTTTTGGCTGAATACCCGTCATCCTCAAAGATTACATATTTGTCGATCTCCAAAAATTTACAGTATTCCTTTAATTTTTTTCGTTGAAAAGGAAGACTGTCCTTGTCAACCTGGTATCGGGTGGATACGCGGACATAAAGAGCAGCTTTTTTTTGAGTCCATAATTTGACAACTTTGTTCTTTGCGTAAGCCATAAAGAAATCCTTTCCCCAGGATCGAAAAAAGGGTACAAAAAGAAAGCCGATTGATTTCTGCGGCTTTCAATGGTATAATAAATTTTGCTTATTTCTAATACTGGAAAGCCGTTTTTCGGATGCCTGGTATTAAGCCGGTTAGTGATTGCAGTCATTGACCGGCTATTTTTTTGTTTAGTTGAAAATCAAATTAAAAGTGTCATGTTAAATAATACAATCTCTTTACTTACAGTTATAATATCACTACACCCGTCCTTTGCTGGAAAGGTGTGGTATAAGTGAAAACAAAATACATAATTTACGATGAAAGTAGTATTTATGCACTGTATTATGTAAAGGGGAAGATTCTGTATTACAATTTAAACTTTAACGGAAGGACAAAAATTTATCTACTAATCTGATAAAACTGTAAAGGTCGGGTGCATTTAAAAGCAGCTAACCTGTATTAGTGTTGGATCCAGGTTCTACTGGTGGAAACCTTTTTTCTAATTCTTCAGGAGTTTTTGGAACATTTTGCCGAATGGTTTCAATGAGTGAATCCTGTGAAAAATTAGGAAATTGGTTTTCTGGTATAGCAGGAGTGCTTGTGTCAATGTCACTTTCTTCGAGTACTTTTGCAATTTCAAGAAAGAGATCTAATAATTCTTTCCTTTTTTCCGGTTTCAAGGTTACAAATTTTTCAATGATTTTAGAAGCAGCATTTGACAAGTTATAGTCTTTTACTAATTGCTCCAGTGCACTGGATGGTGCAGGTCTGAACATTTCTCCTTCGCCGTTGCGAAGCCATTCTTCTGAAACATTATATTCACGGATAATTAAGGAAACAACAGAATCAACAGGATTACTTCGACCTAATTCATATTGAGCAACCGTATTTCCCTTTATACCGATTCGGCTGCCAAATTCTTTTTGTGTTAAATCCAAAGTTTTTCTGAGTTTCCTGATTCTATATCCCATATTCAAATTTCATCACCTCACTTACTAGTGTGATTATACTATGGGAAAAATGTAAAGTCAATTTCGAAAAGTCATAAATGCAAAAA
>ERZ1035032.742-NODE-742-length-23877-cov-8.779783_pt1 | contig 23877 bp, 20 predicted proteins | sample MGYA00520693_ERZ1035032 | MGnify/ENA primary metagenome ERZ1035032 (study PRJEB33766, sample SAMN09781740) | gut metagenome | biome: gut microbiome | host: Homo sapiens | place: Madagascar | study: EMG produced TPA metagenomics assembly of the PRJNA485056 data set... | reverse complement strand
TTTTTTATATATTTATTTTGTGAGGTTAATAAATTTAGTTAAGAATACCGGTCGATTTGTTGTCACGGACTTTTAAAACAAATCGGGAGAAAAGTATTTCTTGTGCCATACCCATTGCGAAATGCGGTTTGGTTTTGACTGAATTGGAATAGATTATATATTGCTAAAAACGTGATGGACTTAAGAATGTTTTTAAAGGTTGATTATGATTTCCATTTCGGCTGCTGCTCTGTTGTGAAATATGGCAGCAGTGTTTTTGAGTAATATACAATAACTTTAATTAACATTAGTTGTATGCGAGTCATACTGTAATTATCATAATTAGTTTCTACCCTGTTGTGAAACACGGTAGAAGCATTTTTATTAAAGTTATCTTTAAGATATTTTAAAACTTCCCGCTTTTATAAAAGGCCGGAAGTTTTTTTTGTGACATAATTTTTTAGCGTTGATTTTTCGGCAAGTGCGTGATATTTTGAAAAAAATTATTTTTACGGAGCCTGCAATGAAATACAGTTATTTTTTAGCACCATTGGTTTTGAATATTGTTGCACCGGCTTTGGCGGCTGATAAGGAAATTCAGCTGACCAATCCTGATGATTTGCTTTTTACGGAAAAAGATGGTTTGGAAACTGTTTATCTTAAAGACGGCAGTCCATTTTCAGGGGCTGTGCGTAAAAAAGACAAAGAGGGACGGACAATTACCTATTTTTATCGAAACGGGTTGCGCAACGGCGTGATTACGGCAAATTTTGAAGACGGAAAACTGGAATTTGAAGTCACTTATCATAAAGGTGTTAAGAATGGCGAAGAAATATATTTTTATGAAAACGGCAATCCTAAATTTAAAAAAACTTACAAAAATAATGTGCTTGACGGTGAAGAAGTGTTGTTTTATATGAACGGCAAACCCAAAGTACAAAATTATTATCTGGACGGTAAGCTTGACGGTGAAACCATTTATTTTGATGAAAACGGCAATCAAATTAAAATTGAACATTATAAAGCCGGTGTAAAAAACGGGGTGGAACGTATTATTGCAGATAATATTTTGGCTGAAGAAACTAATTATATTGACGGAGTACCGGATGGAATCAGCAAAAAATATAATAAAGACTATCAGACAGATGAAATAATTTATAAAAACGGTAAAAAAAACGGAATTTCCAAACACTTCAATACAGACGGCAGTATTATTGAAATGCCGTATAAGGACGATTTGAAAAGCGGAGTGGGAATTGCCTATTATCCTGATCAAAAAATAGCCAATCGCGCTGAATATTGGAATGATGAAAAAAACGGCGTGAGCGAGAGTTTTTATAAAAACGGCAGACACAAGCTGATAGAAACATACAAAAACGGAAAATTAGAAGGCATTTCACGGCTTTTTGACAAGGACGGCGCGCTGCAGAGTGTCCACTATTATGTTGACGGAATGGATCTGGCGGCGGTTAATCTTGAACAAGATGCGGATTTGCAAAATATTGCAGCGGCAAATCGTTTGGGGCAAATCAGCAAATATGTGTCCAAGAAAAATTATTGGTATCAGATTCTGTGGTTTGCGCTCAATACCGAAGATACCGAACTTTTACGGAGTTTGGAAAAAAATATGAAAATGTACGGCGCCGAATTAGATGATTTGGCAGTATATCAGCGCGAAAGCAAAACCAGATTTGCGGAATATAATCGTCGTTTGTTTTTTGGTTTGACTCCGCTCAGTTATGCCGTAGATTTGGATGCTCCGGTTGAAATTTTGCAGAATTTTGCTACGTCAGGACAAATAAACACTCAAAATCCGCGCGGCGGTACAGCTTTGCAAGAGGCAGTTCGGCTAAATAACTTGGAGCTGGTTAAGTTTTTGCTTTTGCATAATTCAGATGTAAAAAATCCGCAGAATATCAATATTTTTGTGCAGGCTGTGATGGAAAATGTGCGTATTGATATTTTGGAAGAGCTGCTAAAAAACGGGGCAGATGCTGAAGTTGCTGCTAAAAACGGCAAAACGGCTGCTGTTTATGCGGTGGAAAAAAACGATGTGGTTTTATTGGAACTGTTGAAAAAATATCAGGTGGATTTGCAAGCTGTGCAGCCTGACGGTAAAAATTTACTGTTTTATGCGGTGACGCAAAAATGCAGACCGGAGGTTATAGATATTCTGCTTGCGGCAAAATTAGATGTGAACCAAAAGGATAAAAACGATAATTTTTTGTTACAGGAAGCTCTAAAATCTAAAGATACGGCTTTAGTTGAAAAATTGCTGCAAAATGGAGCGGATGTGAATATGGCCGATGCGAACGGAGAAAGTGCGGTGTCTTATGTTTTGGAAAATCCGGTTGATGAGTATACAGTGCAAAAAATATTGTCGGATAAGGTTGATTATTCCAAACTGTTCGGTAAAAAACGGCAGACATTGTGGCAGCTGGCGGCCGAGGCGAAAAAGTATGATTTGCTGAAACAGATATTTGATAAGACAGGCGGCGTAGATAAGCCTGATGCCAAAAATGTTATTCCTTTGCAAACTTTATTATCGGAGCAGGAAAATGCAGCGCCGGAGCTGGAAAGTTTGATGCTTAGCTATGTTACTCCGGAGTGGCTGAATCAACATAATGACTATTTGCAGCAGGTTTTGGCGCTGAAAAATCTGGCAATGTGGCAAAAGTTGATAAGTATCGGTTTCAATCCGGATATAAAAGATAAAAAAGGAGCGGAATTTGTACTGCAGCTGGTACAGAAGCATTATGAACTGCCGTGGCTAGAGGAGTTGGAAAAGCTCAATCCGAATTTGAATATTACAGATTCCACCGGCAAAACTTTATTGCAATATGCTATAGACGACAATAATGCCGAACTGGCAGAAAATTTGCTGGAACACGGAGTAGCAGTTAATGTTGTAAATTCAAATTATTTGGCTGAACTGAAATATAACCAACCGGAAATTACTGCGCTTTTGCTGGCTCACGGTGCGGATACGTCATATATAACAGCGTCGGGACAAACCTTGTTAATGGCGGCTGTACAAAATTTGAATGTGACTTTGGTTGAATATTTGCTGAAAAACGGCGCTGATGTTTCGATGCGTGATAAAGATGGAAATACGATGTTGTTTTATGTGGCGGAAGCCTTGAAAAATCGGCAGAATTTAGCTGAAGATGAGTTGCTGGCAGGAATTAAGCACATTATGGAATTGTTTGCGCAAAACGGTGTTGATGTAAATGTGCAAAACGGTAACGGTGAAACGTTGCTGATTAGTTTAGCTAAAGAAAAATCGCCATATTATTCGCAGCTTTTGCAAATTTTGACAGAGCAGGGGATGGATGCCGGCTTGAAAGACCAATATGGCAAGACCGCTGCAGATTATTTTCAAAAATAAACACGGAGGCTGCACAAAAAAACACGTCTGCGGTTAGGTCAGACGTGTTTTTCTTATGAGCTGTTAAAGCTTTTTCGGAATTAAGGCGCGTAATCTTCGAATCAAATCAGGATCAGAAGAAAAGCAGATACCTGCGCAGAATAAAAAAGAAAGCGTCATTTTTTTGCGCTGTCTGTTTTTGAGGTATTTGTTAAGCGCAACAATCCATTCTTTGTATTGCATTCTGTTTGTTATATTATATAACAAAAAGACCTCGCCCTTAGGGTTGTTGAATTCGCGCATAACCACGATGTTGTCACCGGCTTCAAGTTCCTTGCTGCTGTTAATGTATTCATTCGGATATTTATCCGAAACTGAAGGATACAAACGAAAGCCCAGAGTACCGTCAGGTTTTTGACAGAACGTATTGAAGTTATAGGCAACATCATGAATCTCATGAACAGCAGGGTTGATAGCCAAATAAAGGGAAGCAACCGAAGCTGCAGCCATTACTTTACCATAGTTAGGAAGTCTACGCACTGCGCGGTAGAAATCCAAAGTAAGTTTCTTAAAATCCATAATAACAAAAAATTAAAAGGTAAGACACAAAAATTGCTAATTACTGTTTATGTAATAGTATTTTTGTATATTTGTCAAGATATTTATGCGGAATTATGCAATAAAATGATGAACTGCTCAAAAAATACCCCCTGAACAGATGGATTTTAAACATCGGAACAGGGGGTATTATCCGCAGATTTAGAAATTATATTTCAAATCCAGAGTGGCGTTGGTGCGGTATTCGCTGTCAATGTAGGACATCAAATTGCCCAGTAGCGACAGTTTGCCTTGCGTAAATTCAAAGCCGGTGCGAACCACAGCGCGATTGTCAGTACGTTTTTCATCACGAACCGTAAATGAACCGTCCATTCCGTATATTTATGTATATTAGATGGGGAAAATTAAAAAGGATTATGATTTCTCATAATCCTTTGATTTTTAATGGTGCCGACAGAGAGACTTGAACTCCCGACCCACTGATTACAAATCAGTAGCTCTACCAACTGAGCTATGTCGGCAACACAACTGAAAAGACTTATACACTACCGTTTTTAGCTTGTCAATAATTTTTTTAGGCAATTATGAAAAATTTTTTGCAACTGTTTGAAAGTTATATTTTGCACCGGTGTTGATGACAGTAAAAAACATAGGCGAGGTTTCATAAGGGTGGGGCTTTGGGGATAAAAAAACTTCCGCCATTGGATAATGGGGAAGTTTTTTGTTTAGTTTAGTGATGGGCTTTCATGTACTTTGTCAGTAGATAGAAAGTCGGATTGTTCGGAACGCAGCGGGCGTAATTTTCCAGCAAATCATAGCGCTGTAAGTCTATTAAATTATAGATATAAGCGTCGCTGATGTTATTACCGTCAATCAAAGCTTTGATTTCTTGTCCGATGTTGCGGCGCAAGATTTCATTAACAGTGTATTTAGAAACCTTATAAATTCGCGCCATACAGGCAATTTCATCTTTAGAGCCGCGAGCAAGAATTTGTTTTTCAAACCATTCCTGCTTCTTCAGTTGTTTCAGTAAATGAGATAGCTGGTTGTTATGGCGAAGCAAAGCAAAAACCAATAACTCATCACCTTTTTTTAGCACAGCCGCAATGATTTTTTCTGTAAAAGGCATGTAGCAGCCGCAATCAATGTTCAGACATCGCGCTGCAAGCTGATAAAAACCATTGTCAATCAAATACAAGATGGCTTTTTCACTAGGTAAAAAGCCACTATCCAAATAAGCGATGATTTCTTCAGAATTGCCGCGTAAAATAATTTTGTCACGGCTTTCTTCATCTAAAACAGGCTTAATGGTGTTTTTCAATGATTTCAGCATCAGGATAATCTCTTGAGAAGTCCCTTTGTTGACAATTTCTGCATTGCGTTTTATCTCTATTCGATTTTTCAGCTGCAGCAAGGTAGTAGCTGTTTGACTTCGAAGATCGATTATGTCAAAAACGCGATGATTATCCATCAATGTTTCCGCTTCATCCAGACGGCCGCGCTCGGCAACCATTTTAATGACGCCGATTGAGATATCTCTCTGAAAGATAAGCAAATGCTTGATTTCAGCTTCAATGTCTCGTTTCATAACAGCATTCTGAACGTTTTCGGGAACTTTTTGATTATGCAGCAATAGTTTTATATTGTCGCTGTTGCCATTTTGCACAATCATTTCAGCAGCTTTGTCGCAGACAGATTGATGTTCTATCAAATCTAAAATCTCTGAAGGCATCTGTTCTATCAAAAGAACTTGATTCTCATCGCTTAAAACGCGTTTCCTGATAAAATACCCTCTTATCTCAGCTTCATTTTTGCGTAAAATAAGAGCCTCTTGCGCTTTTTTCGAAAATTCATAGTCTGAATCCATCAGTTGAAAAACTTCATCAATAGTACCTTTTTGCACTAGTTTTGCAAAGCGGTTATGAAAATAATTCCAAAACATAATGATATAATTTTAGTGAAACAATAATAAAAAAATACGATTATTATATATCATAATCGTATTTTTTTGTCAAGCCGGTATTTGTCTAAATGATGCCTATCAGGCTTTGTTTTATGTTTTCGGCAACGTCCAATCGGTAATAGTTTTTGTTTGAAACATTCTGCGGGTAATATTCCGAAATTCCTAAAGCCAAAATATTGGATTGCTGATTTATAAAGTCGCGGCTCAAATTGATGGCATCGGCACCGGAAATCAGATATTCTTTGAAATTTCCGATAGAATTTTTGGCTTCGTTAATAAAGTTGTTATGTTCATTAAATGTATGCGAAAATTTAAATATCGTAACAATCATAGATATAATCAGCGCCGAAGTTATCCAGCCGGTATAAGTGCTGCAAAACAGCCAAATTAAAACAATCGCAGCCAATGAAAACAGCTTAAACGGCAAACCAACCAAGATATATTTGAACTTGTGGAACAAAATCCAGACATAAAAGGCAAACAGCAGGCTGGAGGCTAGCATAATAATCAGGCTCTGCGCCAGATTAACACTGTTGTAAGCTACAAAAAATTCAGTCAAAATCAGCATTGTAATACTGAAAATAACATAGCTGATATTTTGCAGCAGGCGGAATTTTTTGATTTGCTTATTGATGCTTTTTTCAAAAATCCTTTTGGCTTTTTTCAGTTTTATATTATTGCTGACATTGATTTCCAACTTTGTCGATTTTTTAGCAAACAAAAGTTTCAGGGCTTTTTTCTCAAGCTTACTGAGTTTGCTGCTTTTGATGTTTTTGGCCACCAAAAAACAGTGGTTATTTTCACAAATTAAATCGACGGCGTTTTTACGGAAAAGCTCAAGCAGTTTGGCAACATAAGCAACACGATCAAATTTGCCGATGGAAATGCTGCGAGCCAAGGCTCCGCTGTAGGAAGGCTTATAGCTGCTGCGACGCTCTTTTTTCAGGCTGATAAGCGAAAGTAAAAATGAACCAAAAATAGCCATAAAACCAATGCCGGCATAAAGAATATTGCCCCAATCCAGCAAAAATGAAGTTAAACTCTTATCATAGTTTTTCAAAAAAACATTGCGGTTCATCACGGTTATAATATCCATATTTTCTCCGTTTAGCAAAGGAGTGGTATTGGAAAACGCTAAAACATTTTTAGCCAAACTAAAAATGTTGGTACGTTGGTTTGTGATGTTTTTTCCTTGCCCGACAATCGCTTGAGCGTCTTTAAATGAATGGCCTTCCGGCAGAGAAACAATAGCGTTGGCCGAAGTAATAAAAGCGTTGAGCGGATGTCCGGTCAGATTCCAATCCATAAAAATCAAATTTTCGGCAGTTTGCAGCTTGTTATTTATCATATAATTGAATTTATATGTATAAACCCCAGGCTCCAGCGGCTGATTATATTTTGGCTTCAGCAAAATATTTTGACCGTTTTCTTCGGCTGTGTATGGTACTTTTACGCCGTTTACCGTCACTTCATTCAGTAGCATGTCTATGCGGTGTCCGCGCTTTCCGTGGTATTGCGTATATTTAGGAAAAACACGTTCTAAACCGCGGGCAAATTTGCGTCCGTTAGCTACAATGGTTATGGTGTCTTCAACTTTGATATAACCGTTGGACTGAATATCTATATAGCTCAAAAAATAGGGAATGTGCTCCAAAGCCGGAGCCAAAATTTTGCGTCCGCTCGGCAAAGTTACGCTGACTGTCGGAATACGTTCTTCCTGCGGTACAGCGGCTGAGTCTTGCGGAGCTTTTATAAAAAAGCGAGTCGCCGATTTGGCTGCATTTTGCTCGCTGGCGGCGTTTTCGGAATCTTCCGCATTGTCGGTCGGCTTGTTTTTGTTATTGATGGCGTTTAATGTCTGCTCATAAATTTTTTGAAAGGTACTTTTGCCGGCTTCTTTTTGCTGTTCATAAAATTCCGGAGGCGGCACCACGCTGGTAGAAGAAGCTTTATCCCACTGGGTGTTTTCATCCATATTGATTTTTAGGGCATCTTCAAATCTTTTTTTGAAAAATTCGCGCACGGCTTCCTGATCATTAGGATCAGGCATTCCCGGAGCTAATTCCAGCGGATTTCTGGGCTTATCTTTTTGCTTGGCCTGCCGAGCCTCATATTCCGGCAAGCCGGCTAAAGGAATAACGTCAGCGGTGGCTTTGCAGATAAAACCGCTCAAAGTCAAACCAACGGCAACTGAAAAAAACTTATTCATAAAGCGTTTCCCTGTGTTTACAAATCAAATACTTTTGTTTAATATAACCGGTAAAGATTAAAAAAGTTATAAGGAGATGCAAATGAAACAAAAAGTTGCTGCTGTTATTTTGGGTGCCGGAAAAGGTACGCGCATGCATTCAAATAAACCGAAAGTTTTGATGCCGGTTTGCGGCAAAACCATGATTAAACGCATTATAGACACGCTGGAAAGTATTCCGGTAGATGAAATTGTTACGGTTATCTCTCCGGAAGGACAAGATGTGGCTAAAGAAGTTGCTCCTTATCCGACTTGCGTGCAGGAGCTGCAGCTCGGAACGGGGCACGCCGTCAGCTGCGCCAAAGATTTTTTGAAAGATTTTGATGGAACCGTGCTGGTTATTTTTGGCGATACGCCGCTGATTACGCGCCGCACTTATGAAAAAGCGATTGCAAAAGTAGAAGACGGCTATGCGGTTGTGGTTTTGGGTTTCCATCCAAAAGATCCGGCTCGCTACGGGCGTTTGGTTATGAACGGTGCCGAACTTGATCGAATTGTGGAATTTAAAGATGCAACGGATGAAGAACGGGCGATTGATTTTTGCAATTCAGGGTTTATGTCATTCAGCGGTAAGCATCTGTTTTCTATTCTGTCAAAAATCGGCAATAAAAATGCTTCCGGCGAATTTTATCTGACCGATGCAGTGGCTGTAGCAAAACAGATGGGCTTGAAATGTACGGCTTTTGCCGGAGATGCTGAAGAAGTTGCCAGCGCAAACACCTTGGAGGAGCTGGCATTGTTGGAAGAATATTGCCGAAAGAACAGCTGATGGAGCGTTTTTTTAAACTATTATACTATTATTTTTTGGGAATGCTGGTTTTGTTGACTGTTTATTTAACGGTTATGTTGGCTGTGGCTCCCAGAAATGATGCTTTGAAACGCGGTTTTATTCCGTGCACAGAGGCATTTGTACTCAGAGTTTCGAAGTGCGAGCGCGGAAGTATCGGTTGCATGACCGCCGGAATTTGGAATGACACCAAATGCAATCTGTATGTTATTTTTGACGGTATGGGGGCTTGGATACGAGGCAGACAGCCGACACCGTGGGCAAACTATTTGTTTGTACCGACCACAAGTGCCGAGCAAGATACTGAAAATCCATATGTCGGAGTGGTCAGCGAGGATATCAAAGCTTTGGACGAACAGCGTCGCTTTTTGGAAGACCGTCAAAAAGAACTCGAAGAAGCCAAACAGCGCAATTTGAACTTGAATGACAAAATTTTGCAAGTCGAAGATATTGAAAACTATAAGGAAAAAACAACCGAAGAGCCGGCAAAGCAAATCGGAGATTCAAATATAGACGATGAAGCTTTTATGGAAGATTTTGCTGACGACAAAGCAGATGAAACAAAGGTGCAAACACCAAAATCAGAGAGTGAAAACGCAAAAGCCGTGTTAAAAATAAATGCAAAGAAAAGTGTTGAGAAAAAAGGAGAAATCAATGACAAATAAGATGCCTGCTTGGGATTTGAGCGATTACTATAAAAATATGGCAGACGCAAAAATTGCTGCAGATTTGGAAGAATACCGTCACGGAACCGAAGAATTTGCTAAACGCTATAAAGGTAAATTAGTTTCTTTGTCAGCGGTAGAATTTTTGGATGCGATAAAAGATATTGAGCGCCGTTCTAAAATTGCCGGTCGTTTGGGCGGTTTTGCCTATCTTAATATGGTTACGCAAATGAAAAATGTTGAGGCTGTGGCGTTTTATCAAGATATTCAGGAAAAATTGACTGATTACTGCAAGCCGGCAATTTTCTTTTCGTTGGAATTTAATGCGTTGCCGGATGCCAAAATTGAGGAATGGCTGCAAAATAAAGATGTGGCGTTCTATAAATATTGGATAAATCGTATGCGCAAGTTCAAAAATTATGAACTTTCGGAACCGGTGGAAGAAATTTTGGTCGAAAAGTCATTGACTTCTTCCGAAGCTTGGGTGCGTTTGTATGAAGAAACATCATCGCGCTTGGTTTATACGGTTGATGGCAAAGAATATAATGATGCCGAACTATCTAAGCTGATGCTGGATAAAAATCCGAAAATTCGAGAAAAAGCCGGCAAAGAGCTGAACCGTGTTTTGAAAGAAAACGGACATCTCATGACTTTTATTTATAATATGGTGATGAAAGACAAAGCCATAGAAGATGAAAAACGCGGCTTTAAAACTCCGGTTTCTTCTCGTAACTTGAGCGAAGATGTCAGTGATGAAACGGTTGAAGTTTTGGCGCAGACCGTGAAAAAACATTATAAGGATATTTCTGAGCGTTTTTATAAACTGAAAGCAAAATGGCTGGGTGTTGAAAAGATTGCTTATTGGGATAGAAACGCTCCTCTTCCGTTTGCTGCCGACACTACATATAGCTGGGATGAGGCGGTGCAGATTGTGCTGAACGCCTATAAAGAATTTTCGCCGAAGCTGTATAACATCGCTAAAGACTTTTTTGAGCATAACTGGATAGATGTTCCTCCTCGCGACGGCAAGCGCAGCGGCGCTTTCTGCAGTGGTCCGATTAGCGATGAACACCCTTATTTAATGCTGAATTTTGTGGGTAAGCAAAACGATGTTTTGACTTTAGCGCATGAGCTCGGACATGGCTGCCACCATCAGCTGCGTTTGAAAAACGGCGAGCTGAACGAGCATTCTCGCATGACATCGGAAGAAGTGGCTTCTGTGTTTGGGGAAATGATGGTGTTCCAATCCATGTTGCGCAATTTGAAAGACGACAAGGCCAAACTGTGTTTGATTGCTTCTAAAGTCGGCGATATGATTAACACGGCCATTCGGCAAATTGCCTTTCACTTTTTTGAAACCCGCGCCCACAACGAGCGGAAAAACGGCGAAGTTTCGGAAGAGCGTCTGTGTCAAATTTGGCTGGAGGAAATGCGCGACAGCTTAGGCGAATATGTTGAAGTAACCGATGACAGCAAGCATATTTGGTCTATGGTCGGTCACTTCTTCTTCCTGCCGTTTTATGTTTATGCTTATTCATTTGCCGATTGCTTTGTCAACTCTTTGTATCAGGTAAGCCAATCCGGCAAAGTAGAAAATTTTGCTGATAAATATTTGGATATGCTTTCTAAAACCGCGCTGGAAGATTATGACAAGATTCTGGCCCCGTTTGGTTTAAACCCGAACAGTCCAGATTTTTGGGAATATGGTTTATCCTTAATTTCATCGTATATTGATATGTTGGAAGATCTTGATTCTCGAATATAAGGAAACTCGTCTAATGGTCTACTACTTTTAACTTTTTGTGCTTGTGTACTAATTTGTACACGGCGCAAAAAAGTTAATGCGTATTAGCCTCATTATCCGAGTTTCTGAGAGTTAGTGCCGGTTGCAACAATAAGCAGCCGGTTTTTCTTATGTACCATTTTATACACGGCGCAAAAAAGTTAATGCGTATTAGCCTCATTATCCGAGTTTCTGCAAGCTTGTGCCGGTTGTTTGAAAATAGTAGCCGGTATTTATATACCGAAAACCCCGCATATTTTATTTGCGGGGCTTTTCTGATGTCAGTTTAAATTTTAGTTTTTAAAATCTGCTTCAAAATCTTCCATTTCTTGTTCGTGTTCCAGTTCCTCTTTGAGAATTTTGCGGGAAATGCGAAAAGTTTCAAAATCCTTGCCCTCTGTCATCTCGCAAAGGCGCTGATAACGCTCAACGGCGCAGCGCTCTGAAGCCAAATTTTCTTTAACCAGCGTTTGCACATCCGTAACTTTCGGCGGCATATATCGGCAGCGAGCCAAACGTCCCCAATCTTCCGGACTGAGCGCCGGAGTGCCGCCCAGCTGCAAAATGCGGTTAGCCAGCCAATCGGCGTGTTTCAGCTCTTCGCCGGCATGCTCCTCAAATTCCTTGACAATACTCGGACGTTCCGGCCCGTAAGCCAGCTTGGCTCCGAGCCAATATTGATAGTAGGCCAGCCACTCTTCGGCATACGCTTCATTTAAAACTTTCAGTAGTTCGTCTAAGTCCAGTTTAATAATTTTTTTAGCCATTTCACCCATTTTATATCTCCTAATATATTGCATCAGAACATATATAATCACTAAGCAAACAGAATCAACGTTTACGACTATTTAATATTTTGCATCTAAACTCAAATCTATGTAAAAGGAGAAATATTATGGTTTTGGTGGCTCCCAGCCTGTTGGCGGCAAATTTCAGATGTTTGGCAGATGAGGTGCAAAAGGTTGAACAAGCCGGCGCAGATTGGCTGCATTTAGACATTATGGACGGGCATTTTGTGCCTAATTTAAGTTTTGGTGCTGATATGATAAAGCAGCTGCGTCCAGTCAGTAAGCTGTTTTTTGACGTGCATTTAATGGTGCAAGAGCCAAACAATTTTCTGCCGCAGTTTTTGCATAGCGGCGCCGATTTAATTACCGTGCATTATGAATCGTGTTCTGATTTGCACGCGGTGTTGGCGCAAATCAAAGCCGCGGGCTTAAAAGCCGGAGTTTCGCTAAAGCCTAAAACACCGGCAAGTGTTTTAGAACCGTATCTGACGGAAATTGATAATATTTTGATTATGACCGTTGAACCGGGGTTTGGCGGACAAAAATTTATGGCGGAGATGCTGCAAAAAGTTGCAGAGTCATCTAAAATGGCGGCTGGGCACGCTGTAACCGTTGAGGTCGACGGCGGTGTAAATTCGGAAACCGCCAAGTTTTGCGTAGAGCAGGGAGCGAAAGTTTTGGTTGCCGGCAGCGCTGTTTTTAAGAGTGATAATCCGGCGGAAGTCATCAGACAGCTGCATAGTTTGGGAGAAAAATAATGGCTACGATTATGATTGTGGAAGACGAGCAGGCAATTGCACTGTTGCTGAAATATAACTTAGAAAAAAACGGCTATGAAACGATTATCGTATCGCATGGCAATCGGGTGGTCACTGCGGTTGAAAAATATCTGCCGTCGTTGGTTCTGCTGGACTGGATGTTGCCGGAAATGTCGGGGTTGGAGCTTTGTAAGATTATCCGCAATAATCCGGAGTTGAAAAATATTCCGATTATAATGCTGACAGCCAAAAGTCAGGAAGAAGACAAAGTTATAGGGCTTTCGGCCGGCGCAGACGACTATGTGACTAAGCCATTTTCGGTGCCGGAACTATTGGCGCGCATAAAGACAAATCTGCGTCGCGTTAGCACAGTTAATCAGCCGATAAAGAGAGAATACACCTTTAAGGATATTCGTTTAGACGCGGTAGAGAAAAAGGTTTTTCGCGGCGAAAACTATGTGCGTTTGGGACCGACTGAGTTTCGGATTTTGAAGCTTCTGATAGCCAATCCGCGTCAGGTTTTTTCGCGTGAAGATTTGCTGAAAGAGGTTTGGGGAAATAGCGTATATGTGGAAATGCGCACGGTAGATGTGCATATTCGCCGCCTGCGCAAAGCCTTAAACGAGTTCGGTGCCGATTATATTCGCACCATACGTGCCACCGGTTATTCTATTGATGATCACGAGGTTGAAGCGGAGTAATAAAAACGGGCAGAAGTTTATCTGCCCGATATTTGTATTATCTGGAGAACCAGTCTGTAAACTTATCCCATACACCTTTTTCAACCGGTTTTTGCTGTTGTTGATTTTGCTCTTCAGCCTGCTGCTTTTGGGTTGCATCTATAGCTTGCTTAGTATCATCCACAGCCATAGCTGCGTCAAAACCTGTGCTGACAAGAGTTTCAACCTCAGTAAAACAGCAGGCAGCACCTGAACATAATTCGCCAACGCCTTTCAAATATTTGCCGTTCTTAAAACGTTCATAAGCAAAATAAGCACCGGCACCCAGACTTACCAGCGGGATTTATTATTTCTAAAGAAATAAAACAAGGCTCAGACAAACCTAAAAAAGTTCCATAATCTTTGACAGAGTTGCCATCTTTTTCAATATTAAATAGATGCTCAAGTTCATCCGGATATAAGAAATTTGAAAGAATGTTGTCTAAATAATCTTGTGTTATAGCCATGTTATTCTTCTAGCTAAACCGTTAAAAATAGGGTTGCAGGCGCAATGGCAGAATTTTTGGGCAAATTTTAAAAAAAAGCTTGATTATTTTTTTAGATTATAATATTTGTAGGGTGTTTTGAAAGTGCGGCCATGGCGAAATTGGTAGACGCGTAACGTTGAGGTCGTTATGAACTAAGTTCATGGAAGTTCAAGTCTTCTTGGCCGCACCATTTTTAAACTTACTTTGCAATTGAGACGTCAAAGGAGAGCTGGCTATGTTGAAAATTTATAAAACAGAAAACGGCGGAAAGTTAGTTAAGCTCAAACAGTCTCGAAATGTTGCTCAAGCGTGGTTCAATTTAATAAATCCGACCGGAGATGAAATCAAACAGGTTTCGTCTATGCTGAAGGTGGATCCGGATATTTTGAAAAATTCTTTGGATGCCGATGAACGTTCGCGTACCGAGGTTGATGACGGAGTCTTTTCGGCAATTATTAACTTGCCGCTGTTGGATGAGGAAGGAAATTTTGATACGTTGCCTTGCGGTTTGGTGTTTTCTGCCAAGAATTTTTTGACTATTTGTTCTAAAGATAACCGAATTTTAGGCGCATTTAATAAAAATACGGCTAAAACCTTTGATACGCGCGAACGTACTCGTTTTATGCTGCTGATTTTGTATAAAATTACCCAATTTTATTTGCGCTATTTGGCAATTATCAACCGTAAAACCGAACACATTGAAGATGCTTTGAAGCAAACCACCAATAATCAGGAGCTTTTTCAGCTGATAGAAATTCAAAAGTCTTTGGTTTATTTTACTACGGCTCTGCGCGATAATCACTTGGTTTTGGAAAAAATTCTGCGTATGATAAAATCTCCTGCAACTTCAAAGCTGCTGGCGTTTACCGAAGATGATATCGATTTGCTGGAAGACGTGATTGTGGAAAATAAACAGGCTATTGAAATGGTCGATATGCATCGTTCCATTTTGGAAGGAATGATGGATGGTTTTGCCTCTATTATCAATAATAATGTAAACTTGGTTATGAAATTTTTGGCAGCTATTACGATTGTGCTTTCAATCCCGACCATGCTGGCCAGCTTTTGGGGAATGAATGTGGCGGTTCCGGCGGCAAATATGCAATATGGTTTTTGGGTGGTGCTGTCGCTTTCTGTGCTGGCAACCTTGATTGTGATTATTTATTTTCGCAAAAAAGGTATGTTTTAGCAAAAAATCTGTAGACTATTTAAATTCTGTCTTTTCATATTAAATCATTTTGATATATTCTTTGATGAGTTTAAAGTTTAAGGAGAAATCTTGTGTGGCTCGGTTTTATGGTAATTGTCTTAACGGCGGCGGCTGATCAAATCAGCAAGTTTTTTGCTGCCGAATACTTGACAGAAGGTCAGCCTTGGGCTGTGATAAACTTTTTTAACTTGGTAAAAGTCTGGAATACCGGCGTCAGTTTTTCTATGTTCAACAATTATGGAAAAGCAGGAGCCATTGTTTTGAGTGTTTTTGCGCTGGGCGTGGTTGCGTTTTTAGGCTATTGGATGCTGAAAGAAACAAATAAGCTGAAAATTACCGCTTTGGCCTGCATTATCGGCGGAGCGCTGGGAAATGTGGCAGACCGCGTGCGTTTCGGCGCAGTACTGGATTTTTTGGATTTTCATTATAAAAATATGCACTGGCCGGCTTTTAATCTGGCGGATAGTTTTATCTGTATTGGTGTGTTTATACTGATTTGTCTGGAATTTATGGATAATAAAAAGAAAAAAACAGAGGAGGTTTAAAATGAAAAAGCTAAGTCTTATGTTGATGTTAGGACTGTTGGCCGTCGGGCTTTCTTCTTGCGGCTGGACTAAAGAAAAATTGGGCTTTACTCGCAAAGGGCCGGATGAAACGAAAGTTGTGAAAAAACAGCCGCTGATTTTGCCTCCGGAATACAGTGTCCGTCCTAAAAATGTGGAAGTAACAGAAGATTTTGAAGAAGATGAATAGAATTTTTGCAATTTTATTAAGCGCAGGATTCCTTTTTATCAACGCTGCCGAAGCCAAGCTTTTTAATGCTGAAGAATTTACGCTGGATAACGGTTTGCGGGTGGTGGTAGTAGAAAACCACAAAGCTCCGTTGATTAAGCACATGATATGGTATAGGGCCGGTGCGGTTGATGAACAATTCGGCAAAGGCGGCAGTGCGCATCTGCTGGAGCATTTGATGTTTCGCGGCTCCAAAAAGGTTAAAGACGGCGAATATAATCGGATTATGCATGAAAACGGTGCAGACAGCAATGCTTTTACCAGCTATGATATGACCGTATATCATCAATTTGCCGATATCAGCCGGCTGGAAGCTTTGATGGCTTTGGAAGCCGACAGAATGCAGAATTTGAATTTTGATGACCAAGCGTTTGCCGCCGAGCAGAAAATAGTATATCAAGAGCGCAAGCAGGTGGTAGAAAACAATCCAGCGGCTCCATTTGCCGAAAAAATGAATTTGCTGCTGTGGGGCAATTCTCCGTACGGGCATCCGGTTACGGGGTTGGCCGAGGAAATTATGCAGCTAAAGGCTGACGATGTACGCAGCTTTTATCAGAGCTTTTATGCTCCGAACAATGCAATTTTGGTTTTGGCCGGCGATATAGATGTTAAGACAGCCAAAAAACTGGCGCAAAAATATTATGGAAATATTGAAGCTAAAGAAATATCAAAAAACAAAATAGAGGCGGAACAGCATGATTTTGCCGAAAAAATCAAAATGAAACTGCCGTTTATAACAACTCCGAAATTGACAATAAAATATTTGCTGCCGCATTTTTCTGCCGTTAAAGGCAATATATATGATTATATGGTGTTGGCCGAATATTTAGGCGGCGGACAAACTTCGGCACTGTATCAGGAATTGGTAACAAAAAGCCGACTGGCGGTCGGAGTTTCGGCCGGATACGCCTTCAATGCTAACGGAAACAGCGTATTTTCTGTTTTTGCAGTGCCGGCACAAAATACATCTATGCTAGCTTTGAATGTGGCTTTGCGGGAGGCTCGCGCTCAGGCTCTGCAAAGTCTGACGCCCGAAAAACTGGATAAAGTAAAAAAGAAGATGGTTGCCGATTTGGTGTTTGCCAATGACAATCCGGAAGATGCGGCGTATTGGCTTGGTTATATGCTGGTTAGTGGATTTAGTCTACAGGAGGTGCAGAATTACGCCGATAATATAAGTTCCGTGACATTGGACGGAGTTTTGCAGGCGGCAAGAGAAGTATTTTTGGCGGTTCCAAATGTTGAAGGTGAGCTTCTGCCGTTAAATGAGCCGGAGGGAGACAAGCAAAATGATTAAGCATGCCAAACCGAAAAACTTTGTTTATTATCTGAAACGTTTGATCATTTTAGCGGTAGCGTTGTGTTTTATTATGCAAATTCCGGTAGTTATCAAACATTTTGATTCCATTGATATTGAAGGAATTTTAGATAAATCAGAGCTGAAAAATGTTCATTTTAAGGCTAAGGTGCAGAAAATTGAACAGGGAGCTTTGACTGCGTATTTTATGGAAGAGCATTCTAATCCGATTGTCAGTATCAGTTTTATTTTTCAAAATGCCGGTGCGGCGCATGATGACGAAAATAAGCAGGGAATGGCGCTGCTGGCTGCGGCTTTGCTGACAGAAGGCGCCGGAGATTATGACAGCCGAACTTTTAAGGAAGCGGCAGAAGAAAACGGCGTAAAAATTGGGTTTTCTGTGTCAGCCGATGATTTTTCCGGCAGTTTAGCGTTTCCTAAAGCTAATATGCCGGCGGCAGTTAATTTGTTTAAAGCTGCTTTATATGAGCCGCATCTGGAAGAAGATGATATCAATATTAAAAAGCAGCAATTGCTGACAGCTTTGCAGATGCAGAAAGAAAATCCGAAACAGCTGCTGGCAAACAAGTTTAAGGAAGATATTTTTGCCGGTCACCCTTATGCGCGCAATTCTATAGGTAAAGCGGCAGACATTCAGTCGGTTACGGCAGAAGAAATGCGGGAGTTTTTACGGAATAATCTGGCTCAGGACAATATAATTGTCGGAATTGCCGGCGATTTATCAAAAAATGAAGCTCAGAATGTTCTGGCGGATTTATTTGCCGGTCTGCCGATGAAAAGCCAAGCTAAGCCGCTGGCAAAAATAGATTTCTCGGCCGACTGGGTTGAATACAGCGTTGAACGGAAATCGGCGCAGGCAATGACACGGCTGGCAGCACGCGGTACTTACCGCGACAGTGTTGATTTTTATCCGTTATATATTGCAAACTATATTTTCGGGGAGTCCGGTTTGAGTTCCAGACTTTCGAAAATAATCAGAGAGCGTGAAGGGCTGACTTACGGAGTATATACTTATCTCAGCAACAGTGATGCGGTTGCGTTGATAGAAGGCGGATATTCTTCAACTCCCGAAAACTTTGAAAAAGCCAAAGAATTACTGAAAAAAGAGTGGTTGAAATTGGGAAAAGAAGGTGTCAGTACGCAAGAGCTTGATGAGGCCAAAAAGTCTCTGCTTAACTCTTTTTACTTGCGTTTTGCCACGATTGACGGCATATCAGATATGCTGACGGCAATGCAGAAATATAATTTAGGGATTGATTTTTTGGATAAACGTAACGATTATATCCGCAATGTGTCGAATAAAGATGTAAATGCGGCGGCAAAGAAATATTTTAACAGCATACCGGATTTTGTAAATATAGGGGTTGATAATTTGGGAGAAAAATAAAAGATGTTTGGTAGAAATAAGTTAAAATCTTGGGCAAAACTGGAAAGTTTATACAGTCATTTCAAAAAAATGCAGATGAAGGATTTGTTTGCGGCAGATGAAAGGCGTGCTGACAAATATACCATTCAGTTTGAAAATTTGCTTTTGGATTATTCCAAAAACCGCATAGATGATAAAATTATGGCGGCATTGTTTGATTTAGCGCGCGAGCGTGATGTTTGCGGCAGAATTAAAGCTATGTTCAACGGCGAAAAAATTAACACAACCGAAAAACGCGCGGTTTTACATACGGCTCTGCGGCATCAAGATAACACGCCGGTCTATGTCGACGGCCGCGACGTTATGCCAAAAATCCGCGAAGTTTTGGGGCGTATGAAAGATTTTTCCGAAGCGGTGCGTTTGGGAACTTTTACCGGCTATACCGGTAAAAAACTGACAAATATTGTTAATATTGGCATCGGCGGTTCTGATTTAGGACCGTTTATGGCTGTGGAAGCTCTGCGTCCGTATTGGGCCAAAGATATTAAATGCTATTTTATTTCTAATATTGACGGCACCGCCTGTGCCGAAGTTTTGAATAAGATTGATCCTGAAACAACCTTGTTTATTGTGGCTTCCAAAACATTTACAACTATAGAAACTTTGACTAACGCCAGAACCTGCCGCAAATGGCTGGTAGATGCTTTGGGCGAACATGCTGTAGCCAAGCACTTTATCGCGCTTTCCACCAACAAGGCAGAGGTTGAAAAGTTCGGCATCAATCCTGACCATATGTTTGAATTTTGGGATTTTGTCGGTGGCCGCTACTCGATGTGGTCGGCTATCGGTATGATTATTGCCATCGCGGTAGGTTTTGAAAATTTTGAGCGTATGCTTAAAGGCGCTGACGCTATGGATAAGCATTTTGCCCAAACCGATTTGGAACATAATATTCCGATAATTTTGGCGCTTTTGGGTATTTGGTACAACAATTTTTACGGCATCCATCGCTATTGTGTGGTACCGTATGACCAATATCTTAAATATCTGCCGGCTTATTTGCAGCAGCTGGATATGGAAAGTAACGGCAAATCAATCGGACTGGATAATAAAGCGGTTAATTATGCTACCGGACCGGCTTTGTTCGGCGGCGCCGGAACCGATGTACAGCACTCGTTTTTTCAGCTTTTACACCAAGGTACGGAAATTGTACCGGTTGACTTTATTATTCCGGCGATTTCGCATAATGAAATCGGCAATCATCATCCGATTTTGCTGTCTAATGTTTTGGCGCAAGGCGAGGCTTTAATGCAAGGCAAAACTGTTGAGGAAGCTGCCTTAGAACTTGAAAAATCCGGCAAAAGCAAAGAAGAAATAGAAGCTTTGAAAAAGTATAAAAGCTTTTCCGGCAATCGTCCGTCAAACACCATTGTGGTTAAAAAGCTTGATCCGTACACGCTGGGCATGCTGGTTGCCATGTATGAGCACAAGGTATATGTTCAGGGTGTGATTTGGAACATTAACTCGTTTGATCAGTTTGGGGTTGAACTAGGCAAAAAGCTGGCACTGAACATTCTGCCGGAAATTGAGGGAACGGCTTTTGGTGTTGAGCATGACAGCTCTACAACCTCGCTGATTAACTACATCAAAAAAATCAGAAAGTAGATTTTAGCTATGCCAATCCGCGTTTTACCCTCTAATTTAGTCAATCAAATAGCTGCCGGCGAAGTTATTGAGCGTCCGGCGTCGGTTATAAAAGAGCTGGTGGAAAATGCGATTGATGCCGGTGCTGATAAAATAGAAATAACACTAATCGGCGGCGGTAAAAATCTGATAACAGTCAGCGATAACGGCAAGGGTATCAGTCCGGAAGAGCTTCCGCTGGCAGTGGAAAGGCATGCCACTTCAAAACTACCGGATAATGATTTGTTTAACATCAATTTTCTTGGTTTCCGCGGTGAGGCGCTGCCGTCTATTGCCTCTGTGGCGAAAATGACTATCAGCTCGCGTCAAAAAGGTGCCGACAGCGGTTGGCAAATCAGCGTAAACGGCGGAGATAAAGGTGAGGTTAGGCCGGCGGCTATGGCTTTGGGAACCAAAATTGAAGTTCGTGATTTGTTTTATACAACGCCGGCGCGTCTGAAGTTTATGAAATCAGATTCATCGGAAGCGGCACAATGCGTGGATATGATACAGCGCATAGCTTTGGCAAATCCGCAGATTTCTTTTTATCTGGAAAGCGATGGCAAAAAGAAAGTAGCTTTAAATGCCTGTCAGGGAGAGCTATTTGACTGCCGACAGCGTCGTGTTGCCGATGTAATGGGCGGCGAGTTTGAAGAAAATTCCGTAGCGATTGACGCACATAATGACTTTTGCCGAATCAGCGGTTTTATCGGGGTGCCTACCTATAACAAAGCCAATTCTCTGTCAGAGTTTTTGTTTGTAAATAACCGTCCGGTGCGCGATAAGCTTATTTTGGGTGCAATTAAAGGCGCTTATCAGGATATGATGACTTCAGGACGCTATCCGGCTTGCGCTGTGTTTATTGAAGTGGAACCGATGTATGTTGATGTGAACGTGCATCCGACCAAAGCGGAAGTGCGTTTTTATGATAACGGAGCTATCCGCGGACTGCTGGTGGGCTGTATGCGACATGCTTTGAGTCTGGGAGGACAAAAAAGCGCCGAAACAGGCGGTCTGGAGCATCTGCTGCAACGAACCATAGAAGGCGAAGAAACAGAGTTGGCGCCGCCGGCTGAAAACTATATGCTGCGCGAACCGGCTGCCGGTTTTGCAGCAACTCCGTTTAATCATGTGCATAGTTTTGTCGGCGGTAACAGAGGAAAAAGCACGGTTTCTACAATGTCTATACCGGCGCTGGAAAGTAAATTTTCGGTGCGTGTGGCGGAAAAACCTGACCCAGAAACACTGGATGAAGTCGGTGAGCTTGGATTGGCCAAGGCTCAGTTTCACAACACATATATAATTTCTCAGACCGAAGACAGCATTGTGATTATAGACCAGCATGCCGCACATGAGCGTATTACTATGGAGCGTATGAAACAAAGTATGGCTAAGCATGAGCAGGTGCAAACTCAAATGCTTCTGCTGCCTGAAGTGGTGGATTTAAGTCTGTCGGAAAAAGAAAATATTTTGGAATATGCGCCGCAATTAGCGCAGCTGGGGCTGAGGCTTGAAGAATTTGGAACATCTGCGGTTTTGGTGCGGGAAATTCCGGCGCTGCTCGGCGAGACTGATGTGAAAAAGCTGGTTAGGGATATGGCGGCGGAAATTTCCGAATGGGGCAGCGAATATGCTTTGAGCGATAAAATACACCATATTTGCGCGACTATTGCCTGTCATGGTTCGGTGCGGGCAGGGCGGTCGCTGAATATAGAAGAAATGAACCGCCTGCTGCGCGATATGGAAAAAACAGAGCATTCAGGACAATGCAATCACGGACGGCCTACTTATGTTAAAATTAAGCTGGCGGATATAGAAAAACTCTTTGAACGCCGCTAGTCGCAATCTCTTGAAAAAGTGCCGAAAGCGCTTATCTCTTTTTAAAGATAACAGAGGAGATTAGCTATGGGTACATTTTTGAAATATGCGTTTTATTTAGCAATAATATTTATTATCTATTTAGTGATTGCCGGATTTTATGAAGGTAAAATTACCAAAAATTCTACGGTTAGCGAAGTTGGTTCAGAGGTTTCGACAAATGCTAAACGCATAATTTCCGACACTTATAAAGATACTAAAGCTGAACTTAAAAATCAAAATGACAATCCATCTGCTTCGGAAAAATAAAAGTTGACGATTACCGGCAAAGCAGATATAACAAAGAGGTAATATAAATTATTCTCTAAATTATTAGCATTATGAATAAACAATCTAAATTTAAGCTTTTAGAAGAAATTGCTTTAACCAGAGATGAAGCCGAAGAATATTTTGAGCAGCAGGAAACAGAAGAAGAAAATCCTAACCGTATTTTTTTGCCGATGTCTATTGTTTATGAAACAAAAAGAAAAAAACTGCGAGTGTTGCCATATTTGGATTTAAACCTAAAAGACAAAGTATGGGGTATTTCATTTAACGGTTTGTTGGTGCATAAACAAGATATTGCTGCAAACACGTACAAAAGTCTGCACGAAATCTTGCACAAAGAAAATATTCAATGCAGCAAATATTCTCGTTTTCGTAATTTTCCTAGTTTGGGACACTGGGAACAACTGTTTGCACATATGACGGAGTTTAATAATATGATGTTCGTGTTGCGTAAACATGGCATAGAAGCCGATGATTTACAGACAGAAGTCATGTATTTATCTGCCAAAGGCATATTAAGCAATTTTTTGCCTGAGCCGGGAGCTTTAGCTTTTGCTAAAGATGATGACACGCCGATAAAATCGCGCTTTGTCGTTTATTTGTAGATTTGTTTTTGTGTTTTTGAAAAGCCGTTCTAAAATTTAGAACGGCTTTAAGTTTTGTGCTTTACTTTCTAAGAATTTAAAAAATTTGAAACATATCTGTTGCATTTTATTTAAATATCCCTTATCAGCAGACAAGTCTGCCTCCTCACTTGGCAATGGTTATAGATTGCTTCGTTATTGCACTCCTAGCAATGACCAAGTAAACATGTTTGGGCGGAGTATGATAGAAATGCTCTGAGTACTGGCTATTATTGGCGTGTTGAGTGTGAGTGGAATTGCCGGTTATTCCAAAGCTATGGAAAATGGAAGATTAACCAGCAGCTTGATATATTATCACAGCTTTTGACATCTGTTATAAAATTTAGAGAAGAGTTAGGTAAAAATATTGTAAAAGGAGAGAATCCTGGAGAAATCTTACCACTGTTAGAGGCTGTGGAAGATATACCGGATAAATTATCTTATTCACAGATACAGCCGACTTCAGATGGCGTCTGGTATAGTGATAGTTTTGGAATATTATATAATGTGCTATACAATGTAGCCACGTGGAAATGCGGCAACAGTGTCTGTTCCAGCAAAGAAGCTAATATGAATATAATATTAACAAAGTCTTCCGGTAAATTAACATCATCTTCTTATAATTTATGTTTAAATG
>ERZ1035032.737-NODE-737-length-23966-cov-23.429802_pt1 | contig 23966 bp, 21 predicted proteins | sample MGYA00520693_ERZ1035032 | MGnify/ENA primary metagenome ERZ1035032 (study PRJEB33766, sample SAMN09781740) | gut metagenome | biome: gut microbiome | host: Homo sapiens | place: Madagascar | study: EMG produced TPA metagenomics assembly of the PRJNA485056 data... | reverse complement strand
CCGGGCCGCTGGCGATCATATCCAGCGGGTCGCCCAGAATATCGCTGAGCACGATACTGAACACCTTTGCAGGCGAACAGGCCTGCGCGAACCGCCCGCCCTTGACAGCGGACAGCCGCTTGCGGATGGTGTTCATCTCCACGATGTCCGCTCCGCTGGCAAGGAGCTGATTGGTGATGTCCTGTAATTCCCCGCCGGGGACAAGCGGCTTTTCAAACAGGGCACTGCCGCCGCCGGAAAGCAGAAACAGCACGGTATCCTCTTCGGTCAGCCCCTGTACCAGCGCCAAGGCTTTTTCGGTGGCTGCAAAGCTGTTGGCATCCGGCACGGGATGGCCCGTCTCATAACAGCTTATGCCGGGGATTTTGCCCTTCACATGGCCGTATTTGGTCACTACCACGCCGCCGTCCACGCGCCCCAGTGCCTGCACGGCGGCGTGTGCCATCTGCCATGCAGCCTTGCCTGCCGCCACCAGCAGCACTCTGCCGCCTCTGGGCTGAAAGTTTTCCAGCGCACGGCACACAGCCTTATCCGGCAGCACCGCCTGAATGCTGGCACGGATGATCTCATCCGCATCCCGCCGCAATGTGATATTCATAATATGACCCTCCTTACAGGATTCGCCTGAACTCTGCGGCAAATTCCATCAGCAGCCGCAAGGTTCGGTTTTTTTTGATAAATGCAAGTCTGTTTTCCGAAGAAAACAAATAATCCGAACCCATCTCCTATCGGAAACAAGTTCGGATTATTTTTGTTTGGTCCGAGTGGCGAGAATCGAACTCACGGCCTCTTGAACCCCATTGTGCTCCACTCGTGGACATGTTGGTCAAAACGGCACACAATATACGCTATATCACTAATTTCAGAATCCGTTTTTTCATTCTATTTCGTTTGATGTCAAGACGTTTCATTCCTTTTGTGGTCAAATTGTGGTCAAACGACCCCGACAAATGACTTTTCTCCCCCGGCTAAGTTACATCGCGCAATTTCGATTTTCATCAATCGAAGTTGCGCTTTTTGTTTGCACGAATTATCTATAAGGAGGATTTGTCAACCATGTCAATGAACCATCGTTGTTTTTTCATCCTTGACAGAATTGTATGACCCTTGACTACTTTTACGGACAGGCCGGAGAACTCTTTTCGTTCTTCCGCATTCCAAAGGCTCTTTTTCAGGAGCAGCGGTTTCAAGATCTGTCAACCGATGCCAAAACTCTGTACGGCATCCTGCTTGACCGCATGAGCCTTTCTGTTAAAAATGAATGGTTTGACAAAAAAGGCCGAGTGTTCATCATCTTCACGATTGAGGATGTCAAGAGGACTTTGCGTTGCGCAGACAACAAAGCGACCAGACTGCTCCGGGAACTTGAAGGATTTGGTTTGATTGAACGAAAACGTCGAGGGCAAGGAAAGCCATGTTTGGTGTATGTGAAGAACTTTTCGGCAGAATCTTCAAAGGAGAATGTCAAGAATCGTGATAATGACGATTCTTGTGGCTCTAAAATCGCTTGTCAAGACCCGGTAAAATCACGAGGTATTAAGAAGAAAGAGAATAAAACAGAGATGAATAATACGAATCTTATCCTTTCCGACGAATCGGAGAAGATGAAGAATCGTGAACTGCTCGAAGAATATTTTTCACATTCTTTAGAGATAGACCTTCTGCTCCGGCTTTACCCGGATGATGAAGATAAGATACCCTTTATCAAATCGTGAATTTACTGGTGGATACCTGTGCCACCAACCGCAAGCTGCTGCACATCGCCGGGGATGATAAGCCCGCCGAGGTGGTACGCAGTCGGTTTATGAAGCTGAATGCTGACCATATCCGCTTTGTGCTGAAGTGCCTTGCAGAGAACAGCAGCCCAATCCGTAATATGAAACAATATCTGCTCGCTTCTCTGTACAACGCACCCACCACGATGCAGCTTTCCTACCAGAACCAAACCAACCACGACTTAGCGAATCGGAGGTGATGAAAATTTCAAAGAAAGCAACCACGATAGCCATCGTCAACCAGAAAGGCGGCACCGGCAAAGCCACTCCCCTTTTCGTACGTTCTGCGAAAATCAATACCGCAGGAGAAAGCCTACCAATCTTTGATAGAGGAGGTGTTGGCGAATGACAAAGAGCGGCTTAAACGTGTCGCTAAAAGGTGCAGATGACATTTTTTCTACCGAGGAATCCCGGCAGGATCAGCAGCGTAAACAGGTGCAGCAGATTCCCATTGCGGAACTGCACCCATTCACAAATCATCCATTCAAAGTGCTGGATGATGAATCCATACAGCGCACTGTAGAAAGCGTGGAGCAATATGGGGTACTGTCTCCGCTGATTACCCGCCCACGCCCGGAAGGTAGCTATGAGATCATCTCCGGGACCGTCGTCAGCACGCTGCACAGCTTGCCGGGCTTGAAACCTTGCCGGTTATCGTTCGTAACATGGACGATAACGCCGCTGTTTTGCTCATGGTGGACTCGAATCTCCAACGCGAGAGCATCTTGCCAAGCGAGCGGGCTTTCGCCTACAAAATGAAGCTGAAAGCCTTAAAAAAGCAAGGTGCCCGGTCAGATTTAACTTCTGACCAACTTGGTCAGAAGTTGTGGTCAGTTGAACAGGTCGCCAATGATGCTGGTGAGAGTAAAACGCAAATCCAGCGTTTCATCCGCCTGACCAACCTTATCCCCGAGCTGTTGGACATGATGGACGAAAAGAAAATTGCCTTCAATCCCGCTGTGGAGTTGTCCTATCTGAACGAAGCCCAACAGCGGGATTTTTTAGAAGCGATGAACGACACCCAGAATGCACCGTCTCTCTCCCAAGCGCAACGGCTCAAGAAGCTGGCGCTGGAGGGTCACTTCTCGTATGATGTCGCCTTTGCAGTCATGGGCGAAGCCAAGAAAGATGAACTGGACAAAGTTGTCATCAAAAATGAGACCCTGCGGAAGTATTTCCCCCGCAGTTACACTCCCAAACAGATGGAGGAGACCATCATCAAGCTGCTGGAGCAGAGGCAGCGCAAACGGCAACGACAGAATGAACGTTGAACCGCACTGCAACGAAAGGGAGTTGTTGCAGAGTCATGGCGGGTTCCTTCACAAGTGAGACGTTATTCATTTTCGGCATCCTGCAGTGCATCCGGATGGAGGGCGAAATCCACAAAATCCATTAGCGTTTCCCAATCGGCCGGATTATCCGCGCAGGTCACAGCCGCAAGCAGAACGCTGTCTAGCGGCAGCGGCAGATACAGCTCAAAAACGTCCTTCATACCGGACTCACCGAATACTCGCAACACTAGATTATAGATATTCTCTGCATAAGTAAGGCGCTGATCCGGCTCGTTGCAGCAATAAAGTTTCTGGACAGAGCGGTGGATGGCTCCAAAATTTGCAGCAAAGAGATTCTCTTCTTTTGCCTTTTTCATCATGGCGTCCAGCTCCTGACCCGCATCGCTTCCTTTCTCCGTTTCCAGCCGGTTCAGACCAAGGATTAGAAAATAGGTCAGCGTCAGGATGTCGGCATGGGTAATGGTGCGGCTTCGGGGGAGCTTGCCCTCCAGCACCTTGACCGTACTGACAATATCATTTACTAGGCCGGAGACAATTTTCTGAAGATATTTCATCAACGCCGGTGCCTGTTCTGCCGGGGTGTCGGCAGCAGCATAGGCACCAATGTAAGAGAACATGCTGTTGAACAGATTCGTAAGCTCTTTGGGGTAGCCATCTACCGTCTCATAGCCTTTAAAACAGATCTCCTGGGAGTTGGCCTGCGTCAGGATGTCGCCGTAAAGTGCCGTCAGAACGCGCAGCATGGTGCGCAGTGCTCGGGCACCGTTCACACTGTAGGTATATCCGGTAACCTTGACAGACCCGGCCAGCGGGCAGCCGTCATATTTCGGGGCTTCGGTCAGTGTAAAGGAAGTAAAGTACTCAGCATTTTCTACCAAAGCTTTCACCAGCGTTTCCTTATATGCATCCTCGCCTTCGGTATTCTTGCCAAGTTTTCCCAGCATGTCCTGCACGATGATTGTACCAGTCTGGTTTTCCGCATTTTCCACCAGCACGTTGTACGGTACATTGCCGAATCTACCCGTTTTCTGGCACGCCTGCAGCACCTCCATAACCATCTGCCAGCTGATGTTATCGGGGAAATGCTCCTGCAGCGCCATAAAAACCACATCCAGCAGGTTGTGTGCCGAACGTGCCCGGTTATTCAGCAGAAAGAGTTTGGTCACTTCTACAGGCTGGAGCCGCAGGCAGATTGCAATTTTGTAAAGTACTGCATTCGAACAGAATCCTCCGGTCGAAAGCTCACTGTTCAGCACTGCTTTCCAGCTCAGCATACCACGGCCTTTCTTCTCACAGAGCTGGCCAAAGCTTTTCTCCATCACTGCGGCGGCCTGATCGACATCGCTACTGCTCCACGCGGCAGGAGCCTTTTTCCGCAGTTCCGGGGACAGCAGCTGCGGCGCATTCTGCTGCAGTGCACGGCGTACCATGATGCCCGGCGTCATGAGCGCTTCCTTTGCACGCAGCGCCGCCATCAGCGCATTTACGCTGGCAGCTGTGGTATTGCCGTCTGCCAGCGTCAACCTCATCCAGCCCTCCATCCGGTCATTTGCTGCAGAAGTGATTGTTCCATATTCCGTCATGTCATAATTCCTCCTTGAAAAAACTTGTCGCAATTTTTAATTGCAATTTTATTATAGCATTTCTTTTCCGACTTTGCCCTAAAAGTATTCTATTTTTCCAGACAAATACTTTCACGCGAAAGTTCCAGTTCAGGGGTATCATGGGGCTGTACCCCGGGGATTCCCCCGGAAACTATGTCAAAGGAGATGTTTTTATGGATCTGTCTGTCGTGAACACCGAACTGTTACAAAAAAAATTTCAAGCAGATGTCTCACGAAATGCGCCGTCACCTTGCCATGCACCTTTCCTTTTTCCATTCCAGCGAAAAGCGCGACACTCTCAGTGATCCGCTGTTTCAGCTGAGCACTTACGACCTGAAGCTGTTTTACGAGCTGAACAAATACCTTTATCCTGTCGATGTGCAGAACCGACTTGCCGTCACCACCCGCACCGTTCTGCTTCTGGACGAGGTGGACAAATGCCAGCCCTCCGCGCAGGCTGCTCTGCTGGATCTGCTGGACGGCCACCGGAGCTACTTTGAGCAGTACCTGCGGTGTGATATTGATGTCCGCCAGACAGTGTTCGTGCTCACCGCCAATGACCTGTCGCTGCTGTCACCCATCCTCCGTGATCGCTGTGAGATCATTGCAATGAAGGGTTACACCTGGGAAGAGAAGTTGGAGATTGCCCGTCAGGTCATGCTGCCCGCCGCACTGAAGAAATATGGGATGCCCCCGGACGCCCTGCCGGAGCCGCTGGTGAAGGACTTTATCCGTCAGTACTGCCTAGCACCCGGCTGCCGCGATCTAGAAGGCGGTCTGCTGCGCCTGTGTGAAGCATGGCTGCTGCGCCGCGTCGAGGGAAACAACGATGCTGCTGACCCCGCCCTGCTGAAAACGCTGTTCCGGCTCTCCGCTGGAGCTGCCGGACGATTATCCTGCCGCCCCTGAAAATACAGTGGGCATTGTACGCACGCTGGCCGTTGCACAAAACGCTGCCGGAGCCAGCCTTGGCGTCAGCGGTGCCGTACAGGTACTCCTGACCGCACGCCCCGGCATCACCATCACCGGCCACGTCGAGGAAGGCCTGCGGGAAAGCGTGCTCACCGCCCTTGCTGTCGCAGAAAATGCCGCTGGGAAAGCTCTGCCCGATGGACACGGCATACATATCCACTTCTGCGGCGACGGTCCCAAGGACGGCACTTCGGCTGGCTGTACCATTGCGCTGGCCATCATGAGCTTGCTTCTCAGCCAGCCCATTCCCCGTACTGCGGCCTTTACCAGCACCATTGACCTGCTGGGATGCATCGGCCGGGTAGGCGGCATCCGTGAAAAGTGCGAAGCAGCCCTTGCTGCAGGCTGCACCCAGGTCTTTCTTCCTGCCGGGAACCGGGACGACCTGCCGCAGGAACTCAAAGAGCAGGCTGAAGCGCAGGGCGCAGAGATTCTGTTTGCGGATACCATCGGCCAGATGCTTGAAAAAGTCCTGTGCCAGACGTCAATCAAAGCACGCTGAGACATAAAGTCCTAACAGCCGCCCCGCGGCCGGGATTTTTCCCACTGCGGGGCGGCTTTGTGCGGTCAAAAGATCGAATCAGGAATAAATCTTAGAATATACCGCATAGCGCCTACCTTTCAATTCGTACATTCTTTTCATATTGCCATCTTCTTTTGCCGCACGGATAGCAGCAGTATAAACACGCTGACGATAAGACTGAAACCAGACCGGGTTTCCCAACTGGTCATCCAGCACAATGAATTCATCATACATCCTCAGAAAATAGTAAAGGCGGAGCCGCTGCTCCTGAAGCGGACGCAGAAGGATATATGAAGCCAATTTTTCCAATCGGAGGTTATAATTCAAAGCCTCCTGATAGCGGTGGGACTCTTCCAAAAAAACGCAATATTGTTTCAATCCCTCTGCCTCTATAAAACGTCCTTTTCCTTCACCGAACAAATTTTCCAAAAAAACGCAGTATTGTTTCAATCCCTCTGCCTCTATAAAACGTCCTTTTCCTTCACTGAACAATTCTTCCAGAAGGTCAAAGCAGGTTTGATAGTATGGCTCCGCTTTTTCCAGCTGTCCCAGTTTGTCATAGCCATCTGCCAGCTTAAAATTTAAAATAATAAGGCTACCGGCACAATGGCAAGGGCTTTGTGCATCCAGCAGCATTCGTGCGTGATGCATCGTATCAGTGTTGTTCATAAACCGTTCTTTAAAGAAATAGTCGTGACACAGACTTGTCATTGAATCGCTATCCAAAGGGTCAATTCTTGCATAAAGGAAAACAGCCATCTTTCCATACTGCCTCCGTCTTTTGATCCAGTCCACAGCACTATTCTCATATAGATACAAATCGCTCATTTCATCTGCCAAGTAAAACATATTTTCGCAGAACCTTGCAATGCGTGAAAAAAATTTCGATGCCATATCCAGAAAAAATTCGTGGTTCTGTTCAAAAAACTCAGTCGATTCAACAACACAAGAAATTATTTTTTCTTTTTCTTTCTTGGAACACATCCAATGCTCGAGTGTGCGTCCTGCACAGCTCTTCCAGTATGCATTTAAAAAATCGTCTGATTTCAAACCGTTACATGCTGACAAAAAACTCTCGGAAACAATCGTATCGATATACCACCTATCGCATCCTTCCGGAAAATTCCACTTTTCCAGAATAGGATATTTCCAGCTATAACAATACTCTTCCATCGGCTGTAAAAACGTCTCACACATTTCCGGCGTAACAGGCAGTACCTTTTTTGCCACCACACGCACCAGAGTGTGCAGGTTCAAAAGGGATTCTTTGTTGTCCTCTTTTTTCCGCTGGATATACCCCATCTGGGCAAGGTGGTTCAGCGCCTCAAGGTTTGCCGTGTTCTCCTCTCTGTTTTTGTGCGGACAGCAGACGAGGAACAACTTCTCGTACATACCGCAGCCCTCGCCAATGAGCTGAGCGCAGCGCAGAAGAGCCTGCTCCCGCTCATTAAAATTACTCAGCCGGAACAGGCAGATCAGATGTCCCTCAATCTTTCGTTGCTCATAGTCGCCCGGCTTTTCGCCCTTAATGCGCACAAAAGTTTCCGAACCGTATTCTCCCTGTTCCAGTTCTTTATAGATCTCTGGTACGGTCAATTCACTTTCTTGCATCGTTTTTGACACCATCGCGACTGTCATGGTGTGATAGTCCACCAACCGGATCAGATCGTCCAGTTCCTGATCGCTGCGCGCTTTGGCATCGTCGCTGTACCGGCGCAGGAGCGCACGCAGATTTTCCCCATCCAGCTTTCCCACCGGGTAGGGTGCAATGCCTTCTGCGTTTTTCAGATCCATGCGTGTAACAAAGATCACCCTGCACTGCAGGCTGCACAGTTCCTCGAACAGATCCTTTCCCCACGGAGATTTCTCGTGGACAAGCTCTTCCCAGCTCTTGGTATCGCTGTCTACATTGTCGATGATCAGCAGATCATCCGGGTGCATATGGGCGTTCAGTTCTACAAACACATCTGCCGCAATCGCCTTGCCCGGGCGTGGAACCTGCTTTTCGTCCTTTGTTTCCATCATTGTATCAACAGTAGAGATATTCTGCGCCAGCGCGTCCAGCACAAGGCTCGTCATACTGCCCGGAAAAAAGGCATAGTACACCTGCGTGTCCGGATAAGTTTTCTGCCACTCATGTCCCAGCAGAGTCGCGAGCTTTGTTTTGCCAATGCCGGAAAAGCCGTGCAGCACCAGCTTTTTGTGCACCTGCAGCTCTTTTTCAATGCTGCAGATATCCGCTTCACGGCCAATGACCTCGCTGCCATTCAGCTCCGGCAGGGCAAGTTTCACCTGCCATGGAGGCGGTTCCAGAAGCAGGTGCACCTGGTCGAGTTGTTCCAGCATCTCTTCCACAGAGCTACGGGCGTCGACCTCCTCTTCTGCGGCACCGGTCAGGATCTCATTCAGCCGCCGCAGAACATCCGGTGAAACTGCGCTGTCGTACACATCCCACTCAGAAAATGCAGCACCCCTGAGCCACAGTTCAAGGCTCCGGTGCTCCCGGAAGGCCGCAGCCGCCTCCGGATACAGCAGCATCCGCAGCAGTTTTCCCACTGAGTATACGTCTGCCTTCTTTGTCAACTGCAGCAGCTTATCGGACAGCTTACCCTTTTCGATCTCCGGTGCACAGAAGCCAGGCGTTGTAAAGAGCGTGTTCTTCTGGACAGGTGCCGTCTTTCCGTCCACGAGACAGCGGGCACTGCCAAAATCAATGGTCATTGCATTGGTGATCTTTCCACCGGTGTGGTCGGTAAGCAAAAAGATATTGCCAAGGTTGATGTCGCCATGCAGGTAACCACCGTGGTGGATGCGGTACAGCAGGCTCAGGATGCAGCGTGCCGCATCCACGGCAGCTGCCACCGGCGGCACAGCAAGTTCCAGCTCGTCCTGCCCCTGCAGATTTCCCAGCGGGTGTGCTGCGCTCTTTTCAAATGCCGCCTCCCGCAGCAGATCTTTCAGCCACAGGCCGTCCGGATGGTTCAAATCATCCATCAGTAAAATACAGCAGGGCAGTATACCTCCTACCTTATCTGCCGGTATCCAGACAGACCCATTCCCCGGCTCGCAGATTTTTTTCACCTGAAGCATCTCCCGGAACGGCCATACCAGCATCGTCCGGCTTGCAATTTCCTGGCTGACATCCATCTCCTGCTTTGCAAAATCGGATAGCTGCTGAACGCCGCTCTGCAGCAGCGGGTCATTCCACGCAGCACCGGCACACTTTTCCGGGACAGGGGCACCACCTTTCCTGACCCATCCCTCACTGGGATAAAATTCTTTCAGTACGGCTCGCACACCGCTGCGGCTGGATGACGCAAAGTAGATAACGGCGCTTCCTCCGGTATCATTTGCGCTGTCGATGGTATATGCCGCACCGTCCCGGGTGTACAAAACGGTTCCTTTTGGCCAGATCTTCCTCATAAGGTTCTTTCTGCCTCCCCCCGCATTTTTCTCTGCTTTCAGTGTAACACAGATCTTTCACCATGAAAAGACAGTGAGATACTGAATTTTCTGCTGTATTTTGGGCAGAAAGTGCTTTTGGGGCTTTTCTGCGCGGGCAGTGTATGATAACTGCAGTAAAAACGACCGCCCAAAACAGGAGGACATTATGATGATTTTTTCCTATTCAAAAGCAATTGCACATGTTGTAGAAAATTTCCTGAACCGGAACGAGATAATCTACCGCTTCGACCAAGACAGCGGCGTTTTCCGGTTCCGGCTCAATTCCGACTCCATGCCGCTGTTCAACACGTTCTGCTGCTTTGATGTCCACAACAAGTACCTGCTGTTTGAAGCATTTTTTCCCGTGAAGGTAAGCTTTATTTCTGCCTCTCACATTAAGGAAGAACTCTCGGACATCAACTCTTCCCTGCTCAACGGGAGGTTTCAACTGGACAGCGAGAGCGGCATGGTAAAGTTCCGCTGCTATCTAGACTGCAGTGATCGGATGCCTTCGGGAGGTGCTATGATGGATATGCTCCAGTCTGCCATTCTCGCCCTGTCCGTCCACAGTGTCAAACTGATCAAAGCAGCCATCCACAGTCCGGTTGACACACTGGAAGAAATGCTCCACGCGCCGGGTAATCCGCTTCTTTCCCACCCGACGATCCCTGATCTCCACGATATGGGCTGGATGCGGCAGGAGCCGGAATCTGAGCCAGAACTAGACGACATGCAGCCTGACAGCGATGACGCGCATGTACTGAACCAGCTTCTGGAAGTTCTCGTCTGCCCCGACCAAAAGCCGGACGGCTCTGAACAGTAAAGGAGGCGTCATGCACTGCTATACTTTTTCAAAAACCGGTAAGCGTCATCTCACTCTTGGCCAGCCGGGACAGGATCAGCTGTTTGGCATTCTGGGCAGTAAGCATTCCGCTGTCTGCCTGAGCGACGGCGGCAGTTTTACCGCCTACGGGCGTGAAGCCGCCCAGCAGACCGCCGCCATTACTGCCCGGCTATTCTATGACCATTTCTGGGAGCTTCTGCTGGCCGATTCCGCCACGGTGCAGCGCACGGTCTGCGCCACTCTGCTGCCTGCTCTTCAGGAGTATGCCACCCAGAAAAACATTCCACCGGAATCACTGGCCGCAACCATGCTCGTGCTGGCAGCAGACGATCAGGGGCGCTTTATCAGTGCGCATTTGGGCGATGGCCGCATCCTCATGCAGGAACAGGATCTTGCACCGGAACAGTTTTCTGTCATCTCTTCTCCCTCCTGCGGAGTTGTTCCCCACTCCACCTACCTGACAATGAATGCCAGCCTGATGCGCCACCTGAAAGTAGCTCGTGTGCTCCGGCCCGCACCCCGGAAGTTTCTTCTTCTGACCGACGGTGCAGATGAATTCCTACGCAGCACTCAGGAGCCAAAGACCCTGCCCTGCCGTTTTTCCGGGCAGGAAATAGAGCACTGTCTGGACGCTCTGCGCCCGGAAGATGACTATAGTGCAGTGGAGCTTTCCACCGGCTGATAAAAGCCTTGTACTGCTGTCGGAATTTGTTATAATAGAGTCAGTTCTCAAATAAAAACTGAAAGGAGTGCCCTACAATGGATACCTGCACACCGCTTGCACCGGGTACGATTCTCCGCACCATGAGTGGCACCGAATTCCGCCTGCTGGCAGAGCACACTGTCGGCGGAAATGCGATTCTCTACCGGGCAAAGCAGATTGATTCCCAGCTGGATGTGACCCTGAAAGAGCTCTGCCCGCCGGGCAGCCATCGTGCAGGGGGTATTCTGGTCAGCCGCAGTGCCGGGGATGTTCTGCTGCAGCGCAAAGCAGACAAACTACTGAAAGAGCGTGCCGCTGAGGAATTCGGCTCCGGGCAGAGTATCAACAATGAGACTCTGCACGCCCTGCTCACCCTAGGGCTGCTGGATATTCGCTCTATTCGGGAGCCGGACGGCACTGTGTATCAGAATGCTGACGGAACATCGCTGCCCTGCGTATTTCTGTACATGCCCACCCTGAACAAAGCCAAAGGCTTTTTTCTCCGGGAGCTGCTGGAAGAGTGCGCCGCGTTCCCCCACAGTGAGACGCACCCTCTGGGAAATCGGCAGGACATCGTGGAGCCGGAGATCACCACACCGGACGTGCTCACCTGCCTGCGGATTGTCGGGCTTCTTCTGGAAGCTCTGCAGAGCATTCACAAAACATGGATTCATGGAGATATCTCTCTGGACAATCTCTTTGTGGACGGAGATCTTCATTTAGCCAGGCCCAGAGGTGTTTTTCTGCTGGACTTCGGTTCTGCCCGGCCGCTGGATGCATCTGGAAAAACCGCACTCATCCACACAGGAGACGCACTGTATACCACCAATGTTTTCTCAGCGCCGGAGATCAATGATTTTCGTCAGAACGGCACCCCGCTTCAGCTGACTGCCGCCGCCGATGTATACTCTGTGGGCAGGCTGCTCCGGCTTTTGCTGAACAGTGAAGCCCTCTGTGCAATACGGGAGGGCAATGCGATCTCCCTTACACTGCAGATGACCGACACAAATCTCTATGAGTTGGATGTAGACCGCTCTGCTCGCCCTTTTTTGAACGAGCTGAACGGCATTCTCCGCGCAGCGGCCGAAAAAGACCCTGCGCAGCGTATCTCTGTAAGCGATATGCTGACAAAAATCAATGCTCTCATTTCCCGACTGACGGCGGTCCGTTCGCCACTGATGGAAAACCTTTCCAGCCCGGAGGTGTTCATCCCACACAGCCGCGATACCGAGCTGAAAGAGCTGGATGAAAAGATCCATTCACCGGAGCGCCCTATCTTTCTGTGGGGACAGGGCGGTCTGGGCAAGACCGAAACGGCGCGGGCTTTTCTGCTGCAGTGCAAGCAGAAGGGTCTGCGAGTTTCCTTTTTCAGTTATGAGCACTCGGTGCGGGATACCATCCTGAACCTGAAATTCACCAATTTTCAAATGCCCTCTTTCTTTGGGATGACACCGGAGCAACAGGAAGAAGCCCTCTATCAAACAAAGCTTGGCCTGCTTGCCGAAATGGGTGAAAGCAGCGTGGTCGTGATGGACAACTTTGACAGTGATCTCAAAACGTTCGATGAGTTGCGGCAAGAATCGGCATATCAAGATTTAATCAGTATATGTGGGCCGCACCTTGTTATCACGACTCGCTTCGAGCCAGACAGTAATGCAGTAGAGATCCGTCCGCTAGCAGATGAAATACTGCTAAAGTTGATGCTAAAAGAAATGGACGTGAAGGAAATCCATGATTCCGGCCTGACATCCACACTGCATGATATCATTGATGCCATACAAGGTCATACTCTGACATGTTATCTGATTGCAAAGAGTATCAAGCATTCTTTAGGAAGACTTTCGGCGCAGGATGTGCTGAACGCGTTAAACCAGTACAATCTTCACTCTCTACCGCAGTTGGTTTCCAGTGACAAGGATCGCAAATACACAAAAGCTACGATCTATGGACACTTAAAAGTGCTGTTCGACCTGAGCAAAATGACCGGTGTATATCGCACCGTACTATGCCATACGGTATTGCTTCCGCAAAAAGGACTTAGTAGCACGATGTTCTTTGATGGAGAAACTCAAGAAGAGCAGTTTGCTCTGACGGAACTGGTTGAACGCGGCTGGGTACAGCATATTCATCTGAACAGCAATACACATTTACTTTCCATACATCCCCTTATCAAAGAGCTCCTTGTCAATGAATTAGGGGTGAAAGAAAGCGATATTCTACCCTTTGTGAACCGACTATGGGCGCAGTTTGACGAGTACCATTTTAACCGTGATCAGATATTTTCGCATCTTCATTTAGCGGAAGCTGCGCAGAATTATATCAAATCTGTTTCTTCTAGTGCGGAGATACAATACCGGATCGGACTTTTCTATCTCACTCTGTCTGAGCGCTTGCCTCCATGCAAGGAGAACATCGCCTACGACTACTATTTGACAACAGAATACCTTCCCTTCTGCGAAAACAGCGCAAATGAATTGGACTGCTGGAAATATATGTGGAAGGCTAAGCATTCTTTAGAGGCTGCAGCTAATCTGATTCGAAAGCTTCCTTCATCCTCCGAATCTTTAAGGCTCTTTATCAAATACGGCGGCGCTGCTGCCTGTCTTATTTTAGCGGACGATCGGTTTGAGTTGTTTTCACACTACACCATCGAAGAAATAAACTTTTTTCTTCATCTTATATTTTATGAAGATGAAGAATTTGCATCGAGATGGAAAGAGCATTTGGAATTTCTGGAACGTGACAATTCCTTCTGCTTCAAATGGAAGCCTTTTCCTGAAGAAATAGACACATACGCCTCTGTACGGGAGCTTGTTGCTTCGCGTATCTGCTACGAGTTTTATCCACTGATATGGGATTTAAAAGAGCCCACCCACGCGACAACAGAGAAATGTTATCTGTGTAGCAACCTGATCTGTGTTCTTATTGCATACATGCGTCATACTACGGAGGAAGAATTTGGTTTTCCATCGTTGACTTCCAGCGACATCTCAAAACTCAACCATCTTATAGTCGGGCTGCTTCATTTTACGCGTCATATAGCTATAAATGTCCCAGAACTACTGCCCATTCTTGATCGGAATGAAGCAGAGCTGTATTCCGCTTACAAAAAATGGGCAAACGCCACTATTCGCTGCAACGCTGCACAATTCCACTGGCTTTCTTTGAACCGATCATTATGCAGTGATCACCCTTACTTTGCAAGAGTAGAATCATCTGAGGGCAGATACTCTCGACTGTGGGCTGTTACAGATAACAATCCAGACCTTTTGGCACATGCAATCAACTGTTTCTACTCTGCGCAGAAATTCTGGCCAAGAAGTGAGCATTACCATTTTCTTGCTGAATGTTATGAAGTCTATTCTTTCATGCTAAAGAAAACAGAAAACATCAGACACCAAAAATGGTATGAAAATCTCAAAAAAGCGCTGACCTATCAGCAAAAATTCCTTATAGAGCTTGACCACAATCTTACAGACGAGGAAAAAACAATCTATACTCGTCAGTATTATCATGAAGCAGGATCTCTTTGCGAAAAATTATCTTTATATGCAGCTACGGAAGCGGAAAAACAGCGTTATCTTTTCCTAAGCAAACAATATTTTAAGTTTAACAGGTTTTCTTCTGAGTCTGTGTACATTTCTCCTGTCAACACCGATGCTTCCCATTTTTCTCCTCCACCAGATACTTCCTATCTCTCGCAATCGTCTCTTCCACCGATTCTTTTTCCTCTGAATCATTAATGATAAAACAGGCTTTTCCATCCGGCTGTTTAAGCTGTATGAAAAAGCCTGTTTTTATATTTTTGTCGATTTCGACCATATTTTCGGCAGTATGGTATGCTTTTTTCAGAAACGGTGCGCTAGGCAAAAAACCACCTCCTGCCGGAAAGGAAGAAGTTCCATGAGCCGAAAACACTCTGCCTTAAAACATATCACCCTGCTGAGAATGAATTCCTCTCAGCTACACTGCCTGTGCCCGGTCACACGGGTATACAGCACTCTGCTCCCCCTGTGCAGTGTTGTGGCCCTTTTCATTGGTAGTTGGGCTGTTTTGCATGCTGATTTTTCAGACTGGCTTCCTCCGTCTGCACTACTACTTTTCCCGGGGCTTGCCATTGCCACCTTTCTGCACGAGATGTCCCACACCGCTGCCACTGTCGCCTGCGGATGCCACGTGGACGAAGCCGGGCTTTTCTTGTGGAAGATTTTTCCGGTTGCCGCTTATGTGGAGTTTACCCCGCCCAGACACCGCCGCCGGTACATTCAGATCGTGTTGGCCGGGATACGTTCTGACCTGCTCTGGGTCGGCATTCTGTTCTGGGCAGGTGTCTGCGCCCGGCAGAGTCTGTGCATTGAGCTGGCCGTTATAAACCTTTGCTCTGCTCTCAGCAACGCACTGCCTATTTCCGGGAGGGACGGCGAGCAGGCACTGTCGGCACTGCTTGGCACCGGAGACATTGACCATCTGGCGCGAAAAATCCTGGCGGCTCCCCGCCTGCGAAGACGCATCCTCTGCCGCGGAGCAGAGGGAAAGCTTGCCTTCTGTGTTCTGACTGCAGTACGTTTTGCCCCGTTCTTTTCATGGCTGTTGGAGATTGCGTCCTTTGTACTTCTGGTCTGGATATTCCCCTGAGAATGGATTTATGGCAGTTTCCAGAAATTTTGCGATAATAGCATCAGACACCACGGGAAGTATGTCCATAGGAGGGAAAAAGATGTTTAACCACAATTCTCATGGAAATGGTCTGCTTGGCTTTACCGGGCTTCTTCTGCTTGGTGCGGCAGGTGTGCTGCTGTATCAAAACAAACCCGGCTTTTTTCTCAGCCTTCTCACGTTTATACACGATTACCCGCAGCTGCTGCCGCAGGCTGCACAAACGGCCAAGGGGGGCTTTCTTCTAACTGCTACGGCAGCCGGTGCAGTACTGCTGGTCTGGCTGCTGGCTGAACTGTGCCGCCGTGGCTTTTTCCGGCAGATCATCCTGCAGGCAGCAGATACACTGGAAGCATTCTTCTGGCTTTTTGATCTGACGCACGAAGACCCTGCCGAAGAATTTGCGCTCCCAAATTCCCAAGACGCCACCCCGGCTGAGCCGCTTCAGGCCAGCATTGATCTGCAGAAAGATATGGATGAGCTTGCTTGGGATGAGCAGACTGTATCCGCTGAGCCAAACGAAGCCCAGACACGCCGCTTTGCTTAACTTAAAAGGAGGATTGTTATGATGTGGAATCAGGAAATGAATACGTTTACCCGCCGTGCCGGATGGCGTGAAAAAAGCAGTGCCACCGTGTTCTCTGTTATCTTTTTTGTTGCCAGCGCCCTCTCCTGGTGGAGCACAGGTACAGGCATGCTCTCGGTATTTTTTCCGGGGCACATTGTGCTGGCTCTGACAGCCTCTTTTGTCGTACAGATGACAGAAGCAGCCCATGCAGGACGAAAGAAGAGCGCCGGTTTTGTTGCAGCTCTCGTAATATCGGTATTTCTAAGCAGTGTCCAGTTTACGGATGTTGCATATACGACGCCCGTATTTTCCTCCCTTGCGCAGTCTGCACTGAACTCTGTTTACTCCGTAGAGCTGCTGCCCGACATTCAGCAAAAGCTGAGCGGCCAGATGAAAAATGTCCGCAGCAGCGTATTCGGGCAGCTTGATGCCATTGCAGCGGAGCTGGATGCTGCACCGGATGCCGGCAGCAGTCAGTCTGTAGTTGACAGGGGCGCGATCCTTGCACACTATGAACAGCAGTCCGACAGCTACCCGGCTGACTATATGGGTGATGGCAATTTCCGCACCCTTATCTCCGTCCTTGATCTTATCGAACAGGGACAGCAGAACGCTGCCGAGCAGACAATTCCCTCCGCCATTGCCAACCTGGACGCTGTACGCGGGCGCACCGCCAGTCACCGCCGCCTCTATGCTGATATCCGCACCGATCTTGCGGCACTGCAGATCTCTCTGGCCAGCCACGATTCCACGGATACCGCCGTCATCCGTGAGAGCATCTCGACCCTGCGTTCTCAGATGATGCAGCAGACGGAGGACTCTGACCTTATCACGGCCTCCTGCGATGATCTCATTGCCGCAGCGCTGCGTGCCGGGCTGAACGCAGACTACGCAAACCTGAGCGAGCTGCGCAGCAATGCAGTCGAGTATGTTCAGCTTCTCAGCCTCAGCACCTCCATCAACGACCGCACTGCCCAGCAGCCCCATCTGGCGCAGCAGATTGCACAGGCCGCTGCGCTCCCGGACGAAGAAGAAGTCTGGCAGCAGATCAGAACCGTTTACAGCAGCGTTTTCAATAATCTTCGCGCAGAACTTGCCGCTTCGCCGCTGGACGGCAAGGCTGATCTGTTGGCCAAAATCGACACCACTACCAAAAAATATCTGTCCAGTCAGACCCTGCTTTCCAAGTTTTTTGTGGTGGCAAACCCCATGAATGCCGACTTGAGCGCAAGCTTTCCATCATGGATTTCCATTCTGCTGGCTTTGGCTTTGGATCTTTCTGCTACTGCTGCCGCGACGGCAGCAGCAAACATCCGTCGGCACAGCTCTGAGCGAATGCTCACTTTTACAGATGCTGAGCAGACCCATGCAGCATAAATGATTTTGGAGGCAGTCTTTATAGAAAGCATTATAATGGTAGCATGAGGGGCACCGTGCCCCCCTGCCAAAGCAAAAAGGAGCGATTTTATGTTGAACAATACTACTATCCTCGTGATTCTGTTGGTGCTCGGCCTCTGCCTGATCGTGGTGGCTCTTGCCCCCCGCAATGCCATGGCTCGCTCTGTGGTATATCGTCTGACCCACCCGGTCACCCGCCCGGCTGAGCCGGCTCAGAAGCATAAGAGTGTCCGTCAGCCTTTCTGGAATATCCGTACCGTGGCAGCACCGCATGCCGAAGTTCCTGTTGATCTGTACGTTTATCAGGTTGACGCCGCAGGCAAGAAGATCCGTGCCAAGACCGGACTGCATCTGCCCAAGGAGCCCGGACAGTTTACCGAGATTCTGCCGCCCCACGGCAAGCCGTCTGCTGATGCATTTGAATCCATCTGGCTGGCCGACACCCCGACCGTAAAGACGGTAAGCAGAGTCTCTCCGCTCAAACTCTACATGGGTTTCGACAGCAAGCTCTACCTCGAGGCGAATAAGCAGAACTATAACCCCTCCCATTACAACGGGCATCAGGTCGTGGACGATGTACCTTTGGACGATGTTGTAAAAGCGGACGAAAAAGGTGCCCGCCGGATCTTCTTTCTTGCAAGCGAAGGCCTTGTTTTCGCATACAACGCTCAGAAAGCCAAGCCTGCAGAGAACGCTGCCGTGATCATTGACAGTTGTGATTTTGACCCGGACAATCAGCCGCAGAACGCACATCGTTTTGCACACTGAGCTAAAAGGAGACTTATCCATGCTCGATTACCTGCCAACCTGCATGACCTGCGCACTGCTGCGGCTGGCCGTGCCCCGAAATCTGCTCCGGCTGATCGTGAGCGTTCTTCTAGTTCACGGCATGTTCTGCCTGACCATTGCAGCGCAACCGGAAGCCGCCGCCCTGTGCTGCGTTCCCTGGTTGTTCTCTGCAGCTCTTGTCTGGGCTTTCGCAGTCGGGGCTGAGCCGCTGCTTTTGCTCCTGACGGCTGGCATGAGTGCTCTTGGCATCTCGCTGCAGCTCTCTCTGGGCGAGCTGCCCAGCCGCCTGAAGCTGCTGTATCTGCTGGGCTTTGCTGCAGCCGCCGCAGCGGCAGCTCTTTTACCGCTGCTCTGCCGCCATCCCTCTAGCGTCCTGACCGCTTCGCTGGCGCTCAGCACAGTGCTTACCATCCTGCTCCGGCTTGCCCCGGCGGTAAACGGTTCGCACCTTTCCTTTCAGATTGCCGGGATCTCAGTCCAGCCTATCGAGCTGATTAAAGTTTTCAGCATTCTGGCGCAGGCCGCCGTGTTATCCGACACGCACCGTTCTTCTCCCAGCCGCTCCGCTTTTGCAGTTCTGCTTTTTTTTGCTGCTTGCTTCACTGTCCTGAACGAGTTGGGAACGCTGCTGGTTGTTCTCTGCACAACATGTGTCATGCTGATCGTTGAACGGCCGTTTCGGGAATACGCTGGGTGGATCATCGGCTGCGTTGTGCTGGGTGCAACCGCATATGCCATCTGCCGCTTTGCTGCCGGGCTGTCTGACCCCGGGCTGCTGGCTCTGCCTGCCCGAATCTATAGCAAACTCTCTAACAGGTTCCTCTATACCAACATCATGAGCACCTCTAATTTGGATACCTCCGGTGGTGGATATCAGGCGAGCAAGGCGTATCACATGCTTCTCCTTTCGGATGTCTGGTCACGCTCCCCGTGGAATATCCACCTGCCAGTCGTCCGCTCTGATCTTATCCTGTGCTGGCTGATGCATGAGTATGGCCTCGCTTCTGTGTACCTCCTTGCCGCCGCACTTTTCGTGTTCTTTGTGGTAACCACAACCTCCTCCTACCGGAGTCTGGGCTTTACGAGTATTTTGGGGCTTGGCAGCGGCTGCTGCATCGTCATTGCAGCACTTATTAATATGCTGGGCGCTTCCGGGCTCATGCCGCTAACCGGCCTTCCACTTACCTTTGTTTCCAGTGGCGGCAGTAATCTGGCAGCCAGCTTCATACTGCTTTCTTTTGCGCTGAAAAGTACTATCCGCAACCCGAACCAGACTTTTGAAGGCTACTGACTGCTTTTGGCTCTTTATGCACCGCAAAGTGTACACTGGTTTCTGAAAGGAGAGATGTATCTTATGAATGTAAAAATGAAGAGAAGAACTTTTCTCAACACCCTGTTAGCTGGAGCCTTTTCACTCGCATGCACACAGCTTGGCGTGCGGAGCGGCCTTCTGCCCTCTGACGATCTGCCCATCATCCAGAACGAGCGCCGCAAGGCAGAGCGGGAAGCTCTGCGCCGTTCCACCTGGGAGGGTATCTTCTACGATCGCAAGAACCGCCCTCTAACCACTCCAACAGCTGTCGGCCAGCCTTCTGAAGTGGTTGATATCAGTGTGGGCAACGTTATCGGATACCGTACTTCTAATGCTTCCGACGGGTTGAGAAAACAATACGAGGAACTGCTTTGTTACAGTTCCCACAGAGGCGGAGGCCAAGGCACTCAGATACATCTGACCCTGGATCTTGAACTGCAGCACAAGCTCTATGATCTCATAAAGGGCACCAACGGCTGCGCCATCGTATATAACTGCACTACCGGCGGTTTGCTGGCGACAGTCTCCTCCCGGGGAGAGACGCCTTACGATGTGAATAAATATTGTGAGAAATTTGACGAATTTTCAAAAATTCCAGAGTTTTTTTACGATCCTCTGTACAAAAAATCAGCTCCCGGCTCGACAGTAAAGATCATTCCGGCGTGGGAGCTCTTACGCAGTAATATTGTCACCCAGAACACCCTGAACGCACCTGTCTTTTATGACACGAACGAATATCACGGTATTCACAACGCTTCGCCGCACTATGGTGAAACAAGCCTGTGTGACGCCGTAAAAAAGAGCCTGAACACGTTTTTTGCATGGAGTGCTGAGACCATTGGCATCAACGATTATCTGGACATCTGCAGTCGTTTTGGCTTTGAGGACGACCAGCCTATGTGCCGCATTGAAGTAGACGGCCATCCGCTGGGAGCAACGCTGGGGCTGACAAAAGACAGCCCAGTCGAAGAGCTGCGCCAGGCCGGATTTGGACAAGGAAAATTAAACGTAACACCGTATAATATCGTCTTGTGGTACGCTCTTTTGGCCGCATCTCCTGACACCCGGCTTTGGATGCCTCACACCGTGGAATACTTCCATGATCCGGAATCGGATGCCAAGGACTGGGGGCCGGAATACGAGCAGTGTCTCCCCCGCGCCTTCTTCGACGATGAGCTGCAGGAGGCTCTCCGCATTCCCTTCGCCCAAGCTGCCGAGAGTTATGGCCTGTCCCACCCGGATGTGACCGGCATTTGGGGAAAGAGTGGTACGGCAGAAACAAGTACGAAAGGCTCCAATAATATCTATCTGGTTTTCTCCTTTACAACGGCACATGGCGGCGCTTACTCTGCACTGATCTGCCAGAATGGCGTAGATGGGACATCTTCCCTTCTGAAACCCAAAGCAAAGCAGATGCTCAATGATATTATGGAGGTGATCTCATGAAACTAAGCTGGGCTTCCAACATCGGCTCGCGCAGCTCTAACGAAGACAACCTTCTGCTCTGCGGCAGCGGCCTCCGTGAAGGCTGTCTGCCGCTGGAACACCGCATCGACAGTGGCAAAAGACTGCTGTTTTCAGATGCTCCCATCCTCTGCGCTTTGGCCGACGGCCTTGGCGGCGAAGATGAAGGCGGTCAGGCAGCGCGTACCGCCCTCCTGCGCCTTTCTGAAGCATATGAGGAGGCTGCACCAGAACATACCCGCCTGCTGTCCGAGATCTGTACCCTCCCGCCGGAAGCGCCCGCAGAAGGCTCTTTCATCTGTGTGGAAGAAGCAGAGGCTGCCGCTCCTCTCCCGGAAGCCCAGCTCAGCCAGCCGCCTGCCAGCAGGCTTTATCAGGCTTCGCAGGAAGCAGCCGCTGCGGTCTGTCAGTACTTCCGTCAAAGCGGCGGCAACGGCGGCTGCACCCTTGCGGCAGCTGTCGTAGAACCTCAGGGCAGCACTGCTCGCGTTGTCTACACTGCGGCCGGAGATAGTTGTATTTTTCATTTTCACCATGGGGCTATCCGCAGCGTAAACCTGTCTGAAAATCTCTTTGAAGAACACCGTAGGCGCGCACTGCCTACACATCCGCTGGAACGAGGCGTACTGCTCAATTATCTCGGTCACGGCCATGAGAAATTTCAGACCGGAGAGTTCACTCTGACGCAGGGTGACCGGCTCCTCATCTGCTCTGACGGCGTATGCTTTGGTTCTGCGGCTCTGCGACTGCTGATTTCCTGCCGTTGGATAGATGCAGAAAAGCTAACCTTACTGGCCGTGGGGCATAGCACTCACTCAGACAATGCCTCTGCCTTGCTTATCGATTTTTAAATGGGAGGCCACATATGAAAAAGGCACTTTATACCACTCCAGAGGAAGTCAGGGCTCTGCTTCGCTCCTGCTGGCCGGAAGAGACATTTGCCTTGGACAATGATGTCATTGCTTCTGGCGGACAAGCTGACGTGTACCGCCTACATTCAAAAAACGGGCTTGAGGCTCTCAAAATCATCAATTCTGGTATTTATTCGGATCAGAACATCCGTCTTGACCGAAAGCGTCGGGCCGAACAGGAGGTTTTTTATACCACAAAACACAGCGGAAAACCTTTTTCGGTGCTGGTGTATGGCACGGGGACCATGAAAAACGGCCCTGACGAGAGCTTTTCTTTGCGTGCCATCCGGATGGAACTTCTCACCCCTTTAGAGACCTATTTAGATTCCTTCCGATATGACCGCGCCCGGTATATCCGGCAGGTGCTTTTTCTTATGGAACAGGCAGCTGATTCATTGGAACAGCTGCGCCAGTGTGCGACTCTGCATAAAGACATCAAAGAAAATAATCTCCTGATTCGACAGTGCGGCTCCGAGCCAAAGCTTGTCCTTTCCGATTACGGGCTAGCGCGCCCGGATCGCATTATGAACAGCGCAGATATTATAAGCGCCAGCGGCACGGATCAGTACACGGCTCCGGAGCTTTTATATGGGCGAAAAATCATCGAAAACCGGTCAGATGTTTTTGCTCTGGGGGTAGCCTTCTTTCATCTTGTCTGTGGCGGCAATGTACGGTTTGACCCCGTTGCATATGCCGTGGACTGGAAAAAGTACAACATTTCTTCCGACATCTCAAAAGTCATCCTGAAAATGACGCAGAGCGACCCTGCAAAACGTTGTTCGTCTGCGCAGGCAGTAGCTGAACTTCACCGCCTGCGCCTCAAAGCCGACCCGGAGCTGCACCGCAGAGAAATCCGAAGCACGCTGCAAGCCATAACCACCAACGCTACACAGACGCCAAGTCTTCTCGCCCGCCTGCCGGATGATTCTGCCGCCTGTCTGCTACGCGCGTCTGCTGCGCTCCATAAGGGCAACACGGCTCTCGCTCGGCAGGAACTGACACACGGGGCAAACCAGCATAGCGCTGCCGCAGCCTACTATCTGGCCGGGCTGACTACTTCTCCACACACCCAGCAGCGTTTGCTACAGTTTGCAGCTGCGCAGGGGTTTCAACCAGCTCAGGCCACGCTCCGTCACTGCCCTGTCAGCCGCGATTGCTGCTTGAACGCTCTAAAAGCCGCGCTGGATCTTTGAGGCCGCTCTGAATCATTCTTGAACGAAGCAATAAAAAAGACTGTCAACTGCAAAATGCAGAAAATCCGAACCATATCCTTGCCAGATATCGGTTCGGATTTTTCCATTTTAGGTTTGGTTGCCCAGAATCCACTTTCCACTCACTATAATGAACTCCTCCTTTCCATATGAGCAGTGTTGTCCACCGTGATCTGATAAGTTGCATCACAAAGGTAAGCGGTCAACAGCTCCCCGTCAGGCCTATGATGATGCCTTTGCAGTCATGGGCGAAGCCAAGAAAGATGAACTGGACAAAGTTGTCATCAAAAATGAAACCCTGCAGAAATATTTTCCCCGCAGTTACACTCCCAAACAGATGGAGGACACCATCATCAAGCTACTGGAACAGCGGCAACGCAAACGGCAGCGGCAGAACGAACGCTGACCCGCGCCGTACCGAAAGACCCGATGAGGTCTTTTTCTTTTACATCAGCAAGGCACGAGGGATGCTCTACCAGATCTTTCAAAAGGCAGAAGCC
>ERZ1035032.729-NODE-729-length-24103-cov-7.434714_pt1 | contig 24103 bp, 18 predicted proteins | sample MGYA00520693_ERZ1035032 | MGnify/ENA primary metagenome ERZ1035032 (study PRJEB33766, sample SAMN09781740) | gut metagenome | biome: gut microbiome | host: Homo sapiens | place: Madagascar | study: EMG produced TPA metagenomics assembly of the PRJNA485056 data set... | reverse complement strand
TAAATTGCTTTTGCTGGGCGCTCTCGGCGCTTTGCGGACGCTGGAGCTCAACACCTAGATCCTGCTCGAGCCATTGAATCGCCTGGGGAATGCCGTGGACAAACGTCTGGACGAGCTCGGGGTCGGCAACGCCGCCGCCAACGGTCTGGATGGTGTCGATGAGGTCTTGTTCGTCGTCTTCGTTAACGGGTCCGATAAGCCCCAAGCCCCAGGTACCCGGGAAGAAGCTCGATCCGCTCATGGTCTTGCCGGCGCTCGCTACGGTAACGGTTAAGCCCGCGCGTGCCGCCTCGATGGCGGCGCAGAGGCCCGCAATGCCAGATCCAATTACCAGTACATCAGTCGATTCCATGGGATTCCTTTCTCGTTCGCGCATTGTCGCATGGGCGTTCGGCAAATGTATCGCAAAGATTGGATAAATCGGTAAAGGGCGAATATGGCGCGTGGACGTTAGGGCTGCTTGGCGGCTCCTGCTCATCGCACTTCACGTTCCATCAGAACTGATATATCGGATCACGAATGCTTTGTGGCGACAAAAAAGAGCCGCCACCCGGGTGGGTAGCGGCTCTAAAGCTCAACTATATGAGCATCGCGCGGGCGCGATTAGGCCTTGAGGGCCTCCTCGACGGCGACGGCGCAGGCGACGGTGGCACCGACCATGGGGTTGTTGCCCATGCCGATGAGACCCATCATGTCGACGTGCGCAGGCACGGAGGAAGAACCGGCGAACTGGGCGTCGGAGTGCATACGGCCCATGGTGTCGGTCATGCCGTAAGAGGCAGGGCCGGCGCCCATGTTGTCCGGGTGCAGGGTACGGCCAGTGCCGCCACCAGAAGCGACGGAGAAGTACTTCTTGCCAGCCTCGATGCGCTCCTTCTTGTAGGTGCCAGCGACGGGGTGCTGGAAGCGCGTGGGGTTGGTGGAGTTACCGGTGATCGAGATGTCGACGTTCTCGTGCCACATGATGGCAACGCCCTCGCGGACGTCGTCGGAGCCGTAGCAGTTAACGGCAGCGCGGGGACCATCGGAGTAGGGGATGGTCTCGACGACCTTGAGCTCGCCCGTGTAGTAGTCGAACTGGGTCTTCACATAGGTGAAGCCGTTGATGCGGGCGATGATCTGGGCGGCGTCCTTGCCCAGACCGTTAAGGATGACGCGCAGCGGCTTCTTGCGAGCCTTGTTGGCGTTCAGAGCCAGGCCGATAGCGCCCTCAGCGGCAGCGAAGGACTCGTGGCCGGCCAGGAAGGCGAAGCACTCGGTGTCGTCGGAGAGTAGCATAGCGCCCAGGTTGCCGTGGCCCAGACCGACCTTGCGGTCCTCGGCGACGGAGCCGGGAACGGTGAAGGCCTGGATGCCCTCGCCGATGATGGCGGCAGCCTCAGAAGCGGTCTTGGCGCCACGCTTGACAGCGAGAGCGCAGCCGAGGGTGTAGGCCCACTCGGCGTTCTGGAAGGCGATGGACTGGGTGTTGTTGACGATCTCACGCGGGTTGAAGCCCTTGTCGGTGCAGATCTGCAGAGCTTCCTCGAGGGAGGCGATGCCGTTGTCGGCGAGGCACTTGTTGATCTTGTCAGCGCGGCGCTCGTAACCTTCGAACGTAACAGTCATAGTTATTTCCCTCCCTTTCTACTCGTGAACCGGGAACACGCTGGCGACGGAGTGAGTCTCCTCGTCGGTGCGCGGGTCGATGTACTTGGCAGCGTTGTCCCACTGACCATAGTGGCCCATAGCGCCAGCGATGGCCTCCTCGGGGGTCTTGCCGGCCTTGACGGCGTCGGTGAACTTGCCGAGGTTCAGGAACTCGAATGCGATGATCTCGTTCTTGTCGTTGAGAGCCATGCGGGTGACGTAGCCCTGAGCGAGCTCGAGGTAACGAGCGCCCTTGGCCTTGGTGCCGAACATGGTGCCGACCTGAGAGCGAAGGCCCTTGCCGAGGTCGTCGAGGGAGGCGCCCACGGGCAGGCCGCCCTCGGAGAACGCGGTCTGGCTGCGGCCGTAAACGATCTGCAGGAAGATCTCGCGCATAGCAACGTTGATGGCGTCGCAGACGAGGTCGGTGTTGAGGGCCTCGAGGATGGTCTTACCGGGAAGGATCTCGGAAGCCATGGCGGCAGAGTGGGTCATGCCCGAGCAGCCGATGGTCTCAACGAGGGCCTCCTCGATGATGCCGTCCTTGACGTTCAGCGTGAGCTTGCAGGCGCCCTGCTGAGGTGCGCACCAACCCACACCGTGCGTAAGACCGGAGATGTCGGAAATCTCCTTAGCCTGGACCCACTTGCCCTCCTCGGGGATGGGTGCGGGGCCGTGGTATGCACCCTTGGCAACGGGGCACATGTTCTCCACTTCCTGTGAGTACTGCATGCCTCTCCTCTCTATCGTGTTGGCGTCCCGTCTGGGGGTCGTGGCTGGCGATTGCCGGGCGACCCTTCGAAAGGGACATGACATGCAGCCCCTATAATACCGCGAAATGCACGGAATATTCGGCGAACGGCTCAGTTTTCGTAGCGAGAAGTCCGGAAGTTTTAATTGAAACGGTTTAACTATATGTTCTGTGGTCGCGAACTTCCGTAGAGGGGGTTCGTCTTGGGCAAGCTTTTGGTCAGCTCTTGTATGCGTTGCGGGGTCTGACCTGTTGCAACGGTGCCGTTCGCCGCCCGTTTACTGCCTTTGGCCGCGCGAGTGTATTGTTTTGCGTGAATGTTTTGATGGCACGCTTCAATCGTGCTGTATTGGATGGCAATCAGATCCCGGCGAAGGGAGCGCCATGCAGCGCGTTTGGAGAACGGTTACCGGCTTTTACCAAGTCTGTGCCCGCGGTGTGGGCAAGCAGCTCATCTTTGAGGGCGATGAAGACCGGTGGGAGTTTTTGGAGCTGATGCGCGAGTGCTGCCGCGAGGCGGGCGTGACGGTTATCGCCTGGTGCCTTATGGGCAATCACGTGCATCTGGTACTTGCAGATTACGAGGACGCGATGAGCGCGGCGATGCACCGGCTGCTTTTGACGTACGCGCGGCGGTTCAATAAACGCACGGGGCGCACGGGTCATCTGTTCCAGAACCGTTTTGACCGGCGCTCGCTCGATACCGACCGTTATCTAATGGCTGCCATTCGCTATGTTCACGCTAATCCGCAGGAGGCGGGTATCGCCCTGATCGAGCGTTATCCCTGGAGCAGCTTTGCCGAGTATCTGAGAGCGTATGACAACGATACGACGAGGGGATTTTCGGACCCTTCTTGTGTGCTCGAGCTCTTTGAGTCTGCCAAGGGGTTTCTGGATTATTCTCTGTCGATGCCCGATGGTTCCGATCCGGTGATTCACGATATGGATGAGACGGAGTGGGAGCGGCGTGCGTTTGCCGACAAGATGACGAAGCGCCTGGGTGTGCCGCTCAACGAACTCAAGACCGTAGCACCCTCGCGGCGAGACGGAATCATTTTCGCCCTGCACGATGGCGGCTACACGGTGCGCGAGATCGAACGGTATACGGGAATCAGCAAGAGTACCGTCTCTCGTATCGTGCGCGCTTATGCGCGGGTGAATGCTCAGGCTGAGGGCTCGGAATAGAAAATGGCCGAACCACTCTTGTCAAGCGATTCGGCCAACAAAATTCTTAAGATTTGGGACAAATACTACTGATTATTTTGTCCCGTGAGCATGCCGTCGAGGGTGCGCCAGGCGAGCTCGGCGCACTTGACGCGGGCGGGCATGTGCGAGATGTCTTGGAGCTGGGCGGCTTCGTCCAGGTCTTCCAGGTCCTCCTCGGAGAGCTGCTCGCCGCGGATCATGGCGAGGAAGAGCTCTGCCAAGCGGCGAGCTTCCTCGACGGTCTCGCCGGTGATGAGGTCGGCCATGATGTCGGCACTGGCCTGGCTGATGGCGCAACCGTGGCCGGTAAAGGAGGCCTCCTCGATCACGTTGTTCTCGACGCGTAGCTGCAAGGTGAGCTCGTCGCCGCAGCTGGGGTTGATGCCTTCGTGCTCGTGCGTGGGGGCGTCCATCTCGTACTTGTAGTCAGGGTGCGAGTTGTGCTCCATAAACGTGGTGGAGGTGTACAGATTACCCATTGAACGTGCTCCAAACGTGATGCAGGCCGGCGATGAACTTGTCGATATCGGCCTTGTCGTTGTAGAAGGCCACGCTGGCGCGGCAGCAGGCGAGGTTCTCGACGCCCAGCCAGGTGAGCAGCGGCTGCGCGCAGTGGTGACCGGCGCGGATGCAGACGCCGTCCATGTCCATGATGCTCGCGACATCGTGCGGGTGGATGCCCTTGACATTAAAGCTCACGACGCCGTGGTGGTTATCCCAATAGATTGAGCCGATGATCTGGACAAAGTCGAGCTGCATGAGCTCGCCCATCAGGTAGTGGACGAGTGCCTGCTCGCGTGCCTGGATATTTTCGTAGCCCACCGTGTTGACGAGGTAGTCGAGGGCGGCGCCTGTGGCGAAGATGCCGGCGGCGTCCTGCGTGCCGGCCTCGAACTTCTCGGGGACGGGAGCCCAGACGGCGTCCTGCTCAGTAACCGAGTCGATCATCTCACCGCCGGTAAGCATGGGCGGCATGGCGTTGAGCAGGTCCATCTTGCCCCACAGCACGCCGATGCCCATGGGGCCCATGGCCTTGTGCGCACTAAAGGCAAAGAAGTCGGCGCCCAGGTCGGCCACATCGACCGGCATGTGCGGCAGCGACTGAGCGCCGTCGACGACCAGGTAGCCGCCGTACTTGTGCACGAGTTTGCCGAGGTTCTTGACCGGGTTCTCGACGCCCAGCACGTTGGAGACCTGTCCCACGGCTAGGATCTTGGTCTTGGGACCCACCTTGGCAAGAACCTCCTCGGTGGTGAGCTGGCCGGTCTTGGTGGGGTAGAGGTAGACGAGCTTGGCGCCGGTCTCGCGGCAGACCTGCTGCCACGGAATCAGGTTGGAGTGGTGCTCCATGATGGTGATGACGACCTCGTCGCCCGGTTCGAGCACTGTGGGCGCAAAGCTCTTGGCGACCAGGTTGAGCGACTCGCTCGTGTTGCGGGTGAAGACGATCTCGTTGGCGTTGGGGGCGCCGATGAGGTCAGCGATCTGCTGGCGGACCTTCGCGATGGCGTCGGTGGCCTCGACGGACAGCGAGTACAGGCCGCGCAGGGGGTTGGCGTTCATGCGCTGGTAGAAGTCGCGTTCGGCGTCGAGCACACAGGCAGGGCGCTGCGCGGTGGCGGCGCTATCGAGGAAAGCGATCTCGGGATGCTGCTGGAACAGCGGGAACTGGCCCTTGTAGGGGTTGGTCTCGATGTCCACGGTGGGCCAGCCGCGCGAAGCCTCGTCGCTGGCGTCGAGCTCCATGGGCTCGGGGGCAGTACAGGTGTCGCATTTAACGTGCTCGGTGTCGATCATGCGAGCTCCTCTTCAAAGTTGTCGATCAGGTTGTTGCCTAGGCGGACGACGGCGGCGCGGGTGCGCTCGTCGGTGGCGGAAAGCGCGGCGTCCTCCAGCTTGGCGCGGATGAACAGGTCCTCGGCGGCGTTTTGGTCAAGGCCACGGCAGGCGAGGTAGAACAGCTGCTCGTCGCGGACGTGACCGATGGTGGCGCCGTGGTTGCCGGCGACGTCGTCCTCGTCACAGAGAATGACGGGAACGGTCTTGTTGTCGACGCCCTTGTTGGCCAAAAGCACCGTCTCGCGTTCGGTGCCGGTTGCACCCTTGCAGCCGTGCACGAGGTCGATGGTGCCACGGTAGACCTTCTTGGACGTGCCGGTCAGCACGCCGTTGGCGTCGATCTCGCACTCGGTCTTGCGACCGCGGTGGCGCAGCTCGTAGTTAAAGTCGCGCACCTGCTCGCGGGCGCCCAGGTAATCGGTATCGATGGTCACCTTGGCGGTGTCGCCCAGCAGGTCGCCGGCAAGGCCGGTGGCGCTGGCGCCGGCACCCAGGACGGTGTGCTGCACGTTGACGCGCGCGCCCTCGTCCAGGAACAGGCCGGTGTCGTCGAGTGCGATCCAGCTGTCGTCGAGTGTCTGCGTGCAGGTCACGTTGACGGTGGCGTACTCGTGGGCGCACACGCGTAGCACGGAGCCCACGACACCCTCGCCGGTAACAGGAGAGTCTAGGGCAATATGCAGGTCGAGCGTTGCCTGCGGGCGAGCGACGACGTCGATGGCGGCGATGGCCGCGGCGGCATCGACACCGCTCACACGCACGGTAACCGTGGCGTGCTGGTATGCGGGCACATCGATGACGATGCGCTTGGTAGCGTGCTCGGCCAAGTAGGCGTAGGCAGCCTCGCCCATGCCGGTTTCGAAGGCTTCAGCGGGGGAGAGCTCCTCCTCGAGCTTGATGGCGCCGGCCTGGTAGACGGAGGTGGCGGGCACGTCGAGCTCGGTCTCGGGCGTGATGCGGGCGCGGTCGGCGGCATCACCGGGGGCGGAGGCGCGGCGCTCGGGGAAGCGCTCGGCTATGGCGTTCATGGCGGTGCCAAACGCGTCGGCAGCGCCGGAAAACTGCTCGCCCAAGCCTTCGACCTCAACGGCCTCCGCGGGAGCGGCGGCAAGCTCGTCAGAGAGCTCGAGCTTGGTCTGATTCATCTTCAGCCAGCCCCAAGTGGCAGCCGGCATCGCGTTGACCTGCTCAAGGGTGGTAGCAGCGGTGTTGGTTTCCTGTTTCATTATCCGATCGCTCCTTCCATCTCGAGCTTGATCAGGTTGTTCATCTCGACGGCGTACTCCAGCGGCAGCTCCTTGGAGACCGGGTTGGCAAAGCCGTTGACGATCATGGTGCGGGCCTCTTCCTCCGAGATGCCGCGGCTCATCAGGTAGAATACCTTGTCGTCGCCGATGCGGCCGATGGTGGCCTCGTGGCCGATGTCGACGTTCTTGGCGCGGATGTCCATGGCGGGGATGGTGTCGGAGCGGCTCTGGTCGTCGAGCATGAGCGACTGGCAGCTCACGGTTGCCTTGGAACCCTCGGCCTTGGGCGTGGCCACGATGGAGCTGCGGAAGGTCTGAATGCCGCCGCTCTTGGAGATGCCCTTGGTCTCGACGGTTGCCGAGGTCTCGGGGGCGTTGAGCACGACCTTACAGCCGGTATCGAGGTTCTGCCCGGCGCCGGCAAAGGTGATGCCGGTAAAGCTCGACCGGGCGCGGCGGCCGTTGAGCACACTCATGGGGTAGAGGTAGCCCACGTGGCTGCCGAAGGAGCCACTGATCCACTCTATGTCGCCATCCTCGTCCACGCGCGCACGCTTGGTGTTGAGGTTGTACATGTTTTTGGACCAGTTCTCGATGGTCGAGTAGCGCAGGTGCGCGCGCTTGCCCACAAAGAGCTCGACGGCGCCGGCGTGGAGGTTGGCAACGTTGTACTTGGGCGCGGAGCAACCCTCGATGAAGTGCAGGTCGGCGTCGTCCTCGACGATGATGAGCGTGTGCTCAAACTGGCCGGCGCCCTTGGCGTTAAGGCGGAAGTAGCTCTGCAGCGGGAAGTCCAACTTGGTGCCCTTGGGCACGTAGACAAACGAGCCGCCCGACCATACGGCGCCGTGCAGGGCCGCAAACTTGTGGTCGGTGGGCGGGATGAGCGTCATAAACTTCTCGTGGATGAGCGGCTCCCACTGCGGGTCGTGCAGGGCCTCCTCGATGCCGGAATAGACGATACCCATCTTGGACGCGGTGTCCTGCATGTTGTGGTAGACCAGCTCGGAGTCGTACTGCGCGCCGACGCCCGCCAGGTAGCTGCGCTCGGCCTCGGGGATGCCCAGGCGCTCAAAGGTGTTCTTGATGTCGTCGGGCACCGACTCCCAGTCGTGCTTTTGGTCGGTGTTGGGCTTGACGTAGGTGACGATGTTGTCCATGTCCAGGCCCTCGATGGAGGGGCCCCACGTCGGATCGGGGAAGCGGTTGAAGATCTCGAGGGACTTGAGGCGCAGGTCGAGCATCCACTGCGGTTCGTCCTTCTTGGCGCTGATTTCGCGCACGATGTCGGGCGTGATGCCGGCGTCGAGGCGCTCGAATCCCTCCTCGCCATAGGTGAAGTCGTAGAGGCTGCGGTCGATGTCCGCGACCTCGGTGCGGTTCTTGGTCATTACGTCGCCCCTTTACGCCTGCTGCTCGGCAGCGGCGGCCTCGGCCTGGGCGCGCTGCTCGGCGGCCTCGCGCTCGAAGGTCTCAAAGCCGTTCTTGTCGATCCAGGGGATGAGCGAGGCGTCGTCCTCGCGCACGATGTGACCCTTGACCATAACGTGGACGCGGTCGACATCCAAGTGCTCCAGGATGCGCGTGTTGTGCGTGATGATGAGCATGGAGCCGTCGCAGCTCTTGCGGTAGGCGTCCATGCCGTGGCTGACGGTGGAAAGCGCGTCGACGTCCAGGCCGGAGTCGGTCTCGTCTAGGATGGCGAGCTTGGGCTGCAGCAGCAGAAGCTGGAGCATCTCGACCTTCTTTTTCTCGCCGCCCGAGAAGCCCACGCCCAGCTCACGGTTGAGGTAGGAGGTATCCATGTTAAGCTCGGCCGCGAGCTCCTTGACGCGACGTCGGAACTCCTTGCCCTTCATCTCCAGGCCGGGGCGGCCGGCGATGCTGGCGCGCAAAAAGCTCGACAGCGGCACGCCCGGGATCTCGACCGGGGCCTGGAAGCTCAGAAACAGGCCGGCGCGCGAACGCTTGTCGGTGGTGAGCTCGGTGATGTCCTGGCCGTCAAAGACGATACGTCCGTCGTTGACCGTGTAGACGGGGTCGCCCATGACCAGGTGGCCGAGGGTGGACTTGCCGGCGCCGTTGGGGCCCATCAGCACGTGGGTCTCGCCGGCGGCGACGTTGAGGTTGACGTTGTGGAGGATGGTCTTCTCGTCCACGGAGGCGGTCAGACCTTCGATGGAAAGCAGCGGATTTGCGCTCATGCTGTCCCTCTCTGTATATGGTGTACTCATAGGTGTGCTAAACCCTAGGAATCTTCTCGGAATAAAGTTACTATGGGTTCGGCGTTAGTCAAGGGAAAACCCGACTAATCCACTCGACTTTTCAAATTCTGGGACAAAATAACCTGTTGTGTTTGTCCCACTTACTTAAGATTTGGGACAAACAAACCTGGTTATGTTGTCCAAGATGCGATGGGAGGGTAGGTATGCTCATTTCTTCTAAGGGCCGCTATGCCCTCCGACTGATGATCTATATCGCGGCGCTCGGTGACGCCGAGGGCAAGATTGCTCTGCGCGAGGTTGCCGACCGCGAGCGCATTTCGCAGAAGTATCTGGAACAGCTGGTTCGTCCGCTTATGAAGGCTGGCCTGCTTAAGAGCGTGCGCGGCAAGGGCGGCGGCTACATGATGGCCAAGGATCCCTCCGAGGTGCGTGCTGGCGACATCCTGCGCGCTGTCGAGGGCAGTACTGCTCCGGTGGCGTGCGATGGTATCGACAACAGCTGCGCCCGCAGCGATCTCTGCTCGACCGTCAAATTCTGGCGTGGTCTGGACGACGTGATCGAAAAGTACGTCGACGGCGTGACGTTGGCCGACCTGGCTGCCGTCCCCGAGATTGACTTTGACATTAAGCTGTAGGTTGAGCGCAATTCCTTAAGATTTCGCGGAGGGTTGTTGCCGTTTACCGAGGGGTTGTTGTGCAACAACGGGCGAGCTGCAATACTTATTTCTATCTTTGCAAACTGCACTTTAACTACACCAATGCAGGGAGGATCTTATGCAGCCCAAGCATTCTGCTATTGTCGCGGGCCTGACGCTGGCGCTTTCGTTTGGCGCCGTTACCGCACCCGCACCCGCTGCCGCCGAGGAGCCCACGCCGGGTGTTGCCTCGGATGCCACCGATATCGATAAGGGCCTCTACACCCAGCAGTCTTTCTCGGGCGTGCTGAGGTCGGTCCAGGGTGTTTCGTTTGTCAATGTGACCGACGAGATGAAGTATTTTACCAAGTACGAGAGCCACGGCAATTATAACCAGGGTTTTTCGTATGGCGACGGCTATAACGCGCTGGGTTATTACCAGTTCGACCGCCGTTGGTCGCTCATTCCGTTTATGAAGCAGGTCTATAACTACGACTCTGCTAAGTACGGCATGCTTAAGGACGTGATTGACCGCGGTGGCGAGATTTCCAACGGAAGCAACCCCATGTATGCGAACGGCCAGCTCACCGAGCTGGGCCGCATCGCGCAGGATGCCTTCCTGGGTGCTTATAACACCGATCCGGCTGAGTTCTCGGCGCTGCAGGATGCCTATGCGTACAATTCCTACTATGCGGTGACCGAGGCGTGGCTCAAGAGTGGCCTGGGTATTGATATTTCGGGCCGTGCCGATTGCGTTAAGGGCATGGTGTGGAGCATCACCAACATGTGCGGCACCGGTGGTTGCAGGGACTTCTTCCGTTGGGCAAACCTTTCTAACAGTATGACTGATCGCGAGTTTGTGACGGCGCTTTCCAACAGTGTGGTCAATAACGTGGCGACCAAGTATTCGAGCCAGCCCCAGTATCATGAGGGCTGGAAGAATCGCTACCGCAACGAGCTGAAGGACTGCTTGGTTTATATCGCCGAGGACGAGGCCGCTGCCGCTGCGACGCCCGTGCAGCCCGAGCCTACGCCGGCGCCTGATTCGAATGACGACTCGCGTGACGATGCTAACGATGACAGGATGGATGCGCCCTCGACCGATTCTGACGGTGATGGCTCTGCTGGTGGCACTACCAACAACGGCTCTACCTCGAACGGCTCAGTTTCGAACGGCTCTGCTGCGGGCGATTCGTCTTCAAGCTCTGCCGGCAATACGGACAGCGCCGCCTCTGGTTCGACCGACGCTGATACCTCTAACTCATCCACCGGCTCGAGCGATTCGTCCGTTGGCGCCGGCTCTAACAACGGCTCCGGCTCTGACGCAACCCCTGATTCCGATGCTTCCAAGGATGACTCGAATAAGGCGCCGGACGCTCCCGCTGCTTCGCCTGACAAGAAGCCTTCTTTCTCCGTGCAGCTTGGTTCTACGCTGGGCTCTTCGCTGATGGCTGGCGTCAATAACGGCTCGACCCAGAACAAGGACAACTCTGATCAGGTTTCCACGGAAAAGACCGAAGCCGCAAAGGGCGACTCCAAGGACGAGGCTTCCGAGAAGACCGAATCCGATAAGGGTTCTAGCTCTGAGGAGAAGAGCGACAAGTCCGAACAGAAGAAGGACGAGGATAAGAAGTCTGAATCTGAGGAGAAAGACAAGAGCAAGGGCAAGACTGAGGACGGAAAGCAGCAGAGCGAGGACAGCGGTAAGGGCAACACCGATGACCAGGTCCAGGAGCAAAATGACTCCAAAACGGTGACCACCACGACCACGACGACTACAACTACCAAGTCTTCGGGCGGCAACATGCCCAAGACGGGCGATCTGATTGTGATGGCGAGCCTTGCTAGTGCAAGCTTGGCCACACTGGGCGCTACGTCTATCGTAAGTGGTAAGCATAAGCTCGATCAGCAGAAGAAGGCTTCTGGGGAGGACGGCTCGGAGGAGTAATCTTCCAGATCGTTTTCTATAAGAGTTTGGGACGGGGTCCGGTGCGGCGGCATCGGGCCCCGTTTTTGTTGTGCAACGATTTGTTATGCCCCCTCGGGGGTCTGTTGCTACCGTTGCCCGAAACGTTTGCATGTCGATATTGTTGCGCTCTACCCGCTCGCTACAATGGGCATCGTGCTGCGTTAGAAGGAGAGTTTACGGTGTCTGAACAGGCGAATTATGGTGTTGCTCATGCGTTTGGCGCACGGTTGCTCAATCACGCGGATAACGCAGCTCTGCCGGTTGATGTACACGACTTTTCCGATGCAATCAATCGGTGTTTACTCGTCGATAAGACTATGTTTATTGCCGATATATTGGACAGCGAAGCACCTGTTGCGATTTGTTGTCGGCCCAAGGGTTTTGGCAAGAGCATGAATCTATCGATGCTCAAATGCTATTTGGAACGACCTGATCACCGGCGGCCGGATCGAAGCCCGTTCGTCGGCACCCAGATTTGGCAGGCGGACGGTGGTCGCTATCGTGATGAGTACGCGTGTTATCCGGTCATCACGCTCGACTTTTCAACTGCCGCTGCGAGGCGCGACGCTGATGCTGCGGCGGCTATTCGCAGCGCTGTCGCGCACGAGTGCGCCCGATTGCTGCCGCTGCTTGCCGCGCCTGATCTGTCAAGACGTGAGATTCGTCTTATCGAGAGGGCGACACGTGGGGTGGCTAGCGATAAGGAGATCGATGCGGCGCTTGGCGTGCTCATTAAACTGCTCCAGATAGCTTTCGATGAGCAGGTTGTTCTTCTGATAGACGACTACGACGCGGTATGTCCAAAGCGTTTGGACGCTAAGGACGACGGTAGCGTGGATTCCCTAGAGTCGCTCAGCCGAATGTTGTTCGACACCATTGCCGATGCCGGCGACTCGTTGCGATTGACGTGTCTGATGTGCGAACGCCCCGGTCATGCCGAGTTTGCGTTGTCCCAACGTGGGGTTTCCTATCGGTCGGCGACAGCGTTGTCGAGTTGGTGTGATCGATGGTTCGGTTTTTCGGACGACGAAGTCCAAGTGCTGTTGGATTGCATCGGTCGCAACGGCTGTCTGGATGACGCGCGTGAGTGGCTCGAGGGCTATCTGTTTGGTGGTTTTTATTGCTCGAGCCCGGAGCGCGTGGTGGACTACGCACATCGCGATTGCGTCGCGCCCGTTCGGGCGGATCTGTATTGTTACGCCGACCGTCTGGGCGCATGCGTCGGCGACTGGAATCTCATTCGCCTGTCCACATTGTTCGATTTGGTTGAGCCGCATGGGTTTATTGAGGCGCCAGTGCATATGCATGCCGAGGAGGTCGATGCCGCCAAGCCCGAAGATATCTGGACTGCGCTGTATCTGTCTGGATTCCTTACGACGGATATGACGGGGCATTCGGAGGACGGCGCGTGCCTTCGTTCCCTGCGTCTGCCTAATAACGAAGTGCGTCAGGCGCTTCGTCTTGTAATTCTGGAATGGTTTGAGTGCGCCGTTGAGGACGTTGGAGTTATCGACTCGTTCCATGACGGGCTGTGTCGAGGAGACGAGGACACTGTAAAGCAAGCTTTGAGCTGTGCTATCGGCGATCTGGGCATCGATGTGGGCCAATCAGATATGCCGACAGCCTATCATCTGGTGCTTCAGGGGCTCTGCTTTGGACTGCCTGGCTATTGCAATCCCAGCTCCAAGCGAAGTGGCGTCTCGGATCGCTGGGATATCCAGGTGATTCCCACCGGTCGGGTGTTTGACGTGGCCGACACGCTCGGCATGCTCGATGAGCGACCGCTCATTACGATCAACATGTTGTACGACCCTGGCGTCGATGCCCTGGGCCTGGAACTGTTGGCGGTTCAGGCGCTGCTCGACATAGAGCGCGACGGCATCGATGATATCCGCGTGCCGCGCCCCGCCGTCGGGCGCATGCGTTGGGGCTTTGGTTTTGACGGTCAGTGTGTGTCCGTGGTGTGTCAACGACTGTAGCGGCGGGCGAAAGCCCTTTACTACTCGGCGTCCTTCAGGGGCGGCATGGGCTTCCAGTTGGGATCCTTAACGATCTTGCGGGCGTCCTTCATGCCGCGGCGCAGCGCCGGAATGCCGGTCTTAAAGCATTTGTCGACTGCTGCCAGACGAATGAACTCCTTGCAGAAGGTCGCGGCATTGCCCAGACGGAACAGCACAGGGTGGTAGTCGCCGTAGATCTGCATGTAGCGTGCCAGATAACCGCGGTTGCGCATGATGTAGTAGCGGTTGGTGTCGCTCGTGGAGTTGAGCTGTCGTTTGCCGGCGATATCCCAGTTGGAGACTGCGCGGGCGCGCTTGAGCACCACGTCGGCAACAACGGCGGCGGGGAAGTGCTGGCTGGCCACGTAGCCGTAGCAGGCATCGTCGCCGTAGATAAAGAAGCGTGCGTCGGGCAGGCCAATCTTGTCGACCACGCGGCGCGAGAACATGCCGCCCTCAAAGCACAGTTGGTTCATGGTGCGGTAACCCTCGGGTCCCAAGTCCCACTTGGCGACAGGGTTGGGAATGCCGAGCGAAAGGATGAGTTGGTATTGCCAAAAGAAGGCGCCGCCGTCAAAGTCCAGGCGCGAACCCTGGATGACATCGTAGCGGTCGGTCCACTTGGCAAGACGCTCGATGCCTTCGGGAATGACGAGCACGTCGTCGTCCATCACCCAGAACCACTGGGCCCCCAGATCGTAGGCGCATTTAGTGCCAGCGGAGAAGCCGCCCGCACCGCCGCCGTTTTCGAGCTGCGGGGCGTAGATGACACGGTCGGTGCCGCCCTGCGCGTCGGGCTGCTCGGTGTCGATGCCCCACAGGCTGGCCAGGCGCTCGTTGAATGCGGTGCACATGGCCTCGGTCTCGCGCGAATTCTCGTTATCGACAATCACGATGCGCCAGGGCGTTGCCGTGAGCTCGGTCATGGAGTCGAACAGGTTGGCCAGGAGTTCCTGGCGCTTGTACGTAACGACAACGATGGCGAGCTTATCGATGGGAGCGGGAAGGGTTGAAGGCATGGGGCAATATATCCTTTCACGCGCGGCGGGCGAGCGCTGCGCGGAAGCTATCGAATACGTCCTTGGGACTGTTCTATTGTAAAGGCTCGGCGCGCCTTGACGGCAAGCTTTGAATAAAACGCAGGAACCTGCCATGGGCGAGGTGACTGCTATACGTAACATTGATGTGCTGATTACTGCTTGAGAGCACGAGCGTTTCAGCGACCGCGATTAAGCGCAAGGCTTCGATGGGTATGTTGCGTGCGGCTTTGGGCTGCATGGCGTCCTTTCGTATCGGTTTTTCCTCTGCGAGCTCCATAGATTATATAAACGCCGGCTGGCGCGCTGACCCTTTGATACCATGAAACGACAGGTATTTCCTAAGGAGCACATTTGTCTACTAACGCCTCTGGCAGCCCTATTCTGTCGCTGCTTATCCCCATTTACAATGTTCAACGCTACCTTCGCGAGTGTCTCGATTCCGCCCTGGCGCAGACTCTCAAGGATATTGAGATCATCTGCATTAACGACGGGTCGACCGACAACTCGCCGGCGATTATCCGCGAGTATATGGAGCGCGATGGGCGCGTCAAGATGATCGACAAGGCCAACAGCGGCTACGGCGACTCGATGAACCGCGGTCTGGAGATGGCGCGTGGCAAGTACGTTGGCATCTTGGAGTCCGATGACTTTATGGCGCCCGACGCACTCCAAAAGCTTGTCTCGGCCGCCGATACCAATAATGCCGACTTTGCGAAGGCGAACTTTGATTTCTACTGGTCTAAGCCCGAGGAGCGCCGTTCGCTGCACGAGATGTTTAGACCTCGGGATTGCGGCAAGCCGGTGCACCCGAGCGATACGACGCAGTTCTTTAAGCAAAAGCCATCGATTTGGTCGGCCGTGTACCGTCGCGATTTTCTTGAGCGTAACCGCATTACGTTCCTGCCGACTCCGGGAGCATCCTTTCAGGACACGTCATTTGCTTTTAAGGTGATCGCGTGCGCCGATAAGGCAGTTTACCTGCATGATGCCGTGTTGTCGTACCGCCAGGACAACGAGAATTCCTCGGTCAATTCTTCGGCTAAGGTCTTTTGCGTCAATACCGAGTATGCCGAGATTGAGCGTTGGATTCGAGAGGATTATGCCCGCGACCACGCAAGTGATGACGTCGCGCGCATGCTCAAGTTCAATCAGCTCATTAAGTACGATTCGTATATGTGGAACTACGTGCGCCTGGCGCCTAAGTTCTATAAGGAGTTCCTGGTTCAGATGGCTAAGGAATTTCAGGCGGCCTTGGACGCGGGGGAGTTTTTGCTTGACGACCTCAAGCCGTGGAAGCGCGCGAATCTCGCTGCCATCCTCAAAGATCCTGAGGGCTGGGTTGACGAGCATCCGAGTTTTGCGACGGATGGTGCCTTGGGGCGTGCTAAGTATTACGCCTCGGTTGGAGGCCCAAGCGTGGTCGCCGCCTTCCTCATCGAATCGCTGAGGGGGTAGGTCTGCATGGGAGAGGCCTCGTGTCCTAAAGCTACCATTGTCGTTCCCGTATACAACTCGGCACGCTCGATTCAGCGATGCCTCGACTCGCTGTTGGCACAGTCCGAGCGCTCGATTCAGGTCGTTTGTGTCAATGACGGATCGACTGATGATTCCCTGAGCGTCTTGCATCAAATGGCACAGACCGACGGACGTGTGCTGGTGATTGACCAGAAAAACGAGGGTGTCTCGTGCGCTCGAAACGCCGGCATCGATGCCGCCGAGGGCGAGACCGTCTTTTTTGTGGACGCCGACGATTACATCGATGCCCAGACGGTCGAGCGCGTGTTGCATGTCATGGAGTCTGCGGATGCCGAGGCCGCCGTTTTTGGCGGCGTCTGTGAACCTGCCGATGCTGCCCCCAAACGCGTCCAGCAACTCATGAGCCCCAAAGCCGGTACCTTCGGCGCCCGTGATCCCCAGCTGCTGTTCCATTCGAATGCGCAGCCCTATGCCTGCCGTGCGGCTTTTTCGCGCGAGCTGCTCAATCGCGAAGGCATTCGCTTCGCCCCCGGTTTGGCTTTGGGCGAGGACGTCGTCTTCCAATTTGCGGCTTATGCGCTTGCCCGCAGGACCGTCGTCATGCCGGACAAGTTCTACCACTACGTGATGGAGAGCGAATCGGCGACGCACGAGTTCAACAGTGCCGAGGCGCGCGCCAAAAAGCTTGACGCCCACATGAGGATGCTCGAGGAGGTCTTGGAGGACTGGGCGGCCTACGGTCTTTTGGACCTGTGTCCCGGCGAGCTGATAACTTGGTTTTTGGACCTCATTGTGTTCGACCTAGCGCGCTTGGATGCCGATGACTTCCATCGCGTGGCGGCTCGCGTCAACATGGACCTCGCGACGTTTTTGGGAACGAAGTGGGCGGATATGCCCGCTAAGGGCGCCGTTCGCCGTGTTGCCCACAAGCTCGTTGCGGCGACCTCGGGTGTTTCGATGGCAGATGCCACGCTGTTCTATCTTTCGACTCGTGGTCTCAAAGCCTGCCTGGAGCGCTTTATCTAATTCCAAGCGCTGCCGCCCGCCGCAACTCGGCTGCTAAAATAACCCTGTTACACGCTATTCAACAGGAGGTTCTCTTGCAGAACTCTGATACCCCTAAAGTTTCGCTGCTTGTCCCCATCTGCAATGTCGAACGCTACCTGCGCGAGTGCCTCGATTCCGCCGTGGCTCAGACGCTCAAGGACATCGAGATCATCTGTATCAACGACGGCTCCACCGATAGCTCGCCGGATATCATCCGCGAGTACATGGAGCGCGACTCTCGTGTAAAGATGATCGACAAGGCCAACAGCGGCTACGGCGACTCGATGAACCGCGGCCTGGAGATGGCGCGCGGTGAGTACGTGGGCATCCTTGAGTCCGACGACTTTATGTTTGAGGATTCGCTCCAAAAGCTGGTCGCCAAGGCCGATGCCGAGCATGCCGATGTGGTAAAGGGCGACTTTTACCTGTATTGGTCCACGCCCAGCGAGCGCCGTGAGCTGTTTGGGATCATCGACGAGCATATGACGGGTGCGGCGTATCGCCCCGTCGATCGCCCGGGGATCTTCTACCGCAAACCTTCCATTTGGTCGGCTATCTATCGACGCGAGTTCCTCAACGACAATCAGATTCGGTTCCTTCCCACGCCGGGTGCCTCGTATCAGGACGCGGGTTTTAACTTTAAGGTCTGGGCATGCGCCGAGCGTGCCGCGTTTATCGCGGACCCCATTTTGTGCTATCGCCAGGATAACGAGAAGAGCTCTGTTAATTCGCCCAACAAGGTGTTTTGCGTGTGCGACGAATATGCCGAGATGCAGCGCTTTTTGGATGAACGCTCCGAGCTTAAGGCTCGGCTTCAGGGCATTTTAATGCGCATGAAGGTCGATACGTACCGTTGGAATGATGAGCGCCTGGTCGATGAACTGCGCGAGCAGTTTTGGGAAAAGGCCTCTCCCGAGCTCAAGGCCGACTGGGATGCCGGTCGCTTTGACCTGTCGCTGTTCGATCCGCGTGGCGAGACCGACTTGCGCCTGATGGTCAAGTCGCCCCGCGCCTATATTGATTCGCGCTTTGGCTTTAAAAAGCCGGGCAAGATCAATACGTTTAAGCACTACTTTAAGATTGGCGGGCTGCCGCTGGTCTGGCGCGTGCTGACGTATCAGCGCACCTACGGTGATAATCCGCACCCCGATGACGTTCCGGCCGCACAGTAGGAGCGCGTGACTATGGCTACTCCCAAGATTTCCGTTGTCGTTCCCATCTACAAGGTGGAGGAGTGTCTGGCCTGGTGCCTGGACTCCCTGCTTGCACAGGATATGTCCGATTGGGAAGGCGTGCTGGTCAACGATGGTTCGCCGGATGGTTCGCGCGACATCGCCGCTGCCTATTGCGAAAAGGATACGCGCTTTAAGCTTGTCGATAAGCCCAACGGTGGTCTGTCGAGCGCGCGCAATGCGGGCATCGCTGCGTCCACGGCGCCTGTCGTTGCGTTTTTGGATTCCGACGACCGGTTTACCCCTGATGCGTGCCGCGTAATCGTCGATGCCTTTGAGCGTGAGGATTGCGACGTTCTGACTTTTGGCGCGAATCCGTATCCGTTGGAGGCGGGGTATCCGTGGCTTAACTATGTACTGAGCCCGCGCGATGTGTCGTTTGAAGGCTATAGCTCCGACCTACTGTTTAAGGAAGCATCTCGCCCCTTTGCATGGCGCACCGCCTGCAAGCGTGAGTTTTTGCGGGGTAACGGGATCGTGTTTGACGAAACCGTTAAGTATGGCGAGGACCAGGTCTTCGATTTTGCCGTGTACGGTCGTTCGCATAAGACCGCGCTTATCTCGAACAAGCTGTATGACTACCGCGTGGCGCGCAAGGGTTCGCTCATGGACACCATGCGCTACGACGACGAGACGCGACTGCTGGAGCATGTGAAGATTTACTCTGCGGTGCTGGCTGACTGGCAGCGCGACGGTCTCGATGTCCAGCATGCCGAGGACCTGGCGTACTTCCTATGCGATCTGGTGCTGTACGATGCGCTCAGGTTGCTGGGTTCGGACTGCGGCAAGGTGTTTGCTGCCGTTGCCACGGCGCTTGCCGGTTCTGCCGTGGGCAGCGATGCTGCGCCTGCACAATGCGCTCCTTCTGTTGCCGCTATGGTGCGCGCGGCGCTTGCCAGCAAGGCCCCCAATGCCCGTGTATGCAAAAAGCTCATGTTCGATTACGACGTCTTGAGGTTTGGGCGCCTGGGTGCCTGCAAACGCATGGCAGCGAACGCCCTGGGAAAGCGAGAAGTGTAGATGAGTATCAAGCGTTTGGCACTTTGCCGCAGTCAGGGCCGTCTGTTTGTGCTGCTTCGTTTTGCCGGTCAGGATGTCGCCGCGCTTATTGAGCGGGAGGGTTCTCAAGCGTTTACCCATGCGACGACGAGCGGTTCTTGTGTGCCGTCGCTGGTGCTCCCGGTCGATCATGGCCGTGTGTTGGCGCTTTGCCCTTCCGTTTCCGATTACGAGCGCGAGCTCGCCGTCTTGGTGCTTCCCTTTTTGGACAGCTCTACGATTGACGTCACATTTGCATCCGGTGGCCAAAGGTTGGGCTCCATTCGCCTCGATAGCCGCGTGGCCAAGCTGGAATCCAAGATTAACTATAAAGCAAAGCCTGCACTGTGCGCGCTTATCCGTGATACACAGCGTGGCGAATGCAGCGGTCGCTACGAGATCGATGCCATTCGCTATTTGCCGGCAGACGCCGGCGCGGTGTGGCGCTATGAGGTTACCTGGGCGGGAGACCTCCAGTGCGCACCTGAGCTCCAGATCTTCGATACGCATATGAATGCCATCGATGTCACCGTGCATGTGTTTGAGTCGCAGGTCGATGTTCTCCAGCAGAACGGATGTCGCGTCAATAAAACGTATCTGAGCGTTGAGATGCCTCAGGATATACGCGATTTTGTCGTGATTGCAACTGATCCCACGGGCCAAATCCAGGGCGGATTTTGCGCCATGGATGGCCGTCTGTACAACGGCATGGTTGACGACAGCTGGAATCGCATGAAGGATGCACGCGCGGACGACGCCGCTTATCGACGCTGGTTTGATCAACATCGCGCGAAGCCGGGTGATTTGGCGTGCCAGCGTGTCGCTTCGGCGGCATTTGTCTATAGGCCGCTCATGAGTATTGTGGTGCCGTGCTACAAGACTGATCGGGTCTACCTGCGCGAGCTGCTGGACTCGGTGCTAGCCCAGAGCTATGACAACTGGGAATTGCTGCTTATGGACGCCTCGCCTGAATGGGACGCGGTGGCCACCCTTGCGGCAGGTGCCAACGACGAGCGCATCCGTCGCATCGAGCTTCCCGGCAACGGCGGCATTGTGGTCAACACCAACGCAGGTATCGAGCAAGCGACGGGCGACTACATCGCATTTTTGGACCATGACGACATTCTGGAACCGGACGCGTTATTCCACTATGTTGCCGCGCTGAACAAGGCTGCCGAGGGCGAGCGTCCCCAGGCCCTGTTCTGTGACGAGGACATGTTCAAGAAAACGGGGGAGTGGGGTCAGCCGGTCTTTAAGACGCAGCTCAACGTCGACCTGCTCTATAGCCATAGCTGCGTGACGCATTTTCTGATGGTGGAGAAGGCGCTTATCGATCGCATTGGCACGTCCCCAGAAGACGTTGCGGGTGCCCAGGATTACGACCTGACGCTTCGCTGCCTTGCATCGGGCGCACGGTTTGAGCATATTACCCACGTGTTGTATCACTGGCGTGTGCACCCCGGCTCCACCGCCGATGGCTCTGCAGATAGCAAGCCGTATGCCATTGAAGCTGGTCGTTTGGCGCTGCAGCGCCACTTTGACTCGCTTGGCGTTCACGGAACGGTCGAGGAGACCGAGACGCCGTTTGTCTATCGCATGCGTTATGCGCTGCCGGAGTCTGCGCCGCTGGTGAGCATTGTGATTCCCACCAAGGACCACGTCGAGACGCTTGACGCCTGTGTGATGTCGATCGCCCAGAAGGCCACGTTTGCCAACTACGAGATCGTCTTGGTGGAGAACAACAGTGAAGATCCGGAGACGTTTGCGTATTACGAAACCCTGCCGGAGCGCGTGGCCGCAGTATCTGAAGGCAAAGGTAACGCACGCGTTGTGTACTGGCCGGGCGAGTTCAATTACTCCCAGATCATCAACTTTGGCGTAGAGCATGCCAAGGGCGACTATCTACTGCTGCTGAACAACGATACCGAGGTCATAAGCCCCGACTTTATCGAAGAGATGATGGGCTATCTGCAACGTCCCGATGCGGGTGTGGTGGGCGCCAAACTCTACTTTGCCGATCATCTGGTGCAACATGCTGGCATTGTGGTTGGCGTGCGTGGTGCACTTGCTCATGCCAACCAGGATTTCTCGGCAAAGCGCGAGGGCTATCTTGCCCGCGCCGTACGTCCGGGTAACTTTAGCGCCGTAACAGGTGCCTGCCAGATGGTCCGACGCGACGTATTTGAGCAGGTCGGAGGCTACAACGAGGAATTCGCCGTCGGCTTTAACGATGCGGACTTTTGCCTGCGCGTGTGGGAGGCGGGCTACCGCACCATCTTTACGCCCTATGCCGAGCTGTACCACTACGAGTTCACCTCGCGCGGCAGGGAAGAGGCCAACGAGGAAAAGCTGCACCGCTGGAAACGCGAACAGGCGCTGTTCATGCAGCGCTGGCCGGAGTACTTTGTTGGCAAGGATCCATGGCTTAACCCAAACCTCAGCTCAGAAAGCGAGTACTTTGCGCTTTAGATTGCTGAAATGTTCTTTGGGAGTTGGCTGTCTGTTGATATGAAAGACATTGAGAAATAGGGGGCTAACGAGCCTGTAATGGTGACGAGTCGTTAGCCCCTTGGGCTAGTCTTTTACAATAATTGATGGTTCTATTAGCTTAACAAAGTGCTTTTCAAATTGCGTCTTATTTTTTTGCGAGGAATAGTAGTCTTCAACGCTACCAAGCAGCTCAGTGATTAGGTCACAAATGGGTAATTCGATAATTGGATTTTCAGCGGCTATATTAATCGCTAAAGCCCTTCCGTCTCCAAAGTCTGAATTTATTAGCTGAAAGTTGACTTCGTGCCCAGATTTCAAATTTAGATCCAAATTTCCGCTGTGAACAATTGAGCAACGTATTTTATAGATGAACCTTCCGAAATCATTTCCATTTAGCATACTTTGGTCATGAATAAAAGCTGAAGTGTCAACAAATTGGTTGATCCAACGGCTGTACCGAACTCCTACTGTTTTTTCGTTTGGATACTCGACTTGAGCGCAGACGTCTGGCAGCGTGAGAGAAAAACATAGAGCTGAATAATAAGCTTTAGCATTTAGCGCTCTGCGTGCATCTTCAATGTACTCCAGCATAACGAACTCCTATAATTGTCAAAGCTATTTATTTTATTCAATTATAACGAATACGTGTCTACCATTTGGTATGGACGCATATAGCATCTCGTACAGCTATTGGACTTATAGGAGCGGCGTATGGATGGTTTGAGTATAGTGCATTTTGATATGGAGTCTATTGTTTCAAATATCGTGACTTTTCTGGAAAACTGTCAAAGTATCGGAGATTCATTGGGGCTGCCGATGGATGTAGTAAGCACCGTTTTAGATGATACGTTGGACGGCATTTCATTATTTAAGTCCGTCAAAGCGATGGCTTCAATCCCTGATCAGCTTTTTTTTAATAAGGTTGAACGCTTTCTTGTCGGACTGGACTCTGTCGATGACGAACAGCGCCGTTCGTTCTTTGCTAAGAACGAGGAGAAGTTGATCGAGGATTTTGAAACGACCTTGAATTTAATCAATAAAGTTGAAGACAGACGAAAGGTGGATTATCTAAGTAAGCTGTTCTCTGCTTTCATTGAGGAAAGCATAGGATACAACGAGTATTTGAGGCTTGCTGGTTTGGTTGCAAATACTCCTTCTACTGATTTGCAAGCGCTTTGCTCTTTAGATTTACGTGGTGACATACATCTCAATGATGTCGAGAAAGAATCTCTCGCGCAGAACGGCTGGCTGATATACTCCGGGCAAGAAGTTCTTGAATTTGATTCTTTAAGTGAGAATGACCTTCAGAAATCTGATGATCAGCTATATAAGGCCAGTAAATCTGCTGTCAGTTTTGTGAACCTGATGCGAAGCAAGACTGATAAGGGTCCTATTTAGACGGTTGATTTCCGATCTCAGTCGAACACGTTGAGCGGATAGCCCGTTCCCGCAGCTAGCTGAACGCCCCCGCGGACCCTCACGGGCCCCGGGGGCGCCGTTTTCCAAGTTGAAAGAACAGTGGAGATGTGTTTCGATGGGTCCGGTGGCCATGCTCCGGCCTTCGCCCCTCTCTGCGCACACCCGCTCTATGAGCCCCGGCGTCAGGTCGAGCCCGCCGATGGGCACGTCCTCCACGCCGCAGGCGTGCAGCAGCGCAGCTGCGTCCTCCCCGAGCATCGCCCTGAAGGCACACGCGGGCGTCGAGAAGCCGAGCGCGCCGCGGGGCTCCGAGTTCACGTGCGACATGGCGAGCGCCGGGTTCGGCCGCCGAGAGCCGGTCGAACCTGAGCCCCGCGCCCTTGGGCGGCAGCTTCCTCGGCTCGACGTGGTTTCGCCCGCGGGCGCCCTTCTGGTCGCTGCGGCGGGGGACGCAGTAGAACAGCCTCGTCTCGCCCGGCCCTCGCCGACGAGCGCGGCGATCGCGCCCTCGTCGGAGAACTCCGCGCCGTTGTCGGTGATCGATTATTGACATCACTTCGATTTAACAATGCTTGAAACCGTCTGCGACAAAAAGCATCCATTGGTCCGAAATAATACATATCGAATTTCGTATTTTCGCTACCATCTAATTGGACTGTTACTCATGGAGGGTCGTATATGAAGCGTATTTCATGTCTGCTATCTCTTGCCGTTGCTATTTTCTTTCTTGTACGTACTCCGGCGATTGCTGAAAACTCGACAACAGGAATAGTGAGGCGTGCTGAATCTGTTTCTTATGCTGCATCCTCCGACCCGTCGGCGCCCGCCCCCAGGGCGGAGGCGACCGGCGACGGCGAGGT
>ERZ1035032.728-NODE-728-length-24117-cov-10.889577_pt1 | contig 24117 bp, 26 predicted proteins | sample MGYA00520693_ERZ1035032 | MGnify/ENA primary metagenome ERZ1035032 (study PRJEB33766, sample SAMN09781740) | gut metagenome | biome: gut microbiome | host: Homo sapiens | place: Madagascar | study: EMG produced TPA metagenomics assembly of the PRJNA485056 data... | reverse complement strand
ATATATATATTTTTTAGTGTAGAAAGTGTAACCAGTATATTTTTGGATGTCTGAGGCCTCGATTTACCGAGACTTTTGTGGTTACACTTTTAATTGTCTGATAAGTAGACAAGTGTAACCAGAGCTGGAAAGCCTTGCCCTGTAAGGGTTGTAGCGGTTACACTGGTTTTTCGGTATTTTTTAACTAAGCTCCCTCTGTTCAATTAAGCTCGACAAACTGGTCGAAAGTGAAGGCATGTGCCTCAGAGCTTCTAGGATTAACTTTGAGCCACTTTTTACATCAAGGTATATAACTATATACACCCCATGTCTAAAAATTAAATCTAGGTACCCTAGAGACTCTGAGAGAGGCATGTACAACATTGACTCTCATACAAATTCTAAGTAACTAAAAAAAAAGACGAGAGGTATTTCACTCTCGTCTAAGTTTAAATCACCACTTAAACATGTCTCTTTCCCACTTTGTATACCCAGACTGATATTCCTCAATCTCCTGTTGCACACTATTTTCAACCTCAGCAAACGGATTGTCTGTAAGTATAGACATCTCAAAGAGCTCGTCTCTAGACTTACCAGCATTGATTCTGCAGAAGTGCTGCCAGTCTGTTACCAAGACTCTAGACAGTGCGCTCCAATACAGCACCTCACTTGTAAGATATTCAGACCCAGTACCAGAAACCTGATCGAGAGCAGTATCCCATAATTCCTCCCACTTTTTCAGAATACCTATACTGTATTCATACTTAGATGTGTAGAAGTTTATACTCCTTGAGAACCTGCCTACAAGTCTTCTATTAGTAGCTACAAATCCATATTCTCTAGAAGGATCCATTCTATAAATGGCGTCTAACAGATGGAATCTGTTTGTAATCATTGGTATCAGGCTTGCGGTAAACAGTCCTGAGTTGTTGTATTGCGTATTCGTATAGCTAGACGCTCTACTAGGATCAAATGCGTTTCCAGCGAAATCAGAGTTATGCAGTCTAACCAACTCCTTTAGACACTTGACAATGTTGTCCTTGTTTGACAAGGATTGCACAATTTCATCCAATCCAGTCTCAAAGTCTCTCAAGGTAGACGCAGGAACGTTTACTGCATCCAAGGTATTCATACCACGATAATAAGCATGGAGATCTCTTTTAGATACCCAGCTTTCAAGAGTATCTTGAAGATCATTCTCATCAACTACTGCTCGTACACTAGCTGTTAACAGTTCACTTTCCTGCTTATCCCCAGCATTCATTACAATAGCCAGTGAAGTGAGCAACCTCTCCATGAGCCATGTATCACCCTGCATACCATAATTTCCCTGCAGCGTAAGCATATTTGCTCTCAGCTTACGATACCAGATGCTAGTCATTAACTTTACATCCAGGTCAAGATCAACGCCTCTAAGATCCACAATAGAAATTTGACTTCCTAATCCTGAAGCAGCAGCCTCAATAGCATACAAAATAGACCTTATTTCATACGCGTCTAGATCAGTTGGTACATCTACAACAACGTCTTTATACTTGAGCCCATAGATATTTCGTAGCATATTAAACAAGATCTGAGTTCTTATATCTACGATTCTATCCACTTTCCCTCCCTTTGGATACTTAGTGTTGCTCTCTAAAATCTTTGGGGCAAGATCCGGGAACATCTCACACGCAGTTATTTTAGTAAACAAACTTTCATTTCTTACATCTCTAAACCATACGTTCGGTTGGTAGACGTAACCATCAGTTAGTGAACCACTTTTAAGATAAGTAGACCATACACACGGAGAATTTCTTGCATCATTAAACTTCACACTACCTGGTCTATTGTCCATAACTACACTGCTCCAGCTTCGCGCAGACATGCGTCCAATATCAATCTGCTCACTTAAATATGACATATCATCCGTGAACTTTCTTCTTGACAACATCGCTGTAAGAAGTTCATTTGTATTTTCATTAGCACCAAATAAAGCAAGTATTAACGCAAAATATCTGTGTCTAGCTCGTTTATTTAAGAGCATTTTAAGGACCATTGATCCAAATTTATACGTGTGCTTTAACGCAAGAGAATAACCACACGGAACAGGTTCCTCATTAAATTTAGATGGCCACGGAGCTAGACCCGGAGTACGTATTCCAAGTCTACTAGGCGGCAATGCCTCTCTTAGAAAATCAGGAGGTACATTATTGACTTTAGCTATTCTTTCCTTAGTATCTGGGGATACTCGTAGACTGAACTCATCATTAGGATTATTCACTAAAGTAAACTCATTTATCTTAGCCATGAAGGCTGCACCTCCTTCACTAATGGTTCAATGATGCTTAACATCCAGGTACCTGAGATCAAAGCAGAGAATGTCATAAGACCTTCAAGGATTAACTTTACAGTCTTAGGAGATTGAGACATGCAAAACATTACTACTAACAGTCTAGCTCGTTGTAAGACTCTAGATTTTACAGAGTCTAAACAATTAGGATCCTCCAAGATACGACTAATTTTAATCCCAGCAGAAATAAGGGCACCCCAGTTACCACAGTTCCTTCCGGAATTCCAGTCAGAGTCTCTCTCAGCGCATCTAAACCTATACGTTCCGTTATAAATTCCAAGCCAATCATCTGTTGGCTGGCATTTAAGTGTATCTAACTGAGTAACAAAGCAGTACCAGATAAACCTGGATATAAATAGCTTTGCGATTTCCTCATCAGTAGCAGGTATTTTACAAGCGTTAAGAAACTGTGCTACTGCTTCAATAGTATCACGTTGATAACACCACTCATGAAATAAATTCTTATCATACATATACGGATCCGCAGACATTTTTGTTTTAACTTTTCTTCGGCTATCCCGTACTTTTTGTTCCCACGGAAACTCAATGATAAACGCAGTAATAAAATCAACTTTAAAATCATTTTCCGCATAGTTACTTGTCATGCCTTTATTAGACAGTTGATACTTATACCATAACTGCACATAATATGGTGGAACAACCCTATATATATGATATTTATCAGACACCAAATCTTCCAGCGCTGGTAGAGATAGTTCATGTGCTACAACTGGCTCACACATTACTGCCATGATATCTTCCACCTTGCTATAGTCACCAAAGATATCGCATCCAGCAGATCGTGAACTGATATCCATCTTTAACAATGACTTTAAGTTTCCGTCATCATAGACTATAGCAGACCGTGCGTCACCTTCTGGAAAATATTTATCCATAAACCAACTTGGGATTTGCATATAGCATACCTCCATAAAAAAATAAAATGGTGGACTCATAAAGAGCCCACCGTTAGCTTATTGCACACGCAGTCTTTCGCGTGTAGCAACAGGAATACGCAGAGAATTCGTATTAATTGGGTCAGAAGAGTACTCACCCGTCAAGATATTAAAACGTGTAGTCTCAGTAGTAAGTACCGGAACCTCCTTTTCAAACATATACATTCCATTGAAGATAGACGTAAAATAGTTTACTACAAGCGCTGCTGCAGTTTTGTTAGCATTGATAGATTGTACATTGTGTTCAGCACGTTCGGCGCAGCTCATTGCTTCTTCTCTTTTATCTATCTCAAGATCAGTAAGCTCTGGGAACCTATCATACGGAGTAGGCGTAGACATAAACGCAGACATAAACATATTCATGTTCTTAAGCATTGGATGTCCGCTTTCAAGCTCAGGATCTTCAAGGTTTTTCATAGGAATTGGGATGGACCTAATATAACCTTTTGATAAAGCACCTGTAGCAGGTTCTACAATTTCTTGGAACAGATTATTCTTGAGATACTTAGTATTCTCAGACGTGAAATAATTCTCAGCCAATGCTTTAAGACGCAGCTGGTTAACATCCGCATCCGTCATCTCCGGAGTAATCTCCGCAGGTTCAGCTTCCTGTCCCACATTGATCTTCGGGCCAAGGATAGAAGATACGTCCCTATCACCAAAAATGTCCTTATAATGCATAGCACCACCAGAGTTACCAAGGAAGCTCTTTCTTCCCCAGGATACTTGACCAGTGTACTTGCCATTGCCAGACGAGATAATGTAGATATCACGAATCGGTGTGATTCCGTACATACTTCCGAGCAGACTTTCTCCGCCACTATGGTGGGCCATAATCTGCTGACCAGTAGCTGTAATCTTATCCAGATCAGGGTAAGCATTGACACAATAATTTAGACGTGCCAGACTTCCAGGAAGGCTGTCAATATCTGCAAAGTAGTCATGGAGCAACTTGCGAGGTGCGTTTTTATCAACACAATCAATGATGATAAACGATGTAGCTGGTTCATTTATATGTGGTTTCTTAGAGTTAAATGCAACTGCAGCCTCAGAATCCTTAAAGAACTCTTCCACATCATTGTCAACAAAGACAGTCCAGATGGGAAGAGGGAACTTAGGAAGCACAGCAAGCTGACTGATATCAGTGAAATACTCGTCAATGTGGGAGGCTTGATCTTGGGTAACACCAAACAGTTCACCATAGTCTTCTACGAGAACCTTTGCTTTATATTTACCAATATCATCCTCGCAACATAATTGTCTACCCAGATTCTTAGGTTCATATACGTCGCCATCCATAAGCGTATAATGGATATACGGTTTTAACATTTCAGGAATATTACCAAGCATACGAAGAATTTCATATGCTACATAACCACCAGTACCACCAGCGCCAAGCTGGATGATATGGAGATTATTAAAGTTTTGTTTAAAGACACTTAAGTCGTCCAAATGCTCCTGGATACTTGCCAGAAGATTCGTGTACGGACTAGCAGGTCCAATAGCTAACACAGTTTTCTTCATTATTTTGCCTCCTTAACATCTCTCTCAACCTCAAGCATTTCATGGATAATCGCCACAAAGCGAGCAGCTGTGTTCGGCTTCTCAGCCATTACCTTAGTAGTGATAAGACCAAGTTTGCACTCAACATACTTAGCATCACCAAGAATACATTTATACAAGAATTCTGCTACATCAGGAGAAGCCACAACAGCGCTACTACCAATAAGTAGGGTAGCAAGATCCATAACAGAACAGTGAAATGCTTTCGCAAGTCTAGTTTTCTCAACCGGTGTAAGCAGCTCCCAGAACACTCCGACGTTGATACTGGCCGACGGAGTGTGGAGAAACGCAATATTCATTACATTAGCAATAAATTTGTTTTCAGTCTCTTCACGAACTCCGCCCATTCCTTCCTGCAAGAATGTCTCAATGTTAGACTGAGACTCAGTTCTGCTAGCCACAGCCATATTAAGATTATCATTATAGTCTTGGTCATTCACATCAGCTGTGCCAAGATCTAAGTCAAAATTACTGTATTGTTGAATCTTCCCAGGAAGCGTACCATAACGTGCAGCTGCTTCATCACCATTGTCCGCAAGGTAATCCGCAGTCTCAATGCCAGTAGCAATACCACCTGCTACAGGAGTATTTTTGAACCCGTCTGCGGAATAGCATTTACTCATCCGAGTTACATAATCAGAGGCAACGGCGGCGTCTTGACTCACCTCCTCTTCCGCGCCTGCCTGGTTTTTTGGAATTCGTTTCCAGCACTCTTTCATGGGAGCCTGGTCATCATAGTAACCACAGGATTCCCAGCGTCTTCTAGTCTTGATATACTCTGCATGATCCCAGAGCTCATTATAAAGAGCATCTTCAGGGAGAATAGCATTCGGCGCATCTTTCAATTTAGCAATCAGGCGTTTACGCGCAGCCAACTCTGTTTGTGCAAGGTATCTCTGAGATTTCTTAGTAGACTTGCCATAATTATAGTCATTATAGCCTTGATACGAATAGCCATCATAGCCCCACAGGTCATAACCAGTTTGGTATGCACCAGTATAATAAGTAAGGCTTTCCTTCGTGATTTTCTTATCCAGCTCTTCATTCGGAGCAATGAAGTTTGCACGAGTGAGGATTTGTTCCTCAGGTGTATCTCCAAAATCGAAGATTTCAGAGCAAGCAAAGTCAGCATAGAGTTTATCAAGTTTTGCTCTGCATTTGTATTCAACCACGGTGGAGTTAAATCTGCCAATTACCATATAGAAGCCGCAAGTATTCTCATTGTTGTCATCTGTACCAGACCAGAATGCACCCATGGAATCATGAGAATGCAGCTCCATGATAAGATCATAAGCCTTTGCAAGCTCCATGAGTTGAGGGTCATGGGTATAGGTTACTTGAGCAGTAGAAACCTTTTGTTCAGGATAATAGATGAAATATTTTCTTTCACCATCTCGCTCACGGTAAATCTGAGCAGCACACTCATTGTTGGAGTCTTCACAGACCTTATTGAAGTTTGCAAGAATCTCCTGCAGCAGCTCTCCAGGAATTTTGTTATGAATATCAAGCACAACTTTAGGTTGGACTTCTTCAACCAGCGGACACTCCGGAGCAGTGGTAACAAACTCCACAATATTGCCATTAAGAACGCGCTTGCGTGCAATACCCCAACCAGTTTTAGTAGGGAAATAGTTATCCGGTTTTTTCTCAGAATCCTCTGCAGCAGTATACGCAGCATAAGATTCCCAGACTTTACAGCGGCTACGCTGCATACGTTCAATCAGACGCTTTTGGACTTCTGTGAGCTCTGGCTTTTTAGGCACAGTATACAAAGACGTGTATCTATTATATTGGTTTGGAACTGCCATCATTTCTACCTCCATTAATTTCCATTTGCAACGATGTTTTCCACTGTTTCAATGACCGACGTACCAAAACGACACATCAGATCTTTAGGAAACGAAGTAAACTTATTTTCTTCAAGGTATTTCACTAACTGGAAAGAGTTTTTAATTCCCAGCTTATTATTGGGATCAACATACGGAGTACGATCAAGATCATGATTACCTATACCAATGTACAAATAGTTGATGATGCTAGCAACAGATTCTACACTGGGATACTCTCTAGGAATCTCACCAATACAAACTCTTGCATCTCCATACATGTTAAAGAACGGCCAACGATATACTGGAGTTTTATCCAGAGGAAGCATGGTACTCTTAATAGCCCATGCTCTGATTTCATTGAAAAGAAGTTTATCAGCACCAGCTTTAGTCATTTTAATCAACACACATGCGTCAGGGAACGGAGTATTAAAAATTCTAATGTATTCCTCATCTTGAACCCCGTCGTACATTTCTTGAATTTCTGGGGGCTGGTTCTCAAGCTTTGTATCATTATCAGGACGTCCATAGTTATCAGTGTCAGATCTAAACCAGCATACAGCAGTTCTACCCATGTGTGCAGGGATAATGAACAGGAAATACTTATTGGATTTAGTTTCCCAAATGCCTCTGCAATTAGGAGGAATTATCATAGACTGGGACGTGCTAATTTTGCCAAGGGATCTGATAAGAGCATCGATTGATACTCTTTTGCGGACAATGCCAGTGATGGCATCCGGGTCTCGCATGGTTACTACAGCCGAATTATCTTGAAACTCAATATTTTTAATATTCATAGCCATTGTATAATCCCCGTCTTTCAATAACACTCACGATAGCAAGATCCTGGTTTTCAGCCTCTTCACGAGTCATACGTCTTACACGTACACCGTTATTCTCCACAACAGATACCATTACAATATCAGCAGGACTATCCTCGACTTCAACTTCAGTATCATTATCAGTAATAGGAGCCGCTGCAACAGCTGCAGGATTATCTTGTTGTGCTTGCTGCTGCTGTGCACGTTCAAACCGAGCTGCCTCAGCAGGTGTAGCCGGAGCCCACATACGAACTGAGCCTACGGCTCTGTGCACAGAAATGGAGCCATCAGCGTTTCTACGCATTTCAGGCATATCAGCTACTGCAGTGGCACGTTGTGCTTGAGCACTCTGTCTACCACTGCCAGTATCATTTACGACAGTATTAAGAATATTTTGAGCAGTAGTAATAATGCGTTCCAATCTATCATTCTTCAGAGTGATGATTTCCTCTGTATTACCATTACGTTCAATGGTTAAATTTGCAATAGTAGGACGCTCCTCATCATCATTGTTAAACGGATTAACCTGAACTCTGTCCTCTTCGTCAATGCTAATCGACAGAAGGCGACCATCACGAGCGATAAGCACCCCTTTATTTACCAGGTTCTTAAGAATTTCGGTTACAACCATCATTGTATTTTCCTCCTTATAGGTAGTAATATTGTCAATATCAAGAGCAAACAGCGCTTGAAGGAAATCCTCCAGGCTTCCATTGCACGCCTCTAGTATCTGAGATGCAAGTTCTTCAAGTCTATTAGCGAATTCTTTATAACTATCAAGCATAAACTCAAGTGGAACACCAGGACTATCAATGTTAAACATAGGAATTGCAACTTTGCCACTTTCTATCCTAAGATCAAGCAATTCAGACACACTTACCATTGTATTTTTTAGTAATTCTTTGTCGATATTATTATAGGTCTCCTGAACTGCTTTATAGACATCCGGTTTTAGTGCAGCTATTGCACATAGAATTTTAATCCCCTTGAGCATTACCTCTGGTGTAGTTAGTTCACTTACGAACGGAATCACTTTCATATCAATGACTACGCAAGTTGATCTTCCAGACTGGATGCGTTTTATACAATTAAAAGCTGTGGGGGACGAGAAGTTATCATCTCCAAATTGCATAAATTTTAAGAGCACCAAGGCATTAAAGAATAACGTAGGTAAATTAACATCACAGTAGATGTTTTCTGACACAGGACCTGGTGCTTCAGAGGATGACATTAAACCATTTTTCTTGCCAGGAGTAAGAATAGAAGAAAATATTCTAGTAGCTACATAGCAACCAAAATGGTTGACTGTGTATGGTCCAAATACTAGATCAAGTGCGTGCTCAGTAGTTTCATCTAAATTCTGAACATATTTTTGGGCTAGCTCCCATTTCGCCTTACTTTCTCTAACTCTAGATGGACGAGCATCAGCAAGATAATTTATGTAGTCTGATGCCATATTTTGCTCACTGCTCACATTACTCTCCTCCTTTTACTAGATTCTGGTACAGGTGCAACTGGAAGATCAACTATAATCTCCCAAACCTGTCTAACAAGCAGTTCATTTCTTCTCTGCGAATTATCCTGTTTTGCAGTCATAAATTCATTTATCATTTCCTCTGGGAAAGGCTTCTTAAACATTTCCTCAAGAGGTATTGTCGTATCTAAATACTTACGTAACGCATTAATATAGAAGTTAAGTGGTTTAATCTCTGGAAGTTCCACTATAACTCTGTCTACTTCTTCCTGAACACCCATCATTATCCTCCTTTCAAAGTACTAAAAAAAAGTTTAGGGAATCTATGCAGTCCGAAGACTACATAGACCCCCTTGCGCATAACTTGTAGAAGATTAAGTCTTTCTGTTAACCTATTACCGACTATCTAGGTCTTTTAATATTTAATTGTCTTAGAAGTATTATATCATCATAATAATTCTTTCACTATTCAGTTGTATACCAGAAAATGCTACACAGTACTCGTAACCTTTGACAAGGCTAGTTAATTATGAGGAAGCCCAGAGATCAACCTTTGGTTTGTGCTTGCGGCACATAGGTTGCAGACAAAACCTGCTCACCGTTGTATTGGGTTTGCTGCCAAGCCAGGCGAGCGGAAGTGTTAACAGACGGGTCAGTTGCAGCGATGCACTCCAAGATCTGAGCATCGGTCAGATCATTAGCGCCGTCGTCCGGAGAGAAAACGTAAGGTTGAGTTTGGCCAGAGATGAATACGATGCGAGTTAAATTGGTGTTCATAATGAAAATCCTTCTTTCTTTCGACTATTGATCTCCAAGGTATGGAATCGCTCACAGATTGTCCACTGCCTATTCTTCTTCTCTCTTTGAGAGACCCTTATGAAATTTGTTACAGGCCTATCTGTGGTTGATTCAAGGGAAATGTTAGAGGAGATCTTAATTCTAACATTCCCTTCTGTTGATTGCTCGAAGACTATTCCTCCTGACTTTGTGGTTCTCAACAGGTAGAGGTCACAGTTCAAATCAGGATTAACAATAAATGATAAAGTTTTACTAAGCAAGTTTACTCCGTTAACGGACACTTCCTTAATAAGATCTTTACTATTCTTTACTGTAAGAATAATCTTCTCCCTCTTATACAATTGACTTAAAGGAATCATTGACAGAATCGTCTCCTCCCTTAATTTTTATAGAAGAATACGTAATTATATTCTTCTACATAATACTTATACCATCACTTTTCCAATTTTTTGTTATACAATTTTCCCGGTATAATGATCTTTAGAAACCTAGATTAGATTGGAGGTTTAGAAATTTAATGAGTACACAAAGTAACTCAACTGTAGTTAAGGGAAAAGTATTAACTTATTGTCCTGCTACAAACACCAATGAATTCATGGATTACACTGAGAGAAGTGTTCATACAGAGCATGGAAAGATGTATAAAATTTGCACCTCTTGTGGATATGAGATCACAGTAACCGATGACCACTCATTGACAACAAACGGAAGTGAAACTTTTTTTGCTCCATTACCTCCCCAGGATGCACTTGGTAAATTTGTGCCTATAATGCGAATGATATCATATACTCCAAAGAAAACTGCACAAGCTAAAGCCCTGCGCAAGTTTGCAAGGGATAACTTTAAACCAAACAAGTTTTCATGTTATATGCTAAATTTATCAACAGATGATCTTGGTACGGCATTGTTAGCAATGGCTCACTTTGACACCACAGATAACGCAGAAAATGCAAAGATGTACTGGGAGGCAAAGGATAAGAAGGAGCTTGAACTCGCTAAAATAGTACTAGCTCGTCAAGGTATTTTTTGCAGAATAGTAAACACTCGTTTATACTTAGATTACGACGCAGTAAGAATACCAGAGAACGGTGCACTAGTACAAATAAGTGATGTAGCTAAAGTAAATCCTGCAAATCCATATTTGAACCTGCCATACGTATGGGATGAGGTGACTTCTGTAGAAGAAGTTGACAGAGAAGACGTAACATACGATTTCACAGTGCCTGAGTTCCCGCTCTTCATAGCTAATGGCATTCTAGTGTATGATACCATGCAGCTTCATGTACCTGCAACAGAAGAAGCAAGATTAGAAGCGCTAGAAAAAATGACTCCAAGTCACAACTTATTCTCACCTCGTAACATGGGACCTATGATGCTGCCACAGCAGGAGTCAGTATTTGGATTATTTGCAGCAACAAAGACCATTCCGACGTTTGACAAGAGTACTCGATTTACTCCTGTACAGAACATTAAACAGCTTCATGAGAATATCCGTATGGGAATGATTAAACCTGACGCACCTGTACAGTACAGACAGTTTAAGACAACCGCAGGAGCAGTACTTATCAACGAGCTATTCCCAATGCCATTGCGTAATTATAGCAAGGTATGGAACAAATCCGTAATGAGTGGTCTTCTTACACAGGTAGGACAGAGATGGCCAAAAGAATACACCAGAATTGCTGATGGACTAAAAGAGTTGGGAGCATTATTTGCATACAGATTAGGTGTATCTTACAAAGCAACTGACTTTGATATGGATGAGTTAAAGAAAAAGCGTAACGTATACTTCAACAAGATTGACCAAGAGCTGGCAGACATTGATAAGCGCAAAGATCTCACACCTAACCAAGTTGACGCAGAGAAAGGTAAGATATTGCGTAAAGCCCAGGCATTCGCGCAGAAACTTACTGATGAAGCAACTGACAACACCTTCCAGCAGTGGGCATATACAGGATCCAAGGGCTCAAAAGGACAGGTAATGCAGATCATAACCAGTCCTACTGTAGTAGCAGATCCTAAGGATAAACTTATTCCGTCATTGATTCACACGTCATACAACGAAGGTCTAAGTCCTGCCGATTACTTTGTATCTTCCTATGGTACTCGTAAAGGTACTGTTGGTGCAAAGTTATCTGTAGCTCCTGCAGGCGCACTAGCAAAAGAACTTATAGGCAATGTACTCGATATTGTAGTTACTAAAAAGGATTGCGGATGTAAACGTGGTTTAGTACGAGATATTAACGACACCAAGAACATCATTAACCGTGTTGAGGCAAAGACAAACAAGTTTATTGATGCAAACTACTACGAGCAGTTAAAGCGCCGAGGAGTTCCTCAGGTTGAAGTACGTAGCCCAGCTACATGTGAAGCACATGATGGTGTATGCCAGTATTGCTATGGATACAACGAAAAATTGAAGTTTCCAGATATCGGTGAAAACGTAGGTGTAGTATCCGCCCACGCTATTTCAGAGCCTTTCACACAGTTAGGCTTGTCATCTAAACATACAGCGGGCACTGCAGCAGGTGAAGCAATTGGTTTTAACGCTGTAAAGGCGTTCTTCAATATGTCTACCAAGTTTAGTGGTGCAGCAGTTATTACTGATGTATCTGGAACAATCACAAGCATACAACCAGCTCCAGCCGGTGGACAGAATGTTTATATTGGCCGCAAGAAGTACTACATACCTCCGACAAGAACACTAAAAGTCAAAGTTGGTGATAGAGTAGAAGCAGGTGACCCATTAACAGATGGCATTCTCAACATCAGCAAGGTTGTACCTTATAAAGGCATAGATACAGGTCGTAAGCAGTTTATTCAGAGTCTTGACACTTTGTATCATGGTGCAGGCCTTGATAGCGTAAAGAAAAACTTTGAGGTAATCGCTCGTGGTCTAATAAACTATGTACAGATTACAGACCCCGGAGATTTTGATGATCTCATTGAAGGTGACGTAGTAGACTACAACCAATTGGCAGCAGATATCCGAAAGAACCCCAGCAAGCGTCCACCAAAGTTTATTCCTTTCCAGAAAGGTACTAACAAAGCTCCAACCTACAAGCATGACTGGATGGCCAACTTTGGATTTAAATACTTAAAAGAGAAACTTATTGATAATGCTGCGACACAATCACGCAGTCCATTACACTCTTACAATCCTATTCCCTCATACGCACGTGGAGTTGGATTTGGAAAGGGAAAAGACGGGAGGTACTAATGGGCAGAGATGAACGAATACTAGCACAAATACTTGGAGAGCAAGTAAAACGGTTTTTAATAAGCAAAGGCATTTCCATTGTAGTCTGCTTAGCAGCTACTTATTTAATCCCAGATCATGCAGTAATGTCAAAAGAAGAGATAACAGACGGAGTTCAGCTGAGCAAGAAAGAACTTGTGATTCGTAAAATCTTTGTTCTTGTTGCTGCTTTGGCTATCAAGGGTGCAATTAGAACAACAATTGACATTGGCCAACTTATTAGTGCACGTCAAAAACCACATTTACTACAAGTAGCGTCACTTGTTGCTTCAGCACCATCCTTTCTGATTACATATAAGACAATCAAGCAAAGAATCATGAATGGTTCTGGAACATTAAACCTTAGGGATCTTGGAATTACTAAGAATGAAACACGCGCCGCTGCAGCACTATCCACTGCAGGAACTGCAGCAACTGGAGCTCTTCTTTTTAAGGCAGTTTCTGATGCAGTGAAACAAATGCCCAAAGGATGATATACTCAGGTATAATATATTTATAAAGTTAAAGGAGGTTACTCCATGAATCCAGATTTATGGTATCCGCTCCCTCCAGATATGCAATCATGGAATAGTGCAATAATGAGCACACTGGCTCAGAGCATACCAGAGGCAACATCTTATGTAACTAATATTACATGGTCTAACATGGATGTGTCTACTGGTAACGCAGATGCACTTATTGAATTCCTTGGTGGCATTGCATCAGCACCAGTAACTATCCGTGCAAATAGACTTGCACCTATTGATATCCTGGTAACTGATATTGGAGCAGGAGAACCAAAATTTTATCCACTATCTCCCATTTTTTTACAGAAAATATATGCAGACAACGTAATCGGTGAGCCTGTAGAGAACACTACAGAGAGAGATGAAGACTACGAAGGTCCTGGCAGACGTATTAAACACATAAAGACTGTAGACTCTGTAAAATACGCAAGTATAGACTCAGTAAAGAAGATAGTTGGCGAAATTGAAAAGAGTGCAAGCGTAGCAACATGGATGGCAAATAATACACCAGAGTTGCTTACTGCATTATATGAAAGATCAACAGAATCTCCTCAAGAGACAGAAAAGATAGCAGCAAGTGATATCCCTGATCTCATTATCATCAGCAAAGATGGTGATAGATTCTTCGGAAATGGAGAAGAGCTGACAGGCTCTCAAGTTGGCGACTTTTGTAAACTGGCAAACGCTACAGAGTACGAACGTAGCGCATTGTTAAACGGTGTGCCACTTGTAAGAGACTATCGTGAAAAAGTTGCTACTATTCATATTCCTGGTGAACAAGAGCTAACAACACTGGCAGCAGATGACAGCTTTGATTTATTCACTGAAGACGACATGTTTAGGACGAGCAGAAGAGGCAGCGTACCAAACATTTCTATATCAAACGCATATCTCAAAGATGGCACACGAGTAAAAGGTATTATCATAAACGTTAGTACATTTACTGGTGGAGTAGCTGACCACAAGGCGGACTCAGTAAACGAACCATTCAGAGATTTTACTAAAGCTGACGTGGATAGAGCTGATGGCTATGGTAACCTTGACAGAGAGTTATTTATATCAAATCATGGCTACGGATTTGCAACTGCAATAAAATCAACCACACGGTTGGAAGTAAGTGGTCAGATGCTAGCAGAGCTAGGCACTCCTGATGCTCCTGCTATTGGCATGGTGGGCATTATTTTGGAAAACTACCTAAAAGACTTCGGCAGGGTAGAGAGTGTCATTCGCACTGGTGGAAAAAATCTTGTACGTTTATACAGTTACATAACACATAAGCCCCAAGATTACACCATGGGAGATACCTTCTATGAGGTCCCAGATAACCAACTGGCAGTAGCTAATGAAGAAGATATCACTGACACCGTTACAATGTCTGGCGTAAATGGCAGTGTATCCAGAGACAACGAAGGGAACATTATTATTGATGGTACTAGCCACTCTGTAGTCAATTGCCCTTATGCATTAATGAGCAAGTATGCTTGTTCTTACGAGGACGCTGTAAATATTACTAACGTAGCAAGCAATATTGGTAAATGCGTTTTCGAGGTATTTGAACCAGTAGAAAAACAGGCAGATGCTCAGAATGATAACCCTGACAAGACAAAAAAAGACCGCAAGGGTACAATGACTGGCAGTGATGACAGCGATGGCACCGAACAGCCACAGCTTCAGCAACAAACACCTGCTCAGATGATGTCAACCAACAATCCTAGTGTCGCAGGACTTAACACATCCGCACAACTTCCTGTAACATCTAAAGACATGGAAAATGTTGTAGCAATAAACTCTCCACAAACAATGGATGCAATGGTAATGTCAAATCTAGCAGCGACCAATATGGCTAGTCAGGACATGCTACAAAGAACTAGCGATAGCATTATGAGAGCTGTAAGCTACTTAAGCCAGGTAATATTTTTAATTCGCCAAGGACAACTTGGATTCCTCAAGGAGCAGGATGTTCGTTTGGCAATTCAAAAACTAACTGACGTGTTGACCTCCTTAGGACTGCAGCTCCCACAACAAGGATACTAATTAGCGGAGGTGAGATGGCGTGAGTGTGCTTGATCGCTATACATCAGCCAAAATTCGTCATCCATCTTGGCGAATATATAAAGCGATAGATACTATTAGGAGCGACGTCAAAAATTTAAAAATTTATGATGAGATAGCTCCAGAAGCCTTTGGCCTCAAAGGTGATATAGATGTATACTATCCCTTCGAGACTAATGATGAACTCACGGATGAAATCGTTGACGCTATCATGCGTGAGGATTATACAGATTCATACTTTTGCATAGCAGAATGCATGGGCCTATTTCTTGATACAAAGCAGCGTCAACTCATTGAAATCATGTTAATGTCAGGGTTACTACCCGAAGAGGTAGCAGCTGACCTTGGGCAAAAGTCAGCAATGGTAGAAACATACGCCAATGTATTTTTTGATGTTACTGTATGGCGTACACGAGCTGACAGAATGGCATATTTGCTACGGGGCACCATCGGAGAAGATGCCCGCATAAAAAATATGGCAGAGCAAAAAGGCGTTGACTATGTACTCACGAGCGTATTCAATATGCCAGCAAAGATTCGCATGGATAAAGCGCTGGCAAACCTTTTTGGAGTAGCTTATAAACAGGCTATTAACCGTGCTGACAACGATGACAATGATGATCAAAAATGCGCCCAAGAGTGGGTTAAACGAACAATAGAAATATATAGAGAACTCAAGGCAGCCAATACTGCTGATGGAGGAATCAAGGAACTCAAGATTGCACTTGAAACTCGACCTGCACCAGAGATTGGAATTGATGACTTAGAGTAGAAAGGAGGGCACTATATTGTCCAGTGTATCAGATAGCTCTCTGTTGACTGCTGCTCAAGAAATTGTAACAGATTTCATGGACAACCAAGTATCGTTGAATACTGGGGTCATAAAGAAAGCAGGCGACCTAGGGCTAAATACAGATCAAACTCAGAGATTGATCGAACGCACAAATACTGAAGCATTTCTCAGGGTTTATCCAGGTGAGACTGATTTTGAAGTTGCTAGTCCTGAAGTAATTTTAGGAGTTAAAACGTCATCCGTGCTTCCAAAGGCTAACGATGTAAAAGTTGAAGCTCCTGCAACAGGACTCTTTAAGGCTGCGAGTGCAGAATCTAGTCTTCCTAGAATTTCCACAGTTTCAAGGTTTTCAAAGTCTTTCCAAGAAAAACTAGCTGCAGTGTCTGCAGATGATATCTTCGGAATAGATGAAGATTTTAAGAAGACCGCGAGCGATACTGCTTACGCACCAGCAATTGATGTAGATTCACGTGAGATGTGCAGAATAATTTGTGATATGGAAAAGAACGCTTCAGATGTGGGGGTTGCTGCAATGAAATCAGAGTTAGACCAAGAAACTGCTCTGACTGACATGTATAGAATTGTAAAGCAAGCTTCTCTGTCAGAAGACAAATCCTTAGCAGAGTCCGAATATGAATGCCTCAATATGTTCCCTGAGCAACAACCTGCAGTACGTGAAATTTTCAATCAATTTACTGAAAAACTTGCAAGCGAATATGTTGACCCAGATTTACTTGGTAGATCTGAAGACGTATGGAACACTAAGATTGCAGCATCATCTGAGGTAACTGAAGCATGTAAGCGAGTGCTGCAAGCATATGGTGCAGAAATTGGTGACTAGTATGAATACTCCAATTGAATTTCAAAACAAGCACACCACAAAAATTGCAGGGACATATGTATTTAATAACGGCCCAGTAGAGTTTGATCATGATGCCAACAGGCACTTAGAAGTACATCTTAACCCTGCAGTTAGACAAGGAATGCTTCAGGGCGTAGGAGCAGTTTCAGTTGGCGCATTAGCTGAGCTTGCAAAACGTATGATACTGAATAGCAATAATTAACTATGATACCTAAAATTACCATACCAAAGTCCCCATATAGTGGGTTTAATACAAAATTAACAGGGAGAGTGAGCAGAAAAATGCTTTTTAAAGGAGCAAATGCTGGTCCAATTGAGTTTCAGCAAGGCAAGTCCGCTGAAACAGAGAAAACCGCCAGTTCAAATACAGAGTACTCGGGTCCTGTGGAATGGCAACGAAGATACTCCACAGGCCAAGAAAAAACAGCAGCAGGATTCTCTGTCAGTCCGGCTCTCAAGAATGGGTTCCTTCAGGGTGTGGGTGCCCTAGGTGCAGCAGCAGTAGCAGCAGGTGCAGCAAAAGGAATTGATTATCTTGCTAACCAAATGAATGCTTCTAAATATGATGAATCTCTACGCACAGCCATTCAAATGTCCCCAACTCTTCAGCGTCATGGATATGAAGTCCTAAAAGGATACATGCCAATGATTATCAAGGCATCACCGACAGTAGCAGCAGAACCTAGACTTTTAGCAAATTATCTTGAATCAATGCTTGATGCAGAGGGGCATCTAAACATGGCAACAATGGGAGAACTGTTGGGTCTTGAAGGACAAGTGCTCAAAAATCGTGAAGCTAACAGGAGTAACTTCAGCTCTCTCGGAACACAGTTAACTGGTGCAGTGATTCGTAGTGGTGCAGAAGCTGTTGGCAGAGAGGCCTTCAAAGGAGTAAAATGATGGAAGATTGGTTTGGTCTAGGATTATTTGTTTCTCAATTAAATGAGAAAACAGCCGCTGAAAGAGCTAATGAAGACCTAACTCTCCCAGCCTACCTTGCTGGCTTTGAAGACAGCTTCTACGGAGACAATCTTGAGTTTGGAAAGGTAGCAAGCCAAGCAGCTGGGAGAGAAATCATGAATGATTTTATAGGCAGAATGCTCCTTGATAAGTAAGGAGGCTAAGAAATGCTTGGTAAACAATATTCTCTAGGAAGTACCTTTGAGAATACAGGTGAGGCAAGAGTAAAACTTGCAAACTTTGACGAATTGCGAGGACAGAGTCCTGAGATAACAGAATTCTTGTCTACATTCACTCCTGATCCAGGTTTTATGTATTTGCACGTGATAGCCATGGGTGCTGGCGAATACTACGGTTGCAACATTAACGGTGACTATTTCCCTGAAAAGGACCTAATTGCTAGACACAACACATTTGTTACAACAGCGAAAGTGTTTAAGGAACACGACAATAAACCTACTAGTCAAGATTATGGCAAGGTAGTATTCTCGTGGTACAACCCTAAGATGCATCGTGTAGAACTAATTTTAGCCATTGATAAAATCAAGGGTGCAGAGTTTGTTCGTAGACAAGAAGCTGGAGAACAGCTTGAAGTAAGCATGGGTTGCAGAGTTGCGTATGATGTATGTTCCATCTGTGGCAACAAAGCACGTAGAAAATCAGACTACTGTTCTCATATAAAGTATGACAAGAAGAAGATTTATCCTGATGGCAAACAGCCGTTTATGATAAACTACAATCCGACATTCTTTGATATTTCTATTGTTCGTCATCGTGCTGACAGGATTGCGTATGTATTATCAAAAGTAGCCAGCGCAGATCAACGTAGTCTCCAAGATGAATGTGCAGATTACTTTGAAAATCTAGGTAATTGTATTCCAGTTGCTCAAGAAGCACATACCTTTGATATTGAAGACGACGAACTACTGAAAACAGCTTCAACGCCAAGTTTTGATAAGTTGGCAATGATTAAACGAATAAACTCTGGTGCAGTAAGAGTAATGAACGCAGGAATAGCAGGGGTCAACCCGATGATAAAAGAAATGCAACCAGATTTGCCCATTCCATTACTCGATCATCTCGCATTAAAATATTCTTTCCCGGATATTTTAAAGAGTTTATTCGCAAATGCCATCCATTTGAAACCTCGTGAAGCTACAAGGATAATCATTGTTCAACGTGGGCTGCCTTTGGATTCATTTGGAGAAGTACTGTCAGGATTATTGGCAGCGAAACCAGTAGAAAATCCTGGAGGAGAAACCAGAAATCAGGTAAGCAGATTGGTTGAACCATTTCTAATTAAGCGTTCATCTTTCCTGCCTGCAGTAATGGATAGTGTAGAGAAACTAGCTGCATTAAACATTGATATTCCGAGTACTGTATGGGCTATGAATCCTGCTCTAACTTTTGGACAAGTTCGCATTCCTGAGAGCTCTACTAACATTGCAGGAGACCAGGTGCCAGGGACAATCTTAGTTCAACAAGATCCTTATGCTACTGTACCAGTACAAATGACACCTCAGCAGTATGAGATGTACTTGCGAAACAAAAAACAGCCGTTAAACCCTGCAGTAACCGGATATACTCTTGGAGCACTTTACGCAGCATATAATAATGTGCCAACAGTCAAGAAACTACTAGCAGATCCTAAGGTTTGGGCAATTTTAACCGCTGCAGCAGCGTTACTCCACTCTAAGAAAGCAACACCAACCCCACAGGAACTACAGATGCAGAAAACATCTAGCATAAACGAACCTGTAATACCATTTGTGATGAGTCATTTTATATCCACAGATAACTATAATAATCTAGAGAAATGTGCAGCAGAAACAGATGATATCATATCTCTAGTTGCTCCTGTGGCAGTAAATATTGCATTACAGAAACATTCTAATGTAGAGCAGAGCATGTTAAAAATAGCAGGAAACGTAGAATTTAACGAAAAATTGGCAGCGTTTGGAGATACCGTTGCAAATGTTGGTACAACATTACTTAACGGTATAATATTCAAAGGAAGAGGTCAATCACTAGCATCCAGTCTGGCAGGAAACGCAATAGACAATGCATTGATTGATAGAACCATGAAATAAATTAGTCTAACAAATAGAATCAGGTATAATATATCACAAGTAGATAATCGACATATTCTACTCATTTCGTAAAGGATGGTGTAAGACGACAATGTCAAACCAAAAAACTACTATTGCAGACCTTGTTAAACAAGCGAGTGCACGAGTAAATCTAGAAGACAATTCTTTGTTGAAGACCGCACATGAACAAGGCATTGCGGACGCAGAACGCGTAACTAAAGTTGCTAGCATTACTGGCGACATTATGGGCAATCAGGCATATGATACTTTCCACTATAGATTGTCCGCATCTCTTGGTTTTGATCCGGAGGAAGAAATTGTAAAGCAAGCTTCTATTGCAGACATGATTGACACTGCAGTATACGCTAGCCTTGAAAAAATCGCTGAAACTTATTCCCCACAATCTGGCGGCGCTAACCTTGTAAGCACCCAGCAAGCATCCGCAGATCAACTGCGTGAAGCAGGTAAAGCTCACGCAGAACTAGCCGTTCAGGCTGCAAATGATGCCATTGCATCTGCTGATCAAGGTGACCCGAATACCGCTGCACAATCTATGGCAACAGCTGCTGAAAATATGACACTGGCTCGTCAAGCTCATGAAGCAGTAGCAGACCCGGAACTTGAGGCATATGTTGCTCAGGCAAGTCAAGCTGTCGGTAGCGCAGCACAGGCTATTCAAGGGGTTGCGTAATTATCAGTAAAGGAGACTTTACATGAACGAGAATGAACAACTGGTTCAGGACATGCGTGACTGTGCATCCCTTTTACGCCAGTTTGCTACAGAAGAATCATATTCACTTGATAAAGTAGCTAGTGTGACTGCCCCTGCCTCCACTGCTCGTACAGAGTACATGGATGGCTTGATGGCTGGCTTTGCACTAGAAGATTAATGTCTATTGAGAAAGAAGCTGCTTTTCTAAATGGTATAGCCAATTTTGCAAAAAACAGACTCCGGTATGCTAAGCGAGAAATTCAGCGAGCAACACCCTACATACGGCAGTCAGGTGAAGCCGGAGGACTGGCAATTCATAGAAATATAATAGATGGACTTGCAAAAGCTGACGCCTTTGGAGCCCCCACTGCTTCAAAAGCCTTAAACAAGCTTGACTCTGGTCTTACTGCTGCCGATACTGGACTAGGTGCTATGATACGTGGCAGGTCAAAATCTGGTCTCTGGCATGACATGTGGACGAGTAAATCAAAATACAAAGTTCACATGGAAACAAAGAATGGCAAAAACGTTTTAGTACCAGGTGCTGGTAAAGATGGAAAAGTTCTTTACCGAGAAATTGAACGTCCAAGCATAATGAAACCAGTAGCAGGTGCAGGAGCATTAGCCACAGGCGTACTTGCTCAAATGAAAGGCACAGAGCTTCTTGATAAACTTCGTAGTAAACCACAGGAACAATAAGGAGGTGCCCACATGGGTTCTGATATCCAACAAGAACTTTTGAATGCGGCAACCTTACTTGAAAAAGCCGCAAGCGTAATGGAGTATTCTAATAACCTTCAAAAAGAAGCATCAGAAACAACTAATTTGATGATTCAACATGGTATGGTTAAAGAATCTCAACGTAATGATTATATAGAATTTTTAACTAAAAACCCACAAAAAATTGCATCCATGAAATCCGTGGTCAACGACCTGCCTATTGGCGGTGTTGACGCACTTGGGGAAGTCTCCACTGGTGGATATTTTGGAGGATCTATGGATCCTCTAGATAAGGCAATTTTAGGTTAATATAAGGAGGAGAATTCCCGAATGCTTAATATTTTAAGTGGTCAAGAAACTGCCAATATTAAAAGCCTTCCAGTTAAGGACGGCGAAATCCTGGATCAAGGCGATTGGGTAGTATTTGATAATGGTGCTGTAAAAAAACAAACTGGTCTATGGGATCCTTCAAAAGGACTCTGTGTACCTGTTTATCGTGGTAATGGTCGTTTCTATGATACCCGTTATCTGAATCGCGTAGACTGCGTAACTGCTAAATCTGGAGTTTTGGAAACTGATAAAGTTGCTGCAGTTTCTATTGTTGCAGGTGACCCTCTGGCAGTAAAAGATGGCCAAATTGACCAATCTCAATCCAGTGAAGATGTTGTTGGTTATGCAATTAAAGATATGACCAATGGCGTCGTAACTTTCATGCTTGCTTAATAGACGATAAGGACGGTGTACGAATAGAATGAGCGTAATTCTCGACAACGCAAATGATGCAATGTTATATAACACTTCCTTTGTCCAAAAGATTTCCTCTCAGGAAGGTTTGGAAAAGGTTGCAGGCAGTGCTACTGAGTTCTGCCGTGTAAAAATTCGTGAAGGTTCCTTCACTCGTAAAATTATTCCCCCGAAACAAATCACTGCAGCAGATCTGGATCAAGCAGTTGATTCAGATTCCCCGATGCGTATTATTCACAAAGATAAAGTATCTGAAGCTTACCCTGTAACTTTCAGTGAGCAGGCTCAACAGAGATACTATATCGGTGATAAATTCCAGGTATTCTACACTCATATTCAGTCCGAGGAATTCCACAAACTCACTGAAGAGTTGATGACTTACAGAGTACCTATCAAACAAATCATCCAAGAGAACTATCTGAAAGATATTCAGGCTACAGAAGATAAACTGTTCATTTCTACTGTAGACGACATTCTGAAGAAGAAAGAAGACGAAAAGGCTGGTACCGCAGTGTACACTGCAGCTGGTCCGTTTACTCCGTCTATCCTGGCTGAAGGTCTGAAACTCCTGGTTAAACGTCAAGTACCTATTGGCACTATTTTGATCAGTGAATCTGACTGGATGGATCTGCTGAAACTACAACAGCCTGCAGCTGGTTCTCAGGTTATGGAAGACATCATTCATAATGGTTACAGCTACACCAAGCTGTTGGGTTACAACTTCGTTCGTTCTATCAAGAATGAAATTGTAAAACCTGGCCACATTTATCTGTTCTCTACCCCTGAGTACCTTGGTGTATTTGATGTCCTGACTGACGTTAAAGCATTTATGGAAACCAAAGCCAACAAGTTCACATTCCATCTGTGGGAGAACATTGGTATTTCAATTGGTAATGATAACGGCGTTGCAAAGATTAAACTGACTGGCGCTGGTTACGAAGACTAACTCATTAGAGGGAGGTTACCCCTCCCTCATTACTATACTTTAAGAAAGAGAGGGATAACCCTAGTGTTTATTTCTAATCTACATAATGCTATCCTGGGCATTGATGGCAGATTAAACCTAGCAGTTGGTGAAATCAATCATTATATTGATGACTCCAATACAGAACTAGTTACTCGTGTAAAAGAACTAGAAAGTGCTAAGCTAGTTTCTGTTTCTAATGATCCTGGGTTAGTAAAAACTGGTATTACTGGTAACGTTGTGAAAGCTGTAAGCTTCGATGCTGGCGCTGTTTCCAATGGCCCACGTAGTGCTTCAAAGGCAGCACCAAAGCAAACGCCGGAAACCCCAGTAGTACAAAGTACTTCTAAGCAAACTAAAACTACTAGAACAAGAAAAGCTACTCCTGCTCCTGCAGCAGAAGAGGCTGAACAAGACTAATGGAAAGGCAAGTTTCTACAATTACTCCAGCAGACACTGGAACTATGATGCTTCCAGGGGCTGCAGCAGGTGCACTTGGATTTACAGCTGCTAATATTGGCAAACAATTACTAGCAAATAAATTCAAGGGCTACGGACACTTAGCTACAAGCAGTCTAGCCTCAGCAGGATTTGGAGCACTTGTAGGAGGGTTGGGGGGATCTTTTATTAAGAAGAAACCTAGGTCGACCCCAATTCAAACTGCATATAACAACGAAATGAATAATAATAATAATAATTATATAGA
>ERZ1035032.724-NODE-724-length-24248-cov-8.653577_pt1 | contig 24248 bp, 17 predicted proteins | sample MGYA00520693_ERZ1035032 | MGnify/ENA primary metagenome ERZ1035032 (study PRJEB33766, sample SAMN09781740) | gut metagenome | biome: gut microbiome | host: Homo sapiens | place: Madagascar | study: EMG produced TPA metagenomics assembly of the PRJNA485056 data set... | reverse complement strand
AAATAAGCAACATAACTGGTCTTTGCATTAATTTTTCCTTTCGTTAAATTAAAAATTTTTAAACTGTTCATTATTATATATAAGAAAACAAATTTTAAAAGCACTATTTTTTTATTTATAAACAGGCTTATTTTTAAATAAAGTATAAAAATATGATTTTTTATTGACATAAAGTGCGAGTATTCATAAATTAAAACTAAATATTTAAGGATAAAAAATGAAAAAAAATCTGTTAGTTGCTGCTTTTTGTTTTGTGACGGCTCCGGTTTATGCCGGTGAATTTTTTTATGACGTATCCGGTATAAGCAATGCTTTTTACGGCTACAGCGACTATTCCGAAAAATTTCGCCCGCAGTATAAGCATAGCCACACTCCGGCATCTGCAGAACTGTATACGGCGGCAGGTTATAATTTTGACGACAAAACAGCGTTTAAACTGGGCTTGGATTTACAGGCTGCCGGCGGTAAAGAAGTTGAGGATTATAATCAGGGCAAATGGGGAGAAAATATTTACGGTACCTTAGAGTCTGCCTACGGAGAATTCAGTATTGGACAGGTTTATAATGCGGCCTATCAGTTGGCTGTCGGAGCGCCAAAAGTTGGATATTTCAAGGCCAATAATTCGCCGATAACCGATTTTATTGCCAATCCGAATTGGCAGCGTCACAGCCGTGTCGCCTCATACCGCACGCTAAATTCAACCTATCTGAATACCGATGCCGACGCGCCGAAAATCAGCTATATTACGCCGGAATTTTACCGTACCAAGCTGGCTGTATCTTATACGCCGGACAGCTATTCCGAGGCCGGTCTAATTAACAAACACAGCCGTTATGACAGCCGTTCGTCTTATGCGGCGGGCTTGTATAACCATCAAGATTTTGGAAAATTTGAGGTGGAAAGTTCTTTAGGCTATGCCTATAACCGCAAAAACAATCAGGAAGTTTCAGCCGGTTTGAGTATTTATCGCAAAGGCTGGACTTTAGACGGTTCCTATCGTAAATCTTTTACCTCTTCCGGAGATTATGCTTTAAACGATGCGGTCGGTTTGCCGTATTATTTTGACGGCTACCGTAGAAGCAGTGCCTATAATGTAGGACTGAGCTATGAGTTTGGACCTCTGACAACCGGTGTTTCATATTTTGCTTCTTCGGCAGACAAAACCGATAATAAGGATAAAATTGTAACTTGGGCAAACAAAATCGCCGTGCACAAATATGTGTCGCTGTATTTGGCCGCAGCCTATGCCGAATACGCCGGCGGCCGCGATGTCAGCGAAAATAACCGCGGTTATGCATTTATCAGCGGTGTAGAATTGGAGTTTTAGAAATTATGGCGCATATTTTATTTATCTCGGATAATGAAGATTTTGCAGAAGATTTAAAAGCACAGATTTTACGTTTTGCTCCGGATTTTTCTTTTGTTGAAAATGCGCCTGATTTATTGCTGATTGATGAAAACTCAGAGTGTTGCAATGAACTGCGCCAAAAATATCCGACAATTCCTTTGATTTTTTTATCGGCGGAAAATAAAGAAAACGATATACTTAATATTTATGTAAAAAAGCCTTTTTCTTTGATGTCTTTTTTAGATGTTTTGCGGGCGGCAAATAATAATTTAGATAATTCGGCCGATGGCTATTTGACGTTTAATGATTATGAACTGCGTCCGAATTTGCGCGAAATAGTCGATATTCAAAGCGGAGATGTTATAAAATTAACTGAAAGAGAAATTGATATTTTGAAATATCTGTACAAGAACCAAGGACACTATGTTTCTAAAAGCGATTTGCAGCGCAATGTTTGGAAATATAACGAAGAAGTCGCAACCCACACTATTGAAACTCATATCTACCGCTTGCGTCAAAAGGTTGAGCAAAAAGGTGGACGCCGGCTGATTATTACTGAAAACGGCGGCTATATGCTGTAATAGGATTATGCCATGCCGAGACTGACACCGAAAGAAAACTCTAAAATAACCATGTATGTCAGCGTGCTGCTGCGTAGTGTGAATAGCTATATTGCCGAAAACAGGTTGTTTACGCTTTGTATTTTTGTTGTTAATATGGCTTATATGCTGATTTTTAAATCTATTGACGGCGGATTGTCCAATCCATTAAGCATAGCTTGGGCAATAACATATTATATATTTTGGTGTGCTTTTTATCGCTATTATTATCATCTGAAACCTTATATTTTCAGCAAAACCTTGCTTGGAAGCATGGCTCCTTCAACCAAAGCTATGGTTTTGATGTTTGTTGTCATAATGGGATTGGCAATGCTGCCGATGTTGCCGCTGTTTTTGGGATTTAATGATGTTTATCTTGACTATTACGAGCGCTATATGTCGGCAATAGAAAACCTTTCAAATACCGGTGAAATCAGTACTTCCTTTGTTGATATTTTTGTGGTTTATGGTATATTGTCGCTACTGGCGCCGTATTTGATTTGCAAGCCGTATTTAGCTTGGATTTCTTCTTTGCGCGGGCATAATGCTTCTTTCCGCAAGGCCGGAAACAAAACCCGCGGCAATTATTTGTCGTTTGTAATAATATCTGCAATGCTTTTGTATCCTGAAGCTTTGAGCTTGGAAATTGACAGATTATTCGGTCTACACGACTGGTTTCATTATTCTGTCAGTACCTTAATCTTTGTTTATACCAACATTATATTTGCAAAAATGTATGATTTGTTTTATCTCAAGCACTGATTATTTGTTTCTTTGATGCCACATAATTTTAAGCAATCTGAATTTGCTTTTGAGTGTCAAATCTCTGAAAGAAATTAAGCCGTCTTCAACCAATTTTAGGTATTCCTGCTTGAAAAAAGCTTCTAAAGTGTTTTTGTTTTCAGCGCTTTTGGTAATTTTTGACAGTATCATTTTTAAAGAAAGGCTTATGCGTTTTTTGCGTACAATATCCCATTGATTCATTTTGTTTTTTGCCGCAAAATAATTATATACATGACGGATTCCTCTGATATAATCGTGTATTTTTTTTATGGAAAAAGTGCTGCGGGTAATTGATGGTGAGGAAGTGTTATACATATATAGTTTTTCGCTTATCATTGCAAAGTTGGAAATGTTGGAAAATACGCAGGTCGTAAACGGCCAGTCTTCGTAATATATTCCTTCAATAAAGCGAAAACGGCGCAAAGCGCTGGTGCGATAAAGCTTGTTCCATACTACGGCTGAAACCAAACGGTGTTTATATAAATCGGTGAGCGGCTTCGAGCAAACTTTATATGGAACAGAATCAGTCTCATATTTTTTGCAGTTCAGGCTGTCTTTGCCCAAACGGCAGAAAGTGCTGGAAATAACAATCGGACATCCTGATTGCAAGGCAGTATTATAAAAAATTTCCAGAGCTTGCGGGTGCAGAAAGTCATCAGCGTCTAAAAAGAAAATATATGAACCGCTGGCAATTTCCATTCCATTGTTGCGCGATGCTGATAAACCTTGATTATCTTGCGTGATTATTCTGAAACGCGCGTCTTTGGTGCCAAATTTTGCCAAAATTTTTCCGCTGTTATCGGTAGAACCGTCGTTTACACAAATAATCTCAATATTTGAAAATGATTGATTGATAACGCTTTCCAAACAACGTGGCAAATATTTTTCCACATTGTAGATTGGAATAATCACAGAAATAGCTACAGCAGCAGTATCGGTCATCAATATCAATCCGAAAGTTAATTTTTATTATTCTTAAAACATTTGTTTTTTCAAGTCAAATGTAAAGTGCTTAAAAGCACATAAAAAAAGGCAATCCCATTGCCGGATTGCCTTTAAAAGGTTTTTGCAAATTATTTGGCTTCGTCAATAGCAGCCTGCAAATCTTCAGCGCGCATTGTCTGAACATGTTTGCCGTTGATAATAACTGTCGGAACACCGTTTACTTGGATTTTTTGAGCCAAGTTGGACAGTTCATCCAAATTGCTGTTTACTTCGGCAGCATCTACATCTGCTTTATATTTATCAAAGTCAATATTCAAGCCTTTGGCAATGTTGTCAACGGCTTCTTTGTTCATTCTGCCTTCTGCAGCCATAACAGCTTTATAAAATTCCAGGAATTTGCCTTGTTTATACAAAGCCAAAGCAGCCTGAGCCTGATAGTGAGAGCCTTGAGGATCTACGAAAGACAATGGTTTGAAAACAAATTTAACGTCAGAGTTTTTAGCCATAACTTCTTCCAAAGCCGGAGCCAATCTCTTGCAGTAGTGGCAAGAAAAGTCAAAAAATTCAACAACGGTAACTTTGGCATCTTCAGGGCCGACAAACGGAGCATTGGCAGAAGAATTGATTTCCGGAATATATTTAGTCAAAGCTTCTTCTGCAGCTTTTCTTTGAGCTTCTTGCTGCTGAGTTTGATATGCTTGCAAGGCATCCATAACCATTTTAGGATTTGCTTTTAAAGCTTCTTCAACACTGACATTTGCCGAGCCGGCTGTGTTAGCTGTTTTGCATTTAAAAGTACAAACTAAGGATGCAGTAGCCAAGATTACGGCTATTGTCGAAAGAATTATTGAAAAATTTTTCATATTTGATATGTCCTTATAAATAATTTAATGTTCAAACAATTTCAAATTATCTAAAGTTTTTGAAATTTGCAAGTTTTAAAATTCAGTTTTGCAAAATAATTATGGACAATGTGTTTTTTTATGAGTAGAAAGAAAAATTATAATTACGGGAGAGAAAAATGTTCAATGTGAAAATTTCGTTGTTTTCCAGCACAAGGGAACTGGAACATAAAATAGATTTGATGCACGATAAAGTTATCGAATGTGCAATGTATTTTAAAGAAGCGATTGCTATTTTTTTGAAAGAAAAACGCAGTTCTGCCTATCGCCGTGCCAGCAAAAAAATCAAAAACATTGAATCTCAGGCCGATGATTTGCGCCGTGAAATTGAAAGCAGCTTATATGCGCAAAATTTGATTCCTGATTTGCGCGCCGATGTGCTGCAAATGGTTGAAAATATTGATAAAGTTATTAACGAATTAGATGAAGTTGCTCACAAATTTTATATTGAACAACCTGATATTCCGAAACAATATCAGGATGATTTTAAACTATTGGTACAGCAGGTTTCGGATTGCGCCGAAAATATGGCTATTTCTTCCCGCGCTTTTTTCCGAGATTTTGTCACGGTGCGCGACTATTCGCAAAAGGTTTATTTTTTGGAGCATGAAAGCGATAAAACCAGCGCTCGTTTGAAAGAAAACGTATTTGCTTCCGATATGGAATTAGCGCATAAAATCCAGCTTAATATGCTTATAGGCGAAGTTGCCGATGTTGCCGACAAGGCTGAAGACTGTATTGATGCGTTGCTAATTTTCACAATTAAGCGGGATATCTGATGGATATAAGTTATTTGTTTTATTTGAGCAGCGGTTTGTTTTTGGGCTGGTCTTTAGGCGCCAATGACGCATCTAACATTTTTGGTACGGCCGTGGGTTCTAAAATGGTGCGTTTTACCACCATTGCCTTAATTTCTTGTTTTTTCGTAATTCTTGGCGCGGTTTATGGCGGCGCCGGAACCAGTAAAACTTTAGGCAGCCTGGGTGCGGTTAATGCGCTGGCCGGAGCTTTTATGGTGGCTTTGTCGGCAGCCTTGGCTGTCTATTCCATGGCGCGAACCGGTATCAGCGTTTCTTCTTCGCAGGCGGTGGTCGGCGCGATTGTCGGCTGGAACCTCTATGCCGGTAAGCCGACTGATTTGGAAACATTGGCGCGGATTTGCTCGACATGGACTATTTGTCCGCTTTTATCTGGCTTGGTGGCTGTTGTTTTGTTTATGCTGTTTAAACGGGTTTTGAAAAGCTCGCATATTCATTTGTTGATGCAGGATCAAATTACCCGTATCGGACTGATTGTTACCGCTGCTATCAGTGCTTATGCTTTGGGTGCCAACAATATCGCCAATGCAGTCGGCATGTTTGTTGAATCTTGTCCGTTTAAACCGATAAAAGCCGGAATTTTAGGTACATTTTCCCCGGAACAGGTGCTGTTCTTTTTAGGTTCGGCTGCTGTCAGCGTCGGTATTTTGACCTATTCTAAAAAAATCATTATGACGGTAGGTAATAACCTGATGAAAATGACACCGATTACCGCTTGGATTGTGGTGTTGTCGCAGGCTGTTGTTTTGCTGCTGTTTTCATCTTTGGCGTTACATAATTGGCTGGCAGCTCATTCTTTGCCGACTTTGCCGCTGGTGCCTGTTTCAAGCACTCAGGCTGTTATCGGCGCGATTGTCGGACTGGGGCTTTTAAAAGGCGGACGCGGCATCAACTGGGCGATTGTCGGCCGAATAGTTGTGGGCTGGGTTGCAGCACCGGTAATTTCTATGACTATCTGCTTCATCAGTCTGTTTTTCTTAGAAAATGTGTTTAATCAGGTTGTTTATCTGGCAAATTAACGCAGTAGCTGTAATTTTAGATATTTCTTAATAAATTTGCGCTAGAGTAAGCGCAAATTTATAAGGAGATATTTAGATGCTTAAATCCCATAATCATTCTTTTGGCCTGCTTAATGCCCAGTATAGAAGTGTTTTGAAAAGATGTCTGTATTTGAATCTGATGGCATCTTTTGCGGTGTTTGGTTTTGCCGGTGCGGCTGCGGCTGCTTCTATCGTTGTACCGGAGCAAAGCAATGAATGGGACAGCGGCCGTTCGTATGAAGTTAATAACGGCGATTTACTTTCAGTAATCGGCAGTTTTGATTCTAAGAATTCTTTATCGGAATCTTTTATAAAGCAGGAAAACGGCAGTCAGGTTAATATTGCCGGCAATGAGGGCAGTTCAACCACTGTGTCTAACAAAACAGCAATTTTGACCGAAGCCGGCAGCGGTGCTTACATTTCCGGCGGATTTATTCAAAACAGCGGCGCCGCAACTGCCGGTTCGGCTAATAACGGCAACACGTTTTTGAATGCGGTTTTGGATAACAACGGCATTAAGATAAGCACGGATGAAAATACCGGAATTCGTGTTGCGAGAGGCGGACTTGTCGCCGATTTGGGCGAGGCGACAGAAAACAGCAGCTATGTTGATTCTAAAGTTATGAATAACGTGCAGTTTAACGGTAACTTTGTAAAAATTGAAGATAATACCAAATCCGACGGTTCTTTTCTGCAGGCCAAGGGTGGTGCGTTTTATATTGCCGGTTCGGCTCAAATCAGCGGCACGCAGACAGACGGTAACTATTCAACTTCATTTAATGAAAACAGCGCTGTTGTTGCAGCGGATTCTTCAACGGCAAATGCCAATCGTTTGGCGGCTGGCGGGGCCATATATAATGATGGCAGAATAAACATAGAAGGCGCAAAATTTGCCGGTAACTATGCTGCAGCCGACACAGCGATGGGCGGTGCGATTTATAATGAAGGTGTTTCGTCAGCTGCTGATTTTTCCGTAGTCGGCTCTTTGATAGTTGAAAACCATGTTACTGTTGCAAAAGAGGGTTACGGCGGCGCTATTTATAATAAATCTAAAGCCGGAGTTGTTTCTACAATTTTACAAACTTCAATTACTCATAACTATATAGAGGCTGCCGACGCGGAAAAGGCTTTTGGCGGCGCAGTGTATAACACCGGTAATATTGCTGATGACGGACGAGTTACCTCTATATCGCAGCTTGTTGTAGAAACAGGCGGTAAAGATATTTTTGTCAGCAATAACCATATCAATGCCGGTGCGGATACTCTTTCGCGCGGCGGTGCTTTTTATAACTCTGAAACAGGTTTGTTCAAGGTTGTTGCCAGTGGCGACAATACGATTAGTTTTGAGGGAAATTCAGCAAAAGAAGGCGGTGCTGTTTATAATGCTGCCAATAATTCAAACGTCGGCAATATTCTGTCTTCATTCCAAATTGATGCATCGTCCGGTAAAGTTAAATTTACCGGAAATATGGCAGACAGCGGCGGCGTCATATATAATGCCGAAAACGCATATTTTGATATAAAGTCCGATGCGGCTACCACAGCCAGCGGTGTATCTTTTTCGGGTAATACGGCTTCGGCAGCCGGCGGTGCCGTGTATAACAGCAAAAACGGACATATTACCGTTGATATGAAAAATGCCTCATATTTGACTTTTGAAGAAAATAAGGCTGCTTTGGGTGCCGGTATTTATAACGCCGGCGGCGATGTCAGTATATCCGGATCGGGTGACGGCAGTATTAACTTTAGTAAAAATACGGCAGAAAATGCCGGCGGTGCAATTTATAATGAATCCGGAACTGTCTCCATCGATTCATCTGCCGATATAACATTCAGCGAAAATACGGCGAAAGTTGGCGGCGCCATATACAACGGTGCGGACGGCACTATCAATATAAGTATGGATTCGGCAAAAAATTTGGATTTTTCATCGGCTTCCGATACAATTTATAATGAAGGTTTGCTGAATATAGCCGGAACATCGCAAGCCACAAACGAAGGTATTGTGAAAACTAACGTTAATCTGTCATCAGATATCAGCGGCAGCGGTTTGCTTAAAGGCAGCGATATTGTCTTGAATCTGAATAATGCCAAAATTGATGCATCGCAGAAGTTAGACTTTAGTAACAGCCGCATCAATATGAATGAAGGTTCGGAATTGAGCGTCAGTGTTGCCGATAATATGTCCGGTGCCAATATTACCACGATAAAAGATGCTGTTTTGAACTATGCTGCATTGGAGCAGAATGAAACTGTTGTTTTGGCGGATACACTGAATCACGGCGGAATATTGAATGCTCAGGACGGTTTTGTTTCCAATATCAAAATTGATAATTTGGTCGGCAATGGCGGCTGGATTTATTTGGATACTGATAAGGATTCGCAAAAATCAGATGTTTTGACTGTCAGCAATTCTTTGACGGGAAGCGTCAATGTGTCTATCAAAGATATTGACGACATAGCCGGCAAAGATGCAAAAATTGTTTTTGCTCAAACTAATGCCGACCAAAGCACTGATGACTATGATTTTAAGTTTAATTTTGACGATTCTGTTTTTGTGGGGCAAATCAACAGCGTCGTCAGCAACAATATTCGCAAATGGTATTTGAATTATGACGGAGAAATCAGACGCGAGGCCTACAACAGTGTGATTTTGCCGCGCGCTATGGTAGAACAGACACGCGATATCCGTTTGGATACTTCCCGCAATAACAATAGTCCGCGGATTCGTTATGAATATGGTTACCGCAATACTCTGCGCAAAGTAGACGATAAAAATAAAAAAGTCAGCCTATGGGTTAATCCTGTTTACCGTCAGGCTTCAATGTCGGCGATGGCCGAAAGCAACGCCGATATCTGGGGTGTTGATTTCGGACTCAATATGAATATTACGCCAAGCAGCAAAACCGGTTTGCTGGTTTCATACCGTAAAGGCAGCTATGACAAAGATGGTACAAGCGGCGAATTCTATACCCGAGGCGCTGGTGATTTGGATATTTCCAGCACTTTAGTCGGATTGTACTATAATAAATATTTTAGCCGTTTCTATTTCAGCGGTATGGTTTACGGCGGCGAGCAAAAGGCCGATATGTCGGCAACGGATAATAATGTGTCGGCTTCCGCAAAAGCTCTGCAGGCCGGTGCAAAAGTTGAAGCCGGCTATGAAGCTCCGGTAACAGATAGATTTAGCATAACTCCGTTGGCCAGCGCCTCATACGATTATATCAAAATTGACGATTCAACGGACAGCAGCGGCAAAACGGCAAGCTATGATGCCATTCAAGATGTTGAATTGGAAGCCGGTTTGAAATTTGGTTATAAATTTAATAATGACCATCAGCTTCCGACTAACGGCTACATAAAAACTTCGGTAGTGCAGCTGTTGGAAAATGGCGGTAAAGTGCAGATAAAAAATGTGGAATTTGATACGTTGAAGAATGAAACTGCCGGACGCTTAGAAATAGGCGGGGAAGCGGCTTTGCTTGAAAACTTTGTAGTAGGCGGCTTCGGTAATTATACTATCGGCTCTGATTATTCAGGATTCGCTGTCGGAGGCAATGTGCGCTATACGTGGTAAACCGATAGAAAGTATATGTTTTTATGGTGAAAATTAGAAAAATTTTAACAATTAAGCGTTATTTTATAAAAAAACTATAATGGAGAATTGATATGCTGAAATTGAGTCATCGCGGGTTAGGGCTGCTGAATGCACAGTACCGCAGTGTGTTGAAAAAATGCTTTCTGCTGAATATGGTCGCAGCTTCTATTATGGTGGCTGCACCGGCAATGGCTGACGATATAAATTGGACAGCCAACCAAACAGCTAATACCAATGGTCATAATAATAATTTGGATTCTAAAGGCGAAGAAACCATAAGAGAGCTGAAAGACAAAATGGCTACGGTTATAAGCCAAGCCGAGGCAGGCTCTTCTAATGCTAAGCCTATAGGTACGCTGTTTGTAAATTCTAATTTTAATGAGCAGCTTTATTCTGTTGACGGAACGACAACAATCGGCGCCTGGATTTATAACTACGGCGATGTATATGTCGGCTATACCAAAGATTTGCCGGACGGAGCTATATCTAAAACGGACGGCGGTGTCACAATTTCAAATAAACACAATACTGATGCTATCAATCCTACAATCGGTGGCGGTGCATTTGTTAATGGTAAAGAAGCCGGCGGTACATATCAGCCGTTATTAAAGGTTGCTAACACAACATTTCTTAACAATTCAGCCAGTCCTACAGACGGAGACACTACTTATATTGCCTCTGGCGGTGCTATTGCCAACTACAGTTCTAACAAAGAAGGTATTATAGAGAATAGTAAATTTACTAAAAACTATGTAATGGGCAGCGGTGTTATTGAAGGCGGTGCCGTTGCTAATTTTGCCGTAATCGATCAGAACAATAATCTTGATATCGGTTATATGCATTCAAAAAATAACGAGTACACCGGCAACTATGCGGCTAATGAAACAGAAAGTACAAAAGACGAACTGACACAATTTACAAATGCAGACGCAGAAAATGCGCGCGGCGGTGCGGTTTATAACAACGGTGTTTTCGATTCTGAAAACGATACATTTAACAGTAACTACGCCAAAGGCACGACAGCACAGGGCGGCGCCATTTATAATGAAATTTACAGCGACGCTACAGCGTCTACCACCGGATTGCTGACCATAACCAACAACGGCAATACCAATTTTGCCAATAACTCTGTTACCGGTACTTTGCTGGCTGAAGGCGGAGCTATATATAACAGCGCAACTGTGGATTCGACCGGCAATATTTTTGTAAACAATTCCGCTTCTTCTGACACAGAAGCCAGAGGCGGTGCGGTTTACAACAACGGTACTTACAATGCTGAAAGCGAGCAATATTCCGATAATAATGTTAAAGCTGCAAGAGCTTTAGGCGGTGCAGTTTATAATGATAAAGACGGTAAATTTACAATTACCGGCAATACGGAATATACAAACAACTATAGTACCGGTGAAGCAGACGATTCCGGCGCATGGGGCGGAGCCTTTTATAATGACGGCACATTGACAGCTGTTGACGGGAATTTAACGTTCAGCGGCAACTATGTCAGCGGTGTGGAATATTCAAGAGGCGGCGCTCTTGCCAACGGCAGCAACGGCAATGCAACATTTGAAGGCACTGTTTTCAAAAACAACTATGCCTTAAATGAAAAAGAAAATAAAAACTCTTTCGGCGGTGCTGTTTATAACGAAGGCGAAATTACCATTACCGGCGCAACTTTTGACGGCAACTATTCGAAATCCGAAAACGGCATTGCTTACGGCGGTGCTTGGGCAAACGCTTCTGCAGGCGGAGACGTTGTGTCGCCGATTAGCAAAATTATTGACAGCTCGTTTACAAACAATCAGGCTATCAGTAATTCTACAATAGAAAAAGATGGTAATAAAATTCACGGCGCGCAAGGCGGCGCAATTTATAACCGAGCTACCGGCTATGATGATACTCCGAATTTGAGCAGATTGCAGATTATTGCCCGCAATGCCGATATTTTGTTTGAAAATAACCAAGCTATTGCGGCCAGCGGTAACGGTATCGGCGGTGCTATTCTTAACGATAACTTAGGGCAGTTAGAAATTAACGCCGAAAACGGACATAACATCGTATTTTCCAACAACAGTGCCGATATCGGCGGTGCTTTGGCGGATTCGGCCAGCGGCAATGACTCTAGAACTTCTGAAAAGGCTAAATTAACTGTTAATGCTACCGGTGGTAACATAATTTTCCAAAACAATAAAGCTAACAGCACCGGCGGCGTGTTGTACACTTACGCGGCAGAAGGCGGTGAAGCTTTTGTTGTCGGAAACGGTTACAGCCTGTCATTTATAAACAACAGCGCAGGTAGCAACGGCGGCGCTTTTGCCATTGCCGGTAACTTGTTTGGCGAAGAATACTACAGTGGTAATTCCGAACTGATAATTCAAAAAAACGGTACAATCAATTTTATCGGCAATACAGCTGCTGAAAAAGGCGGTGCTGTTTATAACCTCGGTAAAATTACTTTGCATAATGACGGTACAGATGCTTCAGGCACTTTCAATTTCAACGGCAACACAGCTGCTTTAGGCGCCGGTATCTATAACTCCGCAAATGCCGTTGTTCAAGCCAATCTGCAGAATGACACAACCATTCTGTTTAACGGTAACAAAGCAACCGACGGCAAGGGTGGCGCTATTTATAACGAAGCAAACGGCAATGTAAATATTGTGCTGAATAACAGTTCTAAATTGGTATTCAATACTATTTCCGACGATGTTTACAATGAAGGCACAGTCAATATTAAAGGCGATTCTGTAAATCCAACAATTATCAGTATGGCTGTGGTTCCACAGACTGTAAACAATTCGCAGACTCAGGTTGTTTTGAATTCTACATTTGCCGGCAGCGGTTGGTATAACATTTCTAATACTCAGCTTAATCTGGGGCCTACCGGTTATATTGACTACGATACTAATTTGAATTTAGCTAACAATGTCATCAATTTGACTTCAGGCTCTTATTTGAACCTCAATACCGGCGATGTTTTGACGAATAATGATTTTGATATTGCCAGAAATTCTGTGGTCAATTACAAAGCAGATGTCGGAGTAACTGATGTTGATTTGGCTAACACGGTTAAAAACACCGGCTTACTTAACATCGGCGACGGCGTACTGACAGACGTTTCCATAAACACTCTGAAAAGTGAAAACGGTACAATCCGTATTGATGTGGATAATCCTAATTTGAAAGCCGACCGCATTATCATCAACAACCGTATTTACGGTATTACCGATGTTGCGTTTGACAATTCACAGAATTTGAAATTGGAAGTCGGCGACAAAATTTATTTTGCGCAGACCCAAAGCGATCAGTCTTTGGACGACTATAAGTTTGTTTCTAACGCTACTGACGGAATTTATGAAATCGGTATTGACCACGACAGCTTGTATGATAATGACAATACTTTGCATGATTGGTTCTTCTATCGTACAAAATATCTGAATCCTGAAGTTGTCGGCTACATTGATTTGCCGCGTTCAGCTATAGAACAGACTCGTTCGCTAATGTTTAATGTGGGCAGATTAGACAAAGGAAGCTGCAACTGCTACCGAGATGAATGCAACTACAAAGTATGCAATTTCCGCGACAGCGGCGGTGTAAACAGACTGTGGGCAACCCCAATCTATCGTTCCGGCACGTTTGACTATCCGGTTGAAACAGATGTTAAAGTTTATGGTTTAGACTTTGGCTATGACCATCAGTTTAGCATTTCCAGCCAATTTGGTATCTTTGGTTCATATCGTGATGGTAACTATGACATCAATGGCAATGGTGACGGCGAATACGTTTCTCACTATGGCAGTGAATTAGATATAACCAGTATTTTGGGTGGTTTGTATTATCGTCAATACTTTGGCGACCTGTTTATGATGGGCGCGGTTTATGGCGGACAGCAAAGCGCGGATATCAAAGCTGACAACGGTGTTTCTGCTTCTACTGACGGTTTGAACTTGGGGGCTCAGGCTGAAATCGGCTATGATATCAAAGCTTCTGAGCGTTCAGTTTTGACTCCATCCATCAAAGCTACATACGACTATATCAAGTTTGATGATGTAAAAGATACTGCAGGCAAGGAAGTAAGCTTTGACACCATTCATGATTTGGAATTGGAAGCCGGCATCAAATATGAATATCGGTTTAATAACGAAAATCAGCTGCCGACAACCGGTTACATCAAGCCGTCTATCATTCAAACTATTGCTAACGGCGGAGATGTTAAAGTTAAAGACACAACCTTTGATAAGACCATTGAAAATGAAACTTTGGGACGTATCGAAGTCGGTGCTGATGCTGAAATTATTGAAAACTTCTCACTCGGTGCGTTTGGCAACTATACTTTTGGCTCAAAATATAAAGCTTGGGGTGTAGGCGGAAACATTCGCTACAAGTGGTAAGCTTAACTCTTCAATAACAAAAAAAGACGGATATTTTATCCGTCTTTTTTTTGTTAGAAATTGCCGCAATATTGCTGATAATAAAAAATTCTTTACTTTACATCAGCGTTATAATAAACTGAATATTGGATAGGTGATAGTCTGTCTGGGGTGTAGTAGCCTCTTAAACAAGCGTCATCAATGACGTTAAATACCTTCTGGCTTCAATAGCTGGAAGGTAGCAAAATATGTTATATTTATAACTAATATGCTACACTATTTCTTGTTTAATAGCCTACTAACTTCCAGCTGTCTTTCTGACAGCTTTTTTGTTGTAATTTCAAAATGATAGGTAGTTATAATGATATTAAAAAATTTAGATAATTGTAAAATCTCTCGTTTGTTCGCCGTCATTCTCCGGCGTGAACGAAGTGAACTGTCCGGAGAATCCAGAAATATAATGTCCTTATTATTGAATTTGATGTACCATTTTGGATTCTCGGCGAACGAGTTGCCGCTCAAAGCAAAGGATTACTATAAGAGCGTGTTGCAGAGCGGAAGAAGCATGATAGAAATGCTGGGTGTGCTAGCTATAATTGCGGTTTTATCCGTTGGCGGGATTGCCGGTTATTCCAAAGCTATGGAAAAATTTAAGGTCAATAAAACTATTGCAGAATATGCTTATTTATTTGAAGGACTTATTGAGCATATTGATGAATTTCATGCGCTTTCAAAACCAAATGAAGGCGATATTCATCATGGTGTAGCCGGCGCTGCTGATTCTTTGAATCTAATTCCAAAAGCTTGGCGTGTCGGCAACAACAGTATAAATGTTTATGATGAGCATAATAATTTGCTGAGAATATTTTCCCGTAATTCAAATTTAGTTATTGATATGTATTTAGGAGGCTTTCAAGTTGATGAAGACGGATTTTCCGGCAGTATGAATTTTTCTCCAAAGTTCTGTGCTGAGCTCTTATCCAATGTTGTTCTGCCTCTGCATAGCAGTTTATACTATGTTTTTGTTACCAATATACAGGATGCGATTTATTACGGCGATAATTTATGCAGCAGCAATCGAAAGTGCATTAGGGATATAACTTTATCCGAGATTCAAAAAATGTGCAATTCTTGCGGTAAAAAGCAAATATGCGGAATTATTTTTGAGTTTTAAAAAAAGAAAACCTCCAAGCTGAAAGCCGGGAGGTAAAGAATTATAAGACTGATTTGTTCAGGATACTTATTTCTTTATGTAACTGGAAACGACATTATACTAATTAATGTCCGACAGGAGACGCTCTAATCATAGCTGGAAGTTAAATAACATTTTACCGACAATTAATTCATCAATAATCATCAAGTTGTTACTAACATGGAGCTCTAATCATGGCAAAAAAACGTTTAAAATATTGGTTAATCTATCTACACAGGTTATGAATATAAAAAACGTTTTAAGGAGGTCTAATCATAAAAAACAGTTTAAAATATATAAGAACGATTATCTAATATATATAAACTATCTAAGGTGCTCTGACCATACACGGCAATTTAAAAGTTAAACATAAAATTTCACTAAAATTACCTGTTACCTGTCTCTAATTCTATTTCCTTTAAGATTTATAAAAATTATCATAACTATTTAATTTATGCATTACATATAACATGACAAAAAATGTTTGTCAACTATTTTTTTGTATATTTTTGTCTTTTTTTATAAAAAATTCCGCTCATAAAGAACGGAACTTTTTATAAAGAATTTTAAGTTAAGCTTACTTGCCTAATTGAGCGGCAACTTCAGCGGCAAAATCTTCTTCTTTTTTCTGCAAACCATCGCCGAGTTTAAAAAATGCAAAATCTGCTAATTTAATGTCTGCGCCGCATTCTTTTGCAGCATCGGCAACAATGTCTTTAATTTTTTTGTCTGGATCCATAATGAATGCTTGTTCTTCCAAAACAACTTCTTCATAGAATTTGCGGATACGGCCTTCAACCATTTTTTCAATGATGTTTGCCGGTTTGCCGGAAGCTTTTGCCTGTTCGGCAAAAATAGATTTTTCATGTTCAACAGCTTCAGGTGCCACGCCGGCAATATTCAAAGCGATAGGGGCAGTAGCAGCGATGTGCATGGCAATATGTTTGCCGAGTTCAGCCAATTTTTCTTTGTCTGCAGTAGATTCTAAAGCCACCAGCACACCGATTTTGCCCAAACCGTTGCGAACGGCATTATGAATGTATGAGCATACCAAACCATTGTTTACGCTGATAACTTTAGCGCGGCGCAAGTTCATGTTTTCACCGATTTTAGCAATCATATCGGTCAAGCGTTCGCCAAAAGTTTTGCCGTCACTGCATTTAGGGCAAACAAAAGCTTTCATAGCTTCAACATCGCCGTTACAGTGCAAAGCAACTTTAGCGGCATCTTCAACATAAGATTGGAAAATATCATTTTTAGCAACAAAGTCTGTTTCGGAGTTTACTTCAACAACAGCGCCTTTAGTGCCTTCTACAGCAACTGCAACCAAACCTTCTGCAGCAACACGGCTAGATTTTTTTGCAGCCGAAGCCAAACCTTTTTTGCGCAACCAGTCAACAGCTTGTTCCATATTGCCGTTGGCTTCAACCAATGCTTTTTTACAATCCAACATACCGGCGCCGGTAGTCTCTCTCAATTCTTTAACCATAGCGGCTGTAATATCTGCCATAATTTAAATTCCTCTAATATAACGTATAAATTCAGATTTTATGAGGCGCGGCAATCAAAAATCAACCGCCGCGCCGTTTTTATTTTTTTTGTACCTTCAAAGAAGCGCTTGCTTATTCAGCAGCGGATTCTGCTTTTTTGCGAGAAGCTCTTTTCTTTGGAGCAGCTTTTTCTTCTGCATCAACAGTTTCAGCATCAGAAACTTCTAAGCCTTTAGCTTCCATTTCTGCCTGAACACCGTCTAAAACGGCATCAGAAATCAAATCGCAGTAGAATTGAATAGCGCGGATAGCGTCATCATTGCCCGGAACCGGAAATTCTACTTCATTAGGGTTAGCATTAGTATCAACAATACCAACAACAGGAATCCCCAATTTTTTAGCTTCTTTAATAGCCAAAGATTCTTTAGGTGTGTCAATCACAAACAACATATCCGGTTGACCGCCCATATCTTTGATACCGTCCAAAGTAATCGCTAATTTTTCGCGTTCTTTTTTCAGGTTCATAACTTCTTTTTTAGTATACCCTTCGTAAGCGTTATTAGCTTCCATTTCGTTGAGCTTGTTCAAACGGGAAATTGATTTGTAAACAGTTTTCCAGTTTGTCAGCATACCGCCCAACCAACGGTAGTTTACATAAAATTGACCGCAGCGGCCGGCGCTTTCTTTAACAATGTCCTGAGCTTGGCGTTTTGTAGCTACAAACAAAACTTTACCGCCGTTGGCAGCAACATCGCGAACAGCATTCAAAGCATTGTAAAGCATAGGGTAAGTTTTTTGCAAATCGATAATGTGAATATTATCTTTTTTTCCGTAAATATACGGAGCCATTTGCGGATTCCAGCGACGGGCATGGTGACCAAAATGTACGCCGGCTTCAACCATTTGGCGCAAAGTAAAAGTAGGAAGTGTCATATTTATATATCCTTTATTTTCCGGTTAAACCTCCGCAGACTTCGGCTTTTGACAGCACCGGAGCGAATAAGATTATCTCTTCCGCCTGTCTGCGTGTGAAATTACAAAACCGCACCATTGCGGCTTCGAGGCTATTTTTAGCATAACCCTATAAATTTGCAAGTATTTTTTTCAAGAAATTGCTATTTTTTAATAAAAGGTAAATTTTTGTTTATGGATTGGGGTTTTTGCTTGTTTTTTGCGCCAAAGTTTTGTACTTTGTCTACAATTTGATAAAGTGTTTTGAGGTAAAAATGACAGATTTGTTTGACTCGTCCACGGCGCCGGCAAAAACCGAATATTCGGCGCAAGATATTGAAGTGCTTGAAGGCTTGGAGCCGGTTCGCCATCGTCCGGGAATGTATATCGGCGGCACCGATATTCAAGCCATGCACCATTTGGTGGCGGAGATTTTGGATAACTCCATGGACGAGGCTGTTGCCGGTTTTGCCAACCATATCGATGTAACTATGAACGCCGACGGCTCTGTTACCATTGCCGATAACGGGCGCGGAATCCCGATTGATGAACACCCGAAATATCCGGGAAAATCTGCTCTTGAAGTTATTTTAACCACTCTGCACTCCGGCGGTAAATTCGGCGGCGGCGCTTACAAAGTTTCAGGCGGTTTGCACGGCGTTGGGCTTTCGGTGGTGAATGCTCTGTCTGAAAAATTGGTGGTTGAAGTCGCTCGCGATAAAAAACTTTATCGACAGGAATATTCACGCGGTAAACCGCTGACAAAATTGGAATTTATCTCGAATTGTCCAAACCGCCGCGGTACTTCTATCACATTTAAGCCTGATGCCGAAATTTTTGAGGGTAACAACAAGTTTATTGTCAACCGCATTTATCGTATGGCTCGCTCCAAGGCTTTTTTATTTAAAGGTATCAAAATCAACTGGAGCTGCGCGCCGGAATTGATTGCCAGCGGCGAGTCTACACCACAAAAAGCCGAATTACATTATCCTAACGGTTTGGCGGACTTTTTGAATATTCAAATCGGCGAACGCAGCACCATTAACCGCACGGCGTTTGTCGGAGAGTCGGAACTTGCCAATAATGAGGGTCGTGTGGAATGGGCAATTACTTGGCCGGTAGATGAAAACGGATTTTCGTATTCTTATTGCAACACCGTTATCACTCCGGAAGGCGGAACACATGAAACAGGCTTTCGCGCAGCTTTGCTCCGAGGTTTGAAAGAATACGGCGAAATGGCCGGTTTCAAAAAAATCGCCGCGGCAACCGCCGAGGACTTTTTAAGCAACGCTTGTCTTATGCTTTCGGTATTCATTACCGATCCGCAATTTCAGGGACAAACGAAAGATAAGCTTACTTCAACCAAGGCGATTCGCTTGGTAGAAACTGCGGTTAAAGATTCTTTTGACCATTGGCTTTCTTCTGATGTTGAAAATGCCAAGGCTCTGATTGAATATGTTTTAGACCGAGCTGAAGCCCGCAAAAAGAAAAAAGAAGAAAAAGTGCAAAACCGCAAGGCGCCGACTAAAAAACTGCGCCTGCCTGGTAAACTTGCCGATTGTTCGCAGACTGCTGCCGAAAATACGGAAATATTTATTGTGGAAGGTGATTCTGCCGGCGGTTCCGCTAAGCAGGGGCGCGACAGAGTTACACAGGCTATTTTACCTTTGCGCGGTAAGATTTTGAATGTGGCCAGCGCGTCTTTGGAACGTATCTCGCAAAACCAAGAAATTAAGGATATGATAGAAGCTTTGGGCTGCGGTGTTAAAGATAATTATAACGAAGATAATCTGCGCTATGAGAAAATCATTATCATGACTGATGCCGATGTGGACGGCGCGCACATTACTTCTTTGCTGATGACGTTCTTTTATCAACATATGCCTAAGCTGATTGAAAACGGGCACCTTTATATTGCCACACCTCCGCTGTATAAAATTGTCGCCGGCGGCAAAAACTACTATGCTTTGGATGACGAGGAAAAAGATAAGATTTTGGCTAAGGTGGTAAAAGGAAATACCAAGCCGGATATCAGCCGCTTTAAAGGTTTGGGCGAAATGAGCCCGCTGCAGCTGAAAGAAACGACTATGGATAAAAGCAACCGTATTTTATTGCGGGTAGTGATTCCTAACACTTCAACTGAAGAGGGCAGGGCGGAAGATTTTGAAACCCGCCGTCAGGTTGAGCGTTTGATGGGAAAAGATCCGGAACAGCGTTTCCGTTTTATTATTGAGCGTGCTAAATTTGTAGATAATCTTGATATTTAGGTTAAAACAGCTGCAGAAATGGTTTGCAGCTGTTTCTGACTCATAAAAAACAGCAAATTTAGATTAAATCGGATGCAAATTTAAAAATCTGCTTTTCTCTTGTAGAATCCCTTATATATTTCTTCGTATCTATCATATATTTCCGGTTTTATGATAAAATTCTGCAGATTTTGATAGTTATCCGGCGGCAAAGCATTTTCTTCCAAATCAGTATCGCATTTTACGCTTTTATTCATAGAAATATATTCAATTTTATAGGTTTGCAGATATTCATTTATATCAAACTCCGGATATCTGTTATGCAAAATGCTGTCGATGGCTTCCATATAGGGATAAAACCAATAATAATGATGCAGGGGCTCCCAAACATAAAATATATCTCCGCAGTTTAATACAGTTTTATTATCGGAATTTTCGATTATATGCAAAATTTTTAAAATATCTTTATTGTTACAGAAATAGAGCATAAACGCGTTAATAACAACGCTGGCGGCCAAACCTGCTTTTATAGTGTTTATTAAAACACTGTCGGTTATATCTTGACAAACCAAAGCAAAAATGATGGCAGAAAAAATAAGCAAATATACAAAATAGTGTGGCATCACTGCGGAAAAACACAGCAAATGGAATAGCTCGCCGAAAAATAATATAATTACCATATTGGTGTTGAAGTTGGTTTTATGCTTAAATAAAAGCAATAAAGCTGAAATAACTGCCAAAACAATATATATTCCGTAAAAACCTATAACCGGATCATTATAGAACGGCGCCGCCTTAAACAGATAGCTGTTAAATATCCAATTAAGCTGAAAATATGTCGCCAGTGAATCTGTTGCATATAAAAACATCAATACTGCGCACAACATAAACAAGGGGGCCGCCAAGGCAATTAACAATGCGCTCCAGCTGATTTGTTTTTTATACAGCAGCCAAAATAGCGGAAAGGCCAAAGGCAGAACACTGAATATTATAGTTTGCAAAAATAGAAATGAGATTGTAAAATTAACTCCGCACCATATTAAATCTTTCGTCTGTTTATTTTGGCAAAAAGCAAAAAATTGATATAATCCCAGCATATAGAAAAATCGAGCAAAAGTATCAGGCTTAAAAATTGAAAACGTGTACCAGCTTACGTAAATTATAAAAGAAAAACATAAGGCCAGACAAGCTGTCTTGCTTCCGCCGAAAAAACGTTTTACCCAAATAAAAAAGATAATCAAACTACCGGTTGAAAGCAATGCCGCGGCAAAACGCGCCGAGTACAAAGCCCAATCAATTTGCTGCGGTAAAATTTTCATCATCGGCGCCCACAAAAACCAAAGCAAAGGATGATGATGCTCAAAAAAATCCCGATATGGCAAATAGCCGGAACTTATAAACCAGCTTGCACGCAAATGCTCAATCTCATCAACAATTATAGTGTTGCCGTAAAAATAGCACAGCACAACACCTATTATGTTCAAAAAACACATTATTCCGATAAATGGATAAAAAAACTTTCGCTGATAGATGTTTTCCAAATCAAGCTCCAAATATGATAATTAAAGACAAAGTCCTTAGTTTACACCTTTATCCAGCGGATCAAAGTTCAGGCGCAAAGTACTCCAGTTGCCATAGTTGCCTGAATATTTGCCGGCAAACACATCTTTAAACACTTGCTGTGTAGCAATAATGGCACGCTGTGCGCTTTCGGCAACCGAACGGTAGCTTGGATCGGAGTTAAAACGCCCCATATCCAAAAATTCAATCTTTTTAATGCTGCCGTCGCGGTTAAGATAAACTCTGATTTCGACACGCATATTTTCAAGGCCGATAGCCCCTGGGTCTAAATTCCAATTTTGGCGCAGCAGGCTGGCGATAGCATCTGTTTCAGTAATAGTCAAATCGCTCAGATATGAACCGTTGCTGTTGCCGCCTTCAATTCCCATATTATTGACTTGTGTGCCTTCTTTTATCATAGCGCTTTGGTTTGTTTCTCCGATATCAAGATTTTTGTCATTGTCAATCTCCTGCATCAAACTCTTCAGGGCATTACTCTGCAAAGCGGCTTTTTCTTCCGGCTTGGATTTTTTAGTGTCTTTTGGTTTATTTTCCGGCTTTGGTGTCGGCTTTGGTTTCGGCTTCGGCTTCGGCTTCGGCTTAGAATCCGGTACCGGAGGCTGTTTAGGTGTTGGTTTCGGCTCAGGTTTCCTTTCCGGTTTCTTCTCTGGTTTAGGCGCTTCCAGATAGTCTTGTTTTACTTCTGTCGGCTTTTCATCTGGAGCAACATCAGGCTGTTTTTCCGGAACAGCTTTTTCTTCGGGTTTAGCTGGTTCTGGCTCTGGCTCCGGAGCAACATCTTTAGTATATTGAGCTTCTTTGTGTTCTGTTACGGTTGCTTTTCGATCCTCTGGTCCAAACTCCGCCTTAGACGGCAAGTTAGTCATTTCATCAATGCGTACCTGCGACAAATCGACAATAATCGGTGCGCTGCCCAATGTCATATCATGATGCCAATTTGGCAAATCAATCATGAAGAGCAAAAACACCGCTATATGCAGAACTATCGATTGTTTTAAGTACTTATTCATCAGTTGCTATTTCTTTATTTTAGTCTTATTTTTAGTGCTGTTTTTACCGGCATAAGGCTTAGCTTCGGTTTTTAAGCCAACCTTATCATATCCGGCTTCTTTCAGCATAGCCATTAAGCCAATGACACGTCCGTATGCGGTTGTTGTGTCGCCGGAAATGGTTACGGATAAAGCGTCGTTAGCGCCTTTTATGCCTTTCAGGCGTTCCAAAATATCCTCATCATTTACAACGGATTCGCCGATATAGTAATAACCCTCTTTATCAACGCTGATATTCACCGAAGTTTCGTTGCCTTCAAGGCTTTTGCCGCCGACTTTCGGTAAGTCAAGCGGAATACCGGATGTCATCAGCGGGGCAGCAACCATAAACACCACCAGCAAAACCATCATAACATCCATAAGATTTGTAATATTGACATCGGCTTTGCGGCGTGATTGGCGGCGCGTGTATGAAGAATTTTGCATAAAGGCCATGATTATTCTCCCGCCATATCGGCTTTCAAAGTAGTTTCATCAATTTCACGAGAAAGAATGGTGGTAAATTCAGCCATAAAGTTTTCGAGCTTTTTAGCATAGCGGTCAATCGCCGTGGTAATGGCATTGTAGGCAACCACTGCCGGAATAGCGGCAATCAAGCCAAACGCGGTCGTAAACAAGGCTTCGGCAATACCTGGAGCCATGGCTGACAAAGAGTTGCTTTGAGTGGCGGCAATAGCATTAAAGCTGTTAATAATACCCCAAACCGTACCAAACAAGCCAATCAGTGGAGCAACCGAACCGGTAGTGGCCAAAAAACCTAAGTGCGTGTCCAAACTATCCAGTTCTTTATCCATAGAAACCATCATGGCTTTTTCAATACGCTGCTGCAATGACACGCCGCGGATGCTGCGGTCGGTTTTGCCTTTCATCAAAGTATTGCGTTTCCATTCACGCATGGCGGCAACAAACATCGACGACATCGGATCACGCGGACGGTTGCCGATAGCCTCGAAAAGTCTGTCCAGTGAGCCGCCTGACCAAAAAGCTTCTTCAAATTTTTTAGACAGGCTGCGAACCTGACGCAAAGTTGCGAATTTTTCCATGATAATCGCCCAAGACCAAACTGAAACGGCAATCAAGCCAATCATAACCACTTTGGTAATTGTATCAGACGACCAAACCATATCCCATAAAGACATCTGTTCTGTTGCGGTTTGTGCAACATCTGAAAGAGTTTGTGTTTCCATTTGTATAACCTTATTAAATTGCAATTTTTATTTATTTGGCTGTAAATTAGCACGAATTATTAAATATTCAATTAAATTCTAAGCAAAAACACTACTTTTTATATAAAAAAATATCGCGGTAATTTTCCAAACTTACATTTGAAGAATTACCA